>ENA-ORLM01000829-ORLM01000829.1-human-gut-metagenome-genome-assembly--contig:-NODE-829-length-24023-cov-3.390838_pt1 | contig 24023 bp, 30 predicted proteins | sample MGYA00243063_ERZ508815 | MGnify/ENA primary metagenome ERZ508815 (study PRJEB26277, sample SAMN04329768) | human gut metagenome | biome: human-associated habitat | host: Homo sapiens | place: USA...
AGGCCGTCAAGACCCACATCAAGGCAGCGCAGAGAGGAGACAGCAAGTGAGCATCCGAGCATTCCGCAGGCTCCCCCGCACCCAGCGGCGGGGCTTCATCGACACAATCACCGACCCACTGACCCGCCGGGCCTTCGAGATCGTTTTTCTCGGGCCGGGCAAGGTCAGCTGGCAAAAGGCGGCACTGCTCTACGGTGGCGGCATATCCCCTGAGACCTTGCGGGTCTGGGCCTGGAAGGAACTGCAGCGCCTCTGAGGGCCGCGCAGCACCCGACTCCCCGCAACGCGCTCGAAAGCCCCGCACAGAAGCCCGCAGGGGCCGCTGTGTGCAAGTCATAACGTTTTCACAGCAAAACCCATGCTATGCTCTTCTGGATAACACACAGGAGGACAGAGCATGGGTTTTTCTAACGAGAGGATGAGGACAGGGCAGCTGGTGAACTGGTTCCTGCTGGACGGCCTCGAGCTGACCCCGGCGGGATACCCTGTCACCCAGGCCCTGTCACTGCCCTTCGGGGTTGACCACCTGATCGGCTTCAACGAGCTTCTGACCTGCAAGCACCCGGAGAACGCAGGCGTGCACTTTTTCCTCGACGACTACCAGTTCGAGCGATTCTGGAGGATGCCGGAGCGGTATCTCTACGCGCTGGAGAAGTGCCCGCTGGTCATCGGCCCGGACTTCTCGCTTTACACCGACTTCCCCGCGCCCATCCAGCACTGGAACCACTACCGGAACCAGCTGCTGACCGCATGGCTTCAGCACAACGGTGTCTGCGCCATTCCCACCGCGAGCTGGTCGGACGAGGGCAGCTTCCGCTGGTGCTTCGACGGCATCAGCAAGGGCGGCGCAGTGGCCGTGAGCACGGTGGGATGCCTGGTGCACAAGGACGCACTGCACGGGCTCCTGCGCGGCGTGGCGGAGCTGATCCGGCAGACCGAGCCGGAGGAGCTGCTGGTTTACGGCAAAGTGCCGCAGGAGATGGCAGCGATGCTCCGGGAGCACAACGTAGCCTGGCAGGCATTCCCGCATAGCATGGCGGCCCGCGTCAGGGCCAGAGAGGAGGCGCAGTAATGGGCGGCAGAGGCAGCAGCATGAAAGGTTCCCAGGGCATGGGAGGCGGCGCAGGAGCGCCCGCAGCAGCCGCACAGGCAATGCCCGCGGTTCAGGCAGCACCGGCAGTTCAAACAGCGTCCCAGCAGGCAGCACCGGCAGTTCAAGCAGCGCCCCAGCAGGCAGGCCCGCCCACCGGTGCAAACGGCTTCGGCCACCTGACTCCGCAGCAGGTCTCCGCGATGGAGAGCGCTGCACAGCGGCAGATGATGCGTGACCCGGCACTGGCCGCAGGCGTGACCGACTACATCAACCCGGTCATGCAGAGCAACGGCAAGGCGCTGAGCCAGAATGCCAACTGGGCTGCGGCTACCGGTCAACCCCTGACCAAGCGGCAGCAGCAGATGCTGGACGCAGTGGACAAGCTGGCAAAGCCCATCGGGCAGGAGACCACCCTGTACCGTGCAGACCATTCAGATTTTCTGGAGCGCAACTGTGGCCTGCCCGCGAATTACAGCAGCATGAGTGACGCGCAGATCCGCAAAACACTGGTGGGCAAAACCTGGACAAGCACCAGCCTTGAATCCACAGCCTATGATAGCCGGAACAACCCCTTCTGGCCGCAGGCAGGCGGACGAGGCACAGGCACACATGGACAGGGCGGCATTCGCTCTGGCAACCGCGAAATTCTGATCCGATACCACACAGCCAAGAGCGCCCGGGCGGCATTCATCCAGCCCAGTCAGTCGGAGGCCGTTCTGGCCGTCGGCACGCACCACAAGATTACCGGTGTCCGCAGCACTCGGCTCGGCCCGTCCCGTGCCAACCTCAGCGGCAAGAAGGTTCTTGAGCTGGAAATTGAAGTATGGTAAAATCAATCTGGAGGTATTTCACTATGGCATCCTCGACAAAAAAGCAAACTCCGACCGGTGGCTTTATTCAGCGTGACACCCCTCCCGTTTCAGAGGGGCCGATTCACTTTGGCGCGAATATGACGGACGCAGACGGCACTGTGCTGACTGACAGCAAGGGCAACTGGATCGGGCCCATCTCTCGGCTGGCACCGGAGTACCGCAAGTACGCAAAGAAGCCCGCAGCCAAGAAGAAAGCCACCAAGGCGAAACCCAAGAAAAAGTAAGTCGTAACGTTTTGCCCCCGCTTTTCATGTTACTCTTGACCGAGAAATTCACGGCCAAGGGAGGACTCACATGGGAGGCAGAGGCGGAAGCATGGGCGGCAGCCACGGCATGGGTGGAGGCGGCAGCGCAGGCGGTGCAGCGAAAGCAGCAGCACCGGCGCAGGCTGCGCCCCAGACCCGCCAGCAGCAGCTGCTGGCACAGATCAAGGGCAACCCGGCGGCCCTGATGCAGATGAGTGATCAGGATGCGCTGGATACGGTCAAGGCGATTGCTGCGCAGCCCATCGCAACGGATGGCACCCAGAATGACACCTTCTGTCAACGATGGTTGAATGCCACCGGACTGGCAAACGAGATGCCCGAGGTTCTGGATGATGTGGCTTTCGGCAAGGCCCGCCGCAAAGCAGGCGCGAACAAACTGTACCACAGCGATAAGTCCACCGACGGAACCTCGGCTTCCGCCGTAAAAACTCTGAAACAATTGCAAACAGGCAGTACGGCGTATGCCTCGTTTGGCACTCATGGAAGCGGTACTTATCTCGATACCAGTGCTGTCAGCAATGCGAGGTACTATGCAGGAGCAAATGGTTCTCAGGTCAAGCTGTTCCTGAACAGAAATGCAAAGGTCGCAACCTTTTCTGAACTGTTTCAGGCGCAGACCGACTTCCAGAACAAGCACCCGAAAACATACAAGTACCTCATGGGCAACCACACCGGTACGCAGTGGGGAGCCAGTGAATTAAAAACCATCTGGTTGACAAGTTCCGGGTACAATGTATACGATGCCGGGCAATACAAGGTTGCATATAGCCGTAAAGCCTTAACCATCTGCAAGACAGCTAAGAGCAGACAGCAGGTTGTGCACGGGGGAATCGACTGGTAAAGGAGTTCAAGCATGAAGAAGATTGAAAAGGCTACGCTGAATGCAGAAACGCTGATTCAGGCCCGTATTGAACAGCTTAAGAAACAGGGCATGACCTCCAGAAACGCTAACGAGTGCGCCCCCATGGAATGGGATGCGCACACTGGCCGCATTGAAAAGCGTGATCTTCCGGACAACTGGAAGGACCCCTATCCGGCTCTGGAAAAGGCTCTCAAAGCACCCAAAGCTAAGCCCAAGACCACCAAGGCGAAAGCCAAAAAGTAAGTCGTAACGTTTTGCCATAGGTTCTCTGGTACAATGGCCAGAGAGCCTATTTTTATTTGCCCGGAGGGATTGCATGGAGAGCGTGAAACACCAAATCGAGTACAAACGGCTGGACGAAATCCGCCCCTATGACAACAACCCCCGGCGCAATGACGAGGCCGCAAAAGCTGTCGCCAACAGCATCAAAGAGTTTGGCTTTCAGTCCCCCATCATCGTGGACAGGGACGGCGTGATCATCGCAGGGCACACCCGGTACAAGGCCGCCCGGAGGCTCAGGTTGCAGGAAGTGCCGGTCATTGTTGCGGCAGAGCTCGACCCGGAAAAGGTCAAGGCTCTGCGCATCGCAGACAACTCCACCGGCGAGGTTGCCGAGTGGGACTTGCAGCTTCTGGTGCAGGAGCTGACCGGCATCGACTACGACATGGCCGACTTTGGCCTGAACCTCCAGATCAAGATCGATGAGGAGGTCAAGGAGGACGACTTCACCGCAGAGCCCCCGGAGCAGCCGATCACCCAGCGGGGCGACATCTGGCTGCTGGGCGACCACCGGGTCATGTGCGGTGACAGCACCAGCCCGCAGGACGTGGAGCAGCTCATGGACGGTCAGCTGGCCGACCTGCTGCTCACCGACCCGCCCTACAATGTGAACTATCAGGGCTCGAACGGCAAGAAGATCGAGAACGACAACATGGCAGAAAGCCAGTTCCGGCAGTTCCTGCTTCAGGCATACAGTCGGGCTTTCGAGGCCTGCCGCACCGGTGCCAGCGCGTACATTTTCCACGCAGACACGGAGGGTGAGGCCTTCCGGGCCATGTTCCGGGAGGCAGGCTGGGGCCTGCACGGATGTCTGGTCTGGGTCAAGAACAGCCTCGTTCTCGGCCACAGCGACTACCAGTGGCAGCACGAGCCCTGCCTGTATGGCTGGAAGCCCGGTGCAAACCACTACTTCGTCAACGACCGCAGCCAGACCACTGTCATCGACGACGCAAAGCCGGACGACCTGCGGCACATGAAGAAAGACCAGCTGCTGGAGTGGGCCATCAAGGCGCAGGAGCTGCTGACCCAGAAGCCCAGCAGCGTGATCCGCTGCGACAAGCCGCCCCGCAATGCAGAGCACCCCACCATGAAGCCGGTGGTGCTCTGCGGCAGGTTGATTAAAAACAGCTCCCTGCCCGGGCAGACCGTGCTCGATCTGTTCGGCGGCAGCGGTTCTACGCTGATCGCTTGTGAGCAGCTGAGCCGGAAGTGCTACACCATGGAGTACGACCCGCGCTATGTGGACGTGATCGTCCAGCGCTGGGAGGACTTCACCGGTGAAAAGGCCGTCCGTCTGAAATAACCATTCCCCTGCCGGGGCCGGTTTTCTACTCCTTTCCCGCCCCGGCATTTTTCATAGCCAAAACGGTGCACACTCGGGTCATCCTCCGCCCGTAGGGTTCCTCCAGAGTGGAACCAGTGTGCGCCGTTTTCTCATACGGAGGTGAAACCTTGGCACGAGAATCCCAAATCGGAAAATGGAACAGCCCCAGCGGACTGCTGCGCCTGCAGCGGCTGGCAATGCACGGCCTGACGCAGGCGGAGATCTGCGAGCAGATCGGCGTGCCGGTGCGCACTTTCCGGCGCTGGTGCACCCAAGACCAGCGCATCAAGCAGGCGATCAGCATAGGCGCAGAGGCCGCGCTGGCCAGCGTGGAGAACGCCCTGTTCAAGAAAGCCCAGAGCGGAGACCTGGGCGCAATGTGTTTCTTTTTGAAAAACCGTGACCCCGAGCACTGGAGCGAGCACCCAGAGCTGCGCGGCTACGATGGAAAGGTAATTTTTGTGGATGACATACCAAAGACGGCAGCCCCCAAACCTGCTCAAGCAGCAGCTGAAACTCAGCAGCCTGATCATTCCTGAATACTACGCCGCCCACACCGCCATCTGGTCAGGTGAGTACAACGAGTATCTGGGCGATGGTGGGCGCGGCAGCTTGAAGTCCACCTTTGCAGCCACCGAAGTGGTGCTGCTCGTCATGCGGGTGCCGAACATCCACGCGGTCGTCCTGCGCAAGGTCGGCAACACCATTGCCACCAGCGTCTGGCCGGAGTACAACCGCGTGATCGACCGGATGGGCATCCGGCATCTCTGGAAGCAGACCAAGAAGCCGTACACTCTGACCTATGTTCCCACCGGGCAGACCATCCAGTTCTACGGTCTGGATGACCCCGGCAAGTTGAAATCCATCGCTGTTCCGTTTGGTTATTTCGGCGTAATGCACTTCGAGGAGTTCGACCAGTACGATGGGCCCGAAGAGATACGAAACGTAGAGCAGTCGGTGTTCCGTGGCGGCCCCTTCAGCTTTTCCTTCAAAACCTTCAACTCACCCGCCATGGCGCGGCATTGGGTCAACCGGTACAAGCGGGAGGCAAAGCCGAAGCAGTTCCGGCATCACACCACCTACCTGACCACCCCGCCCGAGTGGCTGGGCCCCCGCTTCTACGATGACGCAGAGACCCTGAAGCAGCGCGACCCGGTGGCCTACGCCCACGAGTATCTGGGCGAGGTCGTGGGCTGCGGCACTGCCGTGTTTGAGAATCTGGAGCTGCGGCCCATCACCAGCGAGGAGATCGCAGGCTTCGACCGCCGCTACTACGGCCTGGACTTCGGCTGGTATCCCGACCCGAACCACTTCGGCGGCATGGCTTATCAGCACGCCCAGCAGACCCTGTACATCTTCGAGGAGCACAGGGCACAGAAGGAGACCGATGCCCAGCTGGCCGAGGCTCTGCGCCGACACCTGCACGACGAGATCATCGGCGACAGCGCGGCCAATCGCTCAATCGCTACACTGCGCGATCTGGGCTTTGACCGGCTGCGGGGCTGCCGGAAGTACGCAGCCCACGGCGGCACGTCCGTCACTGACGGCATGAAGTGGCTGCAAAGCCGCGCAAAGATCGTCATTGACCCCCAGCGCTGTCCGTGGACGGCCCGGGAGTTTTCCGAGTATGAGTATGCCATCGACAAGAAGACCGGCGACGTGATGCCGGGGTATGTTGACGCAGCGAACCACAGCATCGATATGACACGCTACGCCATGGAGCCCGTCTGGCAAAAGAGAGGTGTTCAAAACGCATGATAAAACACGCAGATATTGAGAATATCATCGGCTGCAATACCCTTGTCACTGACCGGATGCAGCGTGCTATCGAGGATTGGTACGATGCAGCCATCAACGGCCTGCCGCTGGACAAGAACCCGGAGACCCTGACCCTCGACCTGCCCGCGCTGATTTGCTCCGAGCTGGCCCGGCTGACGACCCTCGAGCTGGAAGCCACAGTGGAGGGCAGCGACCGTGCGGATTGGATCAACACCCAGCTGCAGCGGGTGCTCACGCCCCGCAAACGGCGCATTTTTACGGTAGCGCTGGCCCTGGGCAGCGGCATCTGGAAACCCTACCAGAGCGGCAGCAAGCTGGGTATCTCTTTTGCAAACGCGACCCAGTACTTCCCGGTCGCCCACGATGTCGAGGGCAGTTTGACCGAGGGCGTGTTCATCGACACCATCCAGGAAGACGACAACTACTACCATCGTTTGGAGTGGATGCACGTTCTGGAGCGCCGACAGGATCTGCGAGATGCCGAGCTGGCACAGCTGGAGGACTATGACCTCGCAGCACCTACACAGTTTCCCTGCATCAAGGTGGTAAACCTTGCCTTCCGCAGTGCGGCCCAGGACAGCCTCGGCAGCCCGGAAGATCTGAGCATCCGCCCGGAGTGGGACGAGATCGAGCCGGTAGCCTATCTGACCGGGCAGGAGACGCTGCCCGTGGGCTACTTCGTGACCCCCATCGTCAACAGCGTTGACCCCGACAGTGAGCTGGGGGCTGCCATTTTCGAGCCCGCCCGCAGGCAGATCATTGATGCCGACGAGCAGTACACCCGGCTGGACTGGGAGTACGAGGGTGGCGAACTGGCCGTGGACACCGACGAGAAGTTCCTCAAGCCCAGCGCCGCCGGGCAGCAGCTCTCAAAAGCACAGGCGCTCAGGGAGTACGGCGTGCCGCCGGAAGCCATCGACCGCACCGCGCCCCACCACAGAGAGCGGCTGTTCCATGGTATTAACGTCAACACCGGTATCACCGACAGCGTCCCGTTCTATCAGGTGTTCTCCCCCGCCCTGCGGGACGGAAGCTACCTGACCGGTCTGAACCAGTATCTGCGCAACGTGGAAAGCCATGCAGGCCTGAGCTTTGGTGTGATCTCGCAGGTAGCGGACGTAGAAAAGACCGCCACCGAGATCGTCAGCAGCAAGCAGAAACTGTACGCCACGGTGTCCGACCTTCAGGCAGCACTGGAGGACGCGCTGCGAGGGCTGATCAATGCCCTGGACTATTGGGCCGACCACATCCCCGGAGCGCCGGGCAAGGGCAAGCTGAACATCGCCTTCAAGTGGGATGACAGCATCATCCTCGACCGGCTCACCGAGATGGCCCAGTGGCAGCAGGAGGTCAGCATGGGTCTCCGCAGCAAGGCAGAGTACCGGATGCACTTCTTTGGTGAAGATGAGGAGACCGCTACACAGGCAGTGCAGGCCATTCAGCAGGAGGCCGGAGCTGCGGATATCTTGAAGGGAGTGCTGGACAATGGCGACGGCTAAAACCAATAAAGCTCTGCAGGCCGAGCGGATGGCGCAGGCGGCTGTCCGGGGGGATTTTCTGGCGGCCAACGCCCGCATTTTGCGAGACCCCGCCGTGTGGGGTCAGTATCACGAGGCAGTACACACCGCCGAGCTTCTGGGCTTCACGGTGACCCAGACAGGCGGCAAGCATGAGGTGCGCCCATGCTGACACCGGACGAGGTCAACGGCTATGCCGGGCTCATGGCAGCACCGTGGGACGAGCTGAGCGAGCGCATCCTGCGTGACATGGTGCGCCGGATCGTCAAGACCGGCAGCGTTACGGCAACCGCACAGTGGCAAAGCTACCGCGCCCAAGCGCTGGGGGCCAGCCGTGCGTACCTCCTCCAGCAGATGCAGGCCATCGTGCAGCAGCTGGGGCCCCAGGAGGCCGCTGTGTTTGCCCAGGCAATGAAACAGGCCTACGGCATCGACGTGCAGGATGCAGCCGCAGCAGGCCGCTCTCTGGCCCCTCTAGGCGAGAGCGAAGAGGCCCAGCAGATCGTCCAGAGTGGCTACCGGCGCACCATGAACACCCTGTACAATCTGACCCAAACCCGGGCTGTGATGGGCAACCAGAACATGGTGGAGACCACCCAGCGGCAGCTGGCGTATTACCTCGACATGGCCCACGCCGATGCCGTCAGCGGAGCGTTCAGCTCGGACGATTCCGCCAGGCGGGCGCTCAACGAGCTGGCGGCCAAGGGCGTGGGGGCCATCACCTATCCCAGCGGCCACGTGGACAGTCTAGACGTGGTGGTTCTTCGGGCCACCCGCACCGGTATCAACCAGACCGCCGGAGAGATCACCCGCTTTAACGCGGATCAGCTGGAGTGTGACCTGATGGAGCTGGATGCCCACGTCGGTGCACGCACCGGTGACGGCGGGCAGAACCTGACAAACCACAGCTGGTGGCAGGGCCAGATCGTCAGCCGGAGCGGCAAGCACGGCTACCTCTCACTGGACGACATCGGCTACGGAGACGTGCGCGGCTTTATGGGGGCCAACTGCTCTCACAACTGGAGCATGTACTGGGAGGGCGCAAGTGTGCGAAGCTACACGCCCGAGAGGCTGGCCGCAATCAATGCAGCTACTGTAACCTACAACGGCAGGGAGATCGGACGGTACAAAGCAACCCAGATGCAGCGTGCCCAGGAGCGCCAGATCAGGGCCGACAAGCGAGCCTTTCTCGTAGCCAAGGAAAGCGGCCAGAAGGACGCAGAAAAGGCCGCAGCGGCAAAGCTGGCGGCCTCCCGAGACAAGCTGAAAGACTTCCTCAGCCAGACAGGGCTGCACCAGTACCAGCTGCGAGAAAGCGTGCCCGGCTTTGGCCGCAGCGAGGCCTCCAGCGCAGCAGCCCAGGCGAGAAAATGAGCCGTGCTGGACTTTCTGAAAAGGCCGTGTTATACTTCAGGCCAGAATAAAGGAGGTCTCACCCTATGAAAATCAAGAACCGTATCCGGGCGGGCATCGTCCTGCTCGCGCTGGCCGTCAGCTTGACCGCCTGTGGCGGCAGCGCTTCCAGCGCTGCAAGCAGCGTGGCAGCCAGCGCCCCGGCCAGCTCCGTGGCCGAGAGCACCGCACCAGAGGCAGAACCCGCCAGCACAGAATCCTCGCCGCTGGATGGTATCAGCTTCAGAGCGGATAAAGTCCGGAATGATACCACCGGGAACTGGCGCATTTCGCTGATCGCAGAAAACATCGACATGAGCGAGTATGCCCTGGATTACTACAAGCAATATTTCACGGACGACAGCGAGATTCACTTCATCGTCAACTTCAACTACAACACGACCACCAAAATCATGGTGATGGGCGGTGACCTGGACGTAACCGTACAGGAGTACGTTGCCAAGGAAGAGCACGACGCAAAGATGCTGGGCAGCGGAACCGTGCTGGCCGAATATTTTGTGAACATCGAGACCGGCGAGATCGAGAAAGTCCGATAAATAAACAGCGAAAACGCCCTGAAGGAATGCACCTTCAGGGCGTTTCTCTTTGGGGTAATTCACCGGAACATATCAACAACATATTCAACTGCGGTTTTCGCTTCCGGGGTGAGCGGTCGGGTACACCACCCACGGTCATAAGAAGCAACCTCCTGCCAGTAACGCGCATCGCCCGGCGGTAGTTGACTGACCCAGAGCTTCAGAATCCTGCCGCCGTCGATACCAAACTCGCTGTGCTTCTCGCAGACCTTGGCCTGCCACCGAATCTCAGAGCCGTTCAGCTCGAAGCTGTCCTCGTGCCAAAGTTGGCTGTCCACGCACATCTCCGTACGGAATCCACGCATCACTGATCACCTCCCTCATAGTCCACCACGTAGCCGTTATACGCGAAGTGCTCTGCCGCCATGGCAGCGTCCAGAATCCGGTCTGCATACTCGGCAGCCTCCTCCGGGCTCTTGAGACCGAGGGAGGCCCACTGGACACCCAGCCGGACTGGTGCGCCCTGCTGGGCAAAGTTGCGGTTGAAAATCCGAATGCCGTCCCACTTGGTGAACTGCGCCTGAAGCGCACCTAGCGCCTCGTTGTACACCTTCCAGTTGACCTTCTTCATAGATCAGCCCTCCTTCACCAGTTCATAGTGTTTGATGCTGCCCTGAATGTAGGCACGGCACAGCAGGCGCTCCCGCAGGGTCAGCAGCTTCTCGATAAGAGTCACCGTCACTTTGGACGGTTTGCTGCGATTCAACACCCGGTCGGCCACCTCGTCCTCGAGTTCGACCGTGTAGCAGGTTTCCCCAGTGATCCACTCGTCGTTTTCCATTTTCGACGTATCGTAAGTGATGTTCAGCTTCTTCACGGTTACCATTCTCCTTTCGCAGCAGCATTGCGGATTGCCCGCTCTTCGTTCTCCTGATCCAGCGCCTGTGCAAAAGCATCCAGCGCGCTGGCCCTCGTGATCGGCCCGAACTCCTTCACGAAATAGTTGAAGGTGCGGTCATCCCAGCACTCGACGTAGCCATCGCCGCCCTTACCGTAGTTCTCGCGGGCCAGAGCCATGAACTGGTCGAAGGTCAGCGCCGGAGGGTTCGGCTCGGTGTCCAGAGGGACGACCCGCGCATAGGGATGCCCACGGCGAATGACCTGCGTCAGTTCGGTGTCAGCTGCTGCCCGTTCAGCCCGGCAGCCGTAGACCTTCAAGGTGCCGTCGTCCTTCTCTTCGAGGATCGCCCAGTTGTAGGTGTGCGTCTTGCTGGTACGCACTAGCTGCCCCTTGTAATAGAACTTCATAGTTCAGTCCTCCTTGCTGTTGTACTCGTCGGTGTCCCGGCTGGATTCGCCCATCAGGAACACCCGATGCTTGTTGTTGTCATCCCGCAGCCAGTCACCGCCCAGAGCAGTGATGGTGAAGAGCATCCCCTGATACTGCCCAGCGGCAGCCACCCGAGTGCTGTCGTCCAAGTCCTGCCGGTGCATGACGCTCCACTGAGAATCCAGCCCGAGGGTTACGGTGCCCAGGTGGCGGCGCAGTTCATCTTTCTTCATGGTTCAGTCCTCCTTCTCATCCATCCTGCGGAGATCCTCGCAGATTGCGTCTGCCTCTTCTTCGGAGAGGTCGTACTCCGCTACAAGCTCGTCCCGGTCTTCTGCCCGCCAGCCGCCGTCATACAGCGCCGCTGCGGATGTCCAATCATCACATCTCATTTTTTCGTTTTCCTCCGTTATTTTTTACTCCAGAACCCTTCCGGTGGCTGTATGTTACCTCTGCGCAAGCACAAAGTCAAGTTGTTTTTGATTTATTTTTTAATTTCTTTTTGTTGTTGACTTTTACCCCGGCAAGTCATATCCTTGTGGCAGAAAGGAGTGACCCAAGATGACCACATCAAGCCGAGTAAAGGCTCTTCTGGAGCTGACCGAGACCGACCAGAACACCTTCGCCGCCGCTTTCGGGATGACCACCCCGCAGGCCATGAACAACAAGCTGAGGCGGGACAGCTGGTCGGCCAGAGACCTCGCCAAGGCCGCCGCCCTCTGCGGCGCAAAGCTGGCGTTCATCCTCCCGGACGGCTCCCAGCTTATCCTCGCACCGGACGAGGAGTGACCGCTACACCACAAAACGCCCCGCGCTGAAGAGGACAAACCTCCTGGCGCGGGGCGTTTTGCTTGCATACGGTTGCAACAAAATTCTAGTTGTTTGCAACATTCAGCGCAATACAAACTTTGTAGTCACGAAAAAGTGAGTGTCCATGCGGGTTTTCGGGCCAGAACATACAATGTCTACTCAAGCCTTATATAAAGACCCTTATTAGAAGAAAATAAGAACGCATACACGTGAGAGCGCGTTTGATGCCCGCCCGCATAGGGTTTATAGGAATTTCTGTATGCTTTGTTTCAGGTATGCAGCGCTCAAGTCGTAACGTTTTAGGCCCCTGGTTTGTGATACGATAGCACCAGATTACACCACGCGCCCGGTGTACAAGCGGCGCAGAGGGCACCGCGACCGGCAGCGCGAAACATCTGCTGTATGCCCTCCGGGAGGTAAAACCATGAGACGTGAGGATTTGAGAGCCATCGAGGGTCTGACCGAGGAGCAGATCAACGAGATCATGCGCCTGCACGGGCAGGACGCAGCCACCTACCAGGCCACTGTACAGGGCCTGCAGGCGCAGCTTGCCACCGCTCAGCAGGGACTGGCCGCCTTTGAGGGCGTGGATGTCAACGACCTGCGCAGTCAGATCACCAACCTGACGAACCAGCTGAACACCCAGGCTGCCGAGTACGCTTTCAACAACGTGCTGCGCAGCGCTGCCCGGGAGGCAGGCGCTCTGGATGAGGCGGACGTGATCCAGCTGCTGCCGGACAGAGCTACACTGCGTGAGAGCAAGAATCAGGCGGAGGATGTCAAGCAGGCATTCGCTGATCTCAAATCCCGCAAGCCGTACCTCTTCCAGCAGGGCTCCCCCGCCCCGCAGGATGGCGGCTCCGAACCGCAGCCGGGCAACGAGCCCCAGGGCAACCCGATCATCGTCCCGAAGCCCCGCAGCCAGGGTGGCAGTGCACAGCCCACCCTGCAGGAGTTTCTTCAGATGACCGGTGCCGAGCGCATGGCCCTGCGCACCCGTAACCCGGCACTTTTCCAGCAGCTCTCCACACTGGTGAGGGCTGCACGACACTAACGAGGTAATGAGATATGCCTATCACCGGCACTTTTGGCGGCTTCCCGTTTGACCCCGAGGTCTATCAGGGCTTCGTAGATCAGGAGGCCACCTTCTCCGATTCCATCCTTGCATCCGGCATTCTGGCCAACGACCAGAGCATGGCCTCCGCCCTGGACAACGGCGGCGTGCAGGGTACCATCCGCTTTTACAATCCCCTCGACCCCGATCAGGACGCTCCTCTGGTGCGCGACGGCGTGGCCGACAACGTGCCCACCGAGATCTCCGGCGGCAAGCAGAGCTGGATTCGTATCGACCGCATGAAGGCCTGGAAAGCCACTGAGCTGACCCGTGAGCTGACTGCGGCTGATCCTATGGCTGCTGTGGCCCGCAATACTGGCCGCTACTGGCGCATGTACAAGCAGGGCCTGCTGGTCAAGCTGGTCAACGCCGCTCTGGGCGTTACCGGCCTGGAGAACCACTCTCTGACCGTCAAGACCGGCGGCGTGACCGCAAACCAGCTCATCGATGTGCAGCAGGCGGCACTGGGCGACATGGCGGGCAAGTTCGGCCTGCTGGTGGTGCACTCCAAGATCATGGCCGAGTATAAGAAGCTGGGCCTGCTGAACTACAACAAGTACACCATCACCAACGTGCTCCAGAAGGAAGTCAGCCTGCCCACCATCAACGGCCTGGTCGTCATCGAGAACGACCGCGGCACCGATGATGGCACCAACTACAACACCTTCCTGCTGGGTCAGGGCTCCGTTCTGACCGCAAACCCCAAGGTCATCTCCCCGGATACCACCGAGTACGATGCAGCCAAGGCAGGCGGTACGGACATCCTGTACAACAACCGCGCCTTCATCCTGCACCCCAACGGTCTGAGCTTCGACGCGGATAATATCACAAAGGAGACCCCCACCGACGCAGAGTTCACCACTTCCGCCAACTGGAAGCTGAAGTTTGACCACAAGAACGTCCGCATGGGTAAGATCACCATTCCCAAGGCGAACTTTGCCGAGGCGTAACCTATGGACAGCTGGCTGACCTACTCCGATTTCAAGGAGAAGTACCCAGACAGCAGTCTGACTGAGCCGCAGTTCACGCCACTGGCCATCGACGCGGCGCTCTTCATCGAGAACGCTACACGTTGGTGCGCCAGTATCGCAGCTGAGCCGGAGCAGACAGAACTTCTGGCCCTGTGCCAGGCCCGGCTGGTGGCCCTCTCGGAAGAGGTCAGCGCCAGCTGGGACGGCGTGACCAGCGTCAGCAACCACGGGTACACTGAGAGCTATGCATCCGGGATGGATATGCAATCCTACCTCGGCGCACGGCAGCAGCAGATCGTGGAGCAGACCCTGAGCGCCCCGGTCACTCGCTGGATGCTGTATCAGGGCGGCGTGTACCACCCGCCCCGCAGACGCTGAAGGGAGGCCGACCGATGCGAAAACCTCTCGGCGCAGACCAGACTGTCACCATCACTCACATCATCCGCAAGGGCACTGCGAGCGAGAGCTACACCACAGTACTGTCCGGTGTCAGCTGTCGTGAAGTCAGCAGCGCTCACGTAGAGACCCCCGGCTTTGCCCGGCAGGAGCAGACTTCGCTCTGCATCTTCCCCGGTCACACCACTGCAGCCCCCTCCGGGGCTGCTGAGGGCCCCAGCCCGGCGGGCGGCACGTTCCTCGCCCCCGAGGCATTCAAGGCCGCAGAGGCCGCGCTCCGGGGCCGTCGGTGGACAGTAGCGCTGGAGGACAAGGTGCTTCTGCCAAGCGGGCGCACCGGGACGGTAACGTGCGTCCAGGACAACCGCAGCGGACGCTGCCCTCACTGGTATGTGGAGGTGAGCTGATGGCCAACCCTCTGCTGAAGATCAACCAGCCCGCAGATGTCAAGCTGGGGCAGAATGGCAACCTGAACCTCGGCATCTGCTGGAAAGCAGACCTCGCCGGGCAGTACACAGAAGCCTTTGAACGCCTCCAGAAAGAGGCCGATGGTGAGTTTGTTCGGCTGGTAAAACCGTACATCCCCCTGCGCACCGGCGCTCTGGCAGGCAGCACGAATGATCACACAGTTCTCGGCAGTGGGCAGATCGTGCAGGCCACGCCCTACGCCGCCGCCCAGTACTACCGGCTGCCCTGTGGCCGGGGCGTGCGGGAGGACGGACGAGGCCCCCACTGGGGCGAACGCTGCGTCAATGACCACGGGCAGGAGTTCATCTCCTTTGTCAAGGCCAGAGCGCAGAAGGAGCTGAAATGAACGAAACCAAGACCCCCGACATTCAGGCCATGCTGGAATGGCTGGCCTCCTGCCCGCTTGCCGCTTCTCTGAACGACGGCGATGTGGCGTTCTCCATCGACTATCTGGGCGCAGAGCCCTGTCAGTTCTCCCTGGAGAGCACCCCGACCGCGCCGATTCTGGAGCAGTACATCAGGGGCAGCTTGAGGGCCAAGAACTACGTCTTGGCTTCTCGGATGAGCTACACCCAGAACGTGGTGGAGCAGGCCGCGAACAGCTCCTTCTGGGACGACTTCGCCGACTGGGTGGAGACACAGACCTCCGCGCAGAACCTGCCCAAGCTGGCAGGTGATAAAAAGGCAGAGGCTGTGGTGTGCCTTTCCCCGGGGTACATCCTGAATCAGGATGCCAACACCTGCCGATTCCAAATCCAGCTTCAACTTCAATACTATCAGGAAGGGAGATAACCCTATGACTGTTTCCGAAACCCTGGCCGCGCTCAAGACCAAAAAGGGCATCGTGCCCAGCGCGGACTACACCGGCACCGAAAAGGCCGATGATTTCATCTTTGCAATTCAGACCGATGCCGTCGCCCAGACCAAGGAGAGCGACTGGGTCGTGTTTGCAGAGCGTGTCAAGGAGCACTCCGGTGCCCTGAACGCTTCCACCGAGGACGTGGCCTACATCCGCGCAGGCACTGTCACCGAGAAGGGCGAGACCCAGCGCACCTTCTCCCTGAACGGAAACCGCTGCGTGGGCGACCCTGCGCAGGATTTCCTGCTCTCCCACAGGATTAAGTTCGGCTCCGGCACTGAGGTGGTTTTCCCCTATATCTACTTCAGCGCAAAGACCGGCAAGGGCGAGAAGGGCGCAGCTGCTTTTATTGTCACTGCCGATGCAAGCGGCTCCGCCAGCAACTCCGCAGGTTTTGCCTGCGACGTGAAGGGTGTTGGCGTTCCGGCTGAGTTCAACTACCTGACCCTGACTCAGGCCGACACGCAGTCCACCAAGGCTGCCAAGGTCTGATAACAACACCACACAGCCCTCGTTCCCCGGTGAACGGGGGCCCTTTTTGTAACAGGAGGACTTCTATGATCATCAACGGCATTGAATTTGATTTTTCCACCCTGAACGCCAACGACGTGGATCGGATGCTGGCTGCGCAGACCCGGCAGCAGGAACGTGCTCGGACGGAGGGCAGCCGCTACACTCCCGAGAGCGATTACCCTGCCTGGCTGCGCTTCCAGTGCCGCATCTTTATGGACTACCTGGACGAAGTTCTGGGCGAGGGTGCTTCTGAGAAACTGGGGCTGGACGGCAGCAACTTCAACGCCTGCCTGACGGTCAGCAAGGCCTTTGCCGAGGCCATGGCCGCAGAAAAGGCCAGTGCCAGCGCGCTGATCCACCCCACCGAGGAGCGGGCACAGGTTTCGGCAGCACAGGCCATCCCTGCCCCCATGAACCGTGAGCAGCGCCGGGCCGCAGTCAAGGCACATCCCGCCATGGTGGATTTTCGGGCACAGGAAGCGGCAAAGGCCGCCCGCCGTGCCCAGCTGAAGGCAGAGCTTGAGGCACTGGACAATGCATGACCTGCTGACGGACACCCTGCCCACCGAGTGGGAGGGCCGCGCTATCGACCCTGACTTCCGGCCCATGGTCTGGCTGCTGATCCGCACCCGCCGCGTCAAAACCAACGAGGACAGCGCCCGGCTGATTGCATCGGCCATCCCGCTCTTCTTTGTGGAGCCGATTCCGGTGGCGCAGTATCCGGAAGCCTTTGAATCTCTGGTGCGTTTCTGCCAGGGCGGTAGCCCCGAGTACGAGGAGCGCACCGGGACTGGCAGCAGCAGCGACCCACAGGACGAGCCTGTGTTGGACTACCGGTGCGATGCCGACTACATCGTGGGGGCCTTTCAGCAGGCCTACGGCATCGACCTGACCGCTGACAAGGTGCACTGGTGGCGCTTCAAAGCACTGCTTCATGCCCTGCCGCCGGAAACGCCGCTGGGCAAGATCGTGGAGATCCGGGGCAAGGACACCTCCGGCATGGACAGAGCCGACCGGGACTACTACGAGACCCTGAAAGAGCGCTTCGTCCTGCCGGATGGACTGAAGGGGGTGAAGCGGAACGAGACCCTGCAAGAGCACGAGGACGCTTTCCTCAACCGCTTCGGCTGATTCCCGCGCCCCGGTGCCCTGCCCCTTCTGCGGCAGAGCGCTGCCCGTGTGGGCGGCTCCCGAAGCCTGCGCCCACGGTTTGTGGGTAAAATGCAAAAACCCCGCATGCAAGCGGGAGGTAGAAATCAAGTTATAGCAGCCTGTGCCCCTGTGCCCGTGCTCCGAATGAGAGGTGGACACAGTGGCAGATTACAGTATTACCGGCGATACCCGGCTGGACGCAAGCGGCTTCAATAAGGGCCTGAGCGCAATGTCGGTGGCCGCAGGCAATTTGATCTCCGGGCTGACGCAAGCTGCCACCGGAAAACTGACAGAGCTGGCAAAGACCTCTGTCGGTGTCGGCATGAGCTTCCAGTCCTCGATGTCTCAGGTGGCTGCCACCATGGGCGTGGGTGTGGATCAGATCCAAAGCCTGACGGACAAGGCCAAGGAGATGGGCAGCACCACAGCGTTCACTGCTACACAGGCAGCGGACGCTCTGAACTATCTGGCGCTTGCTGGCTATGATGCCAACAAGGCTGCTGAGGTGCTGCCCAGCGTCCTGAACCTGGCCGCAGCGGGCGGCATGGATCTGGCCTATGCGTCCGATCTGGTCACCGATGCTATGGCCTCGCTGAACCTCGAGGCCAACAAGCAGAATGTGGACGAGTTCGGCAACAAACTGGCTAAGGCGGCCAGCAAGGCGAATGCAAACGTCAGTCAGCTGGGCGAAGCCATCCTGACGGTGGGCGGCACTGCCGCGAACCTGAAGGGCGGCACCACCGAGCTCACCACCGCTCTGGGCCTGCTGGCAAATGTCGGCATCAAGGGCGCAGAGGGTGGCACGCACCTGCGCAATATTATCCTGTCCCTGCAATCCCCCACCAAGGATGCCCGGGAGGTCATGGAACAGCTAGGGCTGGAAGTCTATGATGCCCAAGGCAATATGCGTCAGCTGGACGACATCCTCACTGATCTGAACACGGTCATGGCGGGGATGACACAGGGGCAGAAGGACAGCGTTATCAACGCGCTGTTCAACAAGACCGACCTCGCGGCTGTCAATGGACTGCTGGCAGCGCAGGGAGAGCAGTGGGAAACACTGGCCCAGCAGATCGACGCAGCGGGCGAGGCAGCCGGTGACTCCGGCGCTATGGCCCAGATGGCAGAGACACAGCTGGACAACCTGCAGGGCTCCGTCACCATCATGCAGAGCGCCCTGGAGGGCCTGCAGTTGGGTATCTACGACTATCTGGAGCCCAGCCTGAACGAGGCGGCCAAGTGGGGCTCCGAATGCTTCTCTACTCTGACAAGCGCCCTGTCTGAGGGCGGCCCCGAGGCGATGCTTCAGGCAGCGGGTCAGATCATCTCCGATCTGGCCGCCAGCGTTACCGCACAGCTGCCGGGGCTGGTAACCTCCGGTACAGAGATCATCGTTCAGCTTGCAGAGGATATCGTAGCAGCTACACCGCAGCTGCTCTCGTCCGGCGCTGAGATCATCGGCGCTCTGGTGCAGGCGCTGGGCGTTGCCCTGCCTCAGCTGGTGAGCACCGGCATCCAGATGATCTCTCAGCTGAGCGCGGGCCTGGCCTCCGGTATCCCCGAGTTTCTGGCCAAGGCGCTCCCCCTTGTCGCTGATTTTGCCAGCGGCCTGCGGGAGAATATCGGCCAGATCATAGACGCAGGCATCGAGCTCATTCTGAGCCTGATGCAGGGCCTGATGGATGGGCTGCCTACCCTGATCGAATATCTGCCCGGTATCGTTTCGGATATCGCGGGCATCATCAATGACAACACCCCGAAAATTCTCGAGGCCGGTATCCAGTTGATCCTCATGCTGGGCAAGGGGCTGCTTCAGGCAGTGCCTACCCTCGTGGCTAATATCCCCCAGATCTGCAAGGCCATCTTTGACGTGTTCACCGCCTTCCGGTGGCTGGACATTGGCTCACAGATCGTAGAGGGCCTGTGGAAGGGCTTGACCGGCGGCTGGGCGACCCTGGTGAAGAAAGTCGGTGGTCTGGCCCAGCAGCTGCCCGACATCGTCAAGCGGGTTCTAGGCATCCACTCCCCCTCCAAGGTTTTTGACGAGATCGGCGTGAACACCTGCAAAGGCCTGGCTCAGGGCCTGAGCAAGGGCACCGTCCGGGTGAAGAACGCAGCCAAGACTGTGGTCGCTTCCGTCACAGACACCGCTACACAGATTGTGGACGGCGTAACCACCGTGACCGAGACCGTCACCGAAACCATGGCGAACGGCTCCACCCAGCAGAAACAGATTATCACGGAGACCTCGCAGCAGATCATCGACGGCGTGGCCAAGACCGTAAAAACGGTCACGGAACGCGCCGCCGATGGCTCTGAATCTGTCAAGCGCAGCATCGAAGCTGTCCGTGACGTAGTTTCTACGGTCACCGCGACCCAGACGGCCCTTGTGGACGGGGCCAAGGTCACCACCCAGACCACCACAGAGACGCTGGCAGACGGCAGCGAGCAGGTCAAGCGGGTCATCACCAGCACCGGCACTGAGGTCATCGAGGGCGTGCAGCACACGGTCAAGACCGTGACCACCATCGCCGCCGACGGCACACAGACTGTGGCAAAAACCATCGAGGATGCCGGGCCCCAGTACTCCAGCGCGGGTGAGCTGCTGACCACCCAGTTCCGCACCAAGCTCACCGAGGGCTGGGCACAGATCCAGTCCGACATCCAGACGGATGCGCTGGGGGCCATCGAGACGCTGGCAACGGCCCTCAAGGATGGCGACCTCGAGAGCCTGGGCCTGTGGGCGGCTTCCTACTTCTGGCAGGCCTGCACCAAGGAGCAGCAGACCCAGATCAACAGCATTGCTCTTGGAGCCCTGAACCAGCTGGGCAGCGCCCTTTCCGGCGTGTTCGGGAACCTCTCTCAGCTGGCCATGGGTCTAGTGGCGCAGTTCGTGCCCGCCGCAGCCAGCGCAACCACGAGCCAGATCGCCCTAAACACCGCCATGGACGCAAACCCCATCCTCTTCGTCATCTCCCTCATCGGGATGCTGGTGGGTGCCCTGCTGAACTTCTCCGGCAAAAACAAGGATGTGGCCAACGGCTTCCAGTCCGTCTGGGCGGGCGTTGAGGACTTTATGAGCTACATCTTCGAGGGCCTGATGCGCATCGTGGCGGCGGGCATCGAGGGCTTTGTCATCCTCATCAACGGCCTCATCGGCCTGTATAACTCCGTGGCGTGGCTCTGGGGCGACCATGTGGATTACATCAGCAATCCAGCCTGGAACTTTGCCAACCAAATTGCCGCTGACCGCAAGGCCCGGCAGGCCGAGCGAAAAAAGCAGCAGGAAGCTGCCAACCACCCCAGCAGCTCCGGCACTTCCACCAACTCCCAGAAGGTCATCGAGAGCATGACCGACACCAGCAAGACCACCAGAGCAGACGGCAGCACCGTGACCACCAAGGTGCTCACCGAGAAGCTGCAGGACGAGACCGGCAAGATCACTCAGAGGGTGACCAAGACCGTCACCGAGGCAGGTACCAAGCTGGTGGACGGCGTGGAGCGCTCCTACAAGACCGTGACCACCTATGTGGACGGCATCCAGACCAAGGTGGAACGCAGTTTGGATGACATCGCCAAGACCACCACAGGCACAAAGCCCGGCTCCACCACGCCGACGGCCCCCACCCCGGACAAAGACCTGACCGACGCTGTGGAGGCCAACACCGAGGCCCTGCTGGCCGCAAACAGCAAGTTGGCCGAGATGGTGCGGCAAGCCGATTCTCTGGTGCTATCGGACAACATGGCCATCAGCCGGTCTGTGGCCGCTTCCGGCACGGCACAGGTGGCCGCAGCCGCCAACAACTACCACCGGGAGGGCGACACCACGGTCAACCAGTATATCTACTCCAAGGCCCAGACGGCGGCAGACCTCCAGCGGGAAGCACGCTGGGAAGCCGACCGGGCCAAGGCCCAGAAACGATGAAAGGAGGGCACCGAGATGCCGTTCAGAAAAGACCATTTGCAGCTGGTCACGGATGCCGGGGCCACTCTCGACATCGGGTGGGACTATGGCACGCCCTACTCCCTCGACCCCATCAACGGCGTGGATGTAAATCTGCAAAAGGCGCAGGGAGTAAACCAGATCGGTGAAACGGTGGAGCGCCAGAGCGTGGCCGGGGTGAGCCGTGAACTCATTATCCACTGCCACAGCCCCCACGGCGACGCAGATGCCGCCCTGCTGCTAGAAAAGCTGACTTTCTTCACCAGCGGCACAATATATCTTGTGGATAAATTCTTCTGCCGTTTTGTGCTTTCCAAGACCCCCTACACAAAGAGCATCCACCCCTACCCGGTGCTAGATGTCATGCTCTTCTGCCCGAAACCCTTCTGGTACGACCTGACCGCCCAGAGCTTCTGCATCAACGGCTTTGTGCCCAGCTTCAGGCTGCCGGTGAATTACTCCAAGCCCCACCGGTTCGGCGTGCGCACCTCCGTCGGCTGGCTGAATGCCTATAACCCCGGGGCGCTGGCGGTGCCCTTTACGGCCACCCTCAAGAGCGACGGCGCTGTGGTCAACCCCACCGTGCTGAACATCATCACGGGCCAGAGCATCCGCATCCTGACCACCCTGACCCCCGGGCAGGTCATCGAGATCTACCGCACCACCACCGACAAGCTGGCCGTCAAGCGGACAGAGGACGGCACGGAGGAGAACATCTTCTCCCTGCTGGATGAAGATTCTGACCTGCTGGAGCTGGCTCCGGGGGACAACTTGCTCAAGGCCACCGCCGACAGCGGCGAGACCAGCCTGCAGGTGACGGTGCGCTTTTATCCCATGGTGAGCGGTATTCTGCCGGAGGTGATCTCGTGACACTGGATGTTTTGGATGAACTGACCCTCGCCCGGCTGGGCCGGGTGGAGGTGTGGGTAAGCCTTTACTGGGACGAGCCCTACAACACCGAGGGCGAGTTCACGTTGGAGGTGCGCCCCACCGAGGAGAACCTGTCCCTGCTCCGGGAGGGCCGCTGGCTGCGCCGCAGTGACAGCGATGTGCCCATGCGCATCTGCCACCGGAGCAACGAGAACCAGGACAGCACTCTGGTGGTCACCGGCTTCCCGGGGACGTGGATCTTCACCAAGCGGGCCTGTACCAGCATCGTGAAGAACGAGAACGCCGAAGCCGCCATGCGCAGACTGGTCAGCGCAATGCAGCCGTGGCCCAAGCTGGAGCTGGGTGCTGCTGTGGGCTTCGACACCACCTACACTGCACAGACCTCCGGCGGCAGCATCATGGACTACCTGATGACCATCGGCGCGGCCTGCGACCTGGGCTTCCGGGTGCGGCTGGCAGGCAAGAACGCAGACAAAAAACTACTGTTCGAGGTCTACCGACCCACCGCTGACCCAAACAACCGTTTTTCCACCAAGTGGGGCAACCTTCAGCAGGCCGCGTGGGCCTTTGGCGACAGCGACTACGCCAACGTTGCCATCGTCCAGGGTGCTGGCGAGGGCGATGCCCGGGCCACCGTCACCGTGGGCCTGACGGATGCCACCGGTGCCGACCGGCGGGAGCTGTATGTGGATGCCCGGGACGTGCAGCCGGACGAGGAAAAGGGCGAGACCACCAAAAGCCAAGCCTACCTCGAGCGGCTCATGGCCCGGGGCACGAATAAACTGCTGGAGCAGCTCCGTACCGGCTCCATTGAGCTGACCATCGATGCTGAGGGCCTTTCCCCCGGGGATGTGGCCTACTGCACCATCCCGGAGCTGGGCTACAAGGCCACCGTCCGGGTGGCCGATGTCATCACCCAAAGCCAGAGCGACAGCACCACCCGCACCGTGCGGCTGGGTACGCCGGTCTGGCGCAAGCTGTAAGGAGATGATCTTTTGAGTAAAATTGTACTTTATCCCGCCAACGGCTACGACTTCGATGCCGCAGACGTGGCGGCATACCTTGCGGGCTTCACCTCGGGTGTGTTCAGCGGAGCTGAGGACTTCCCGGTGACAGCCGCAGGCGGGCTGAAGGTCACCGTGGGCGCGGGCCGTGGCTGGGTGCACCCCAGCCGCTTCACCGGCTACTCCATCACCAAGCGGGAGGCCGACACCCTGACCATGCCGCTGGCCGACCCGTCTCTCCCCCGCATCGACCGCATCGTCATGCGCTATGATGCCGGTGCCAGAGCCGTCAGCCTGCAGGTGCTGCAGGGCACGGCATCCGGCACACCCACGGCCCCGGACATCTCCCGCACCGAGCTGATCTACGACCTCTGCCTTGCCGAGATCACCCGCCCGGCAGGCTCCACCAGCATCTCTACGGGCCAGATCACTGACACCCGGCTGGACGAGGCACTCTGCGGCATCGTGCGGGACGGTGTGACCGGCATCCCCACCGACGAGCTGCTGGCAGCTGCCAAGGAGCGCATCAACGCACTGGAGGAGAAAGCTACCAGCAGTGCCGCTGCCGCCAAGGACAGCGCGGAGGCGGCCAAGAGCAGCGAGACCAAGTCCGCCGCCAGCGAGAAGGCAGCCAAGACCAGTGAGACCGCCG
>ENA-ORLM01000834-ORLM01000834.1-human-gut-metagenome-genome-assembly--contig:-NODE-834-length-23908-cov-10.080232_pt1 | contig 23908 bp, 24 predicted proteins | sample MGYA00243063_ERZ508815 | MGnify/ENA primary metagenome ERZ508815 (study PRJEB26277, sample SAMN04329768) | human gut metagenome | biome: human-associated habitat | host: Homo sapiens | place: USA...
TATAGGACAAAATGTGTGTCTACTTTAGGGGCATCGGCGCAGGTCGATGCCCCTTTTTCAGCCGTTTAAATTCCGTGCCCGCTTTTAACGACTCGGACAGAATGTGTGTCCGGTTGCCTATCGTTCCCTCGGGTGCTTTACCTAATATATCGCCCCGTGCGGACACGATTACCGCTCACGACACGGCGGCAGCAAATATCACAAAGTCGCAGGTAGACGGTTCAACAGGATTCGATTTACGGGGCGATTGAACCTGGGATGGTTTGGATGTTCGTGACACCCCTTTTCCGTGTCTTAAAACGCATCTGGTGAGGTTGATTTTTCGGCCTTGACCTGCATGGCGGCACTTTTTGGTGTTTTGGATGTGCCCTTAAGCAGTGCTTGCATCTACCAGCGCGTGAAACATTTCGACGGTAATTCGTGAAACAAATTGCGGAACTATCGCTCCAACGGGTGTGCCGCCGCTCAACGCGAGCGGTCAGCTTGGCCCCGCAAACGGCTACTCGCTCTTCATGGCCATACAGATGGCCACCTCCTGCTGGATGCGATCGAGATCGAGCGGCAGCGCAACCGGATGATGCGTCAGACGATGGGATTTCGACATGCAGTTGTTGATGCGCACAACGGAGATCTTGTTGCCGTGATGCGCAGTCCCGATGATGCCTATGACTACTGCGACTATTTTGCCACGGTTCGTCGGGACGCTACTGTTTTCGATTTGTGGGCTGAGATTTAAAACATCTCGCCTGTTTCAATGCGTTTTTTGGGGTTTATAACTGTTCGCTTTTTCGGTTGTGTCGCAGTTCACTAGTTCATTCATTACGTTCTTCGTATCGTCTGTAAATCAGTTATGCCGCGGTTACACGGCTCTGTTGTTGCGTTTTGTCGTAATTCAGCAATGACATAGCCGGAGCTCGCCCGCAAGTGTCGTACGCTGCCGTACAAAACTGCGTTTCGGCCGTCCGCGTACTGCCAAGGCTCTGCCCTAGTACCCGGCGCCTGCGGCGGTTGTTCATATCTGAACTGCGACACAACCGAACAAAGCAATTACGACACTACGTAACTGTGTAATTACCGAACTGCGCGATAACGACAAAACTGAAAAACGTAACTGTTGAATTGCAGAACAATGAGCTAACGCCGCGAGTGCCGGGTGCTAGGGCAGAGCCCTAGCGTGCGCCGCTTGCGGCGGTACGCTGCCGGGCATTCTGTACGGCAGCGTACGACTCTTGCGGACAGATTTCAGGACCGAATAGTCCGATGTTCAATAGTTCTGTTATTACGTGGTTACATAGTGCGGCTATTCCGCTTTGTCGTTATTGCGTTATGTCACATTGTCGATATTACGTAGTTCGGTTTTTCACTTTTTACGCCGTTCACTTATTCATTTGTTACATAGTGCCGCTATTCCGTGGCGTCACTTTTATGCCCACCGCGTGCGTATTCGACGGTGTGGGCGGCGTCTCCGAACACCTCGACTGCTGCCGCCACGAATTGCGGTGTGGTGCGCCTCGGGATATAGAAAGTTTTGTTGCCGAACACGATTGCGATCCAGGCGTTACGGTAGATGAATTGATATGCCGCCTCTCTTGAGCGCTTACCGCAGTATTCCTCTGCAATCTCGTCGATCTGCCAGAGATGGCCGAAGCCGACGATATATTCGGCGATGTACGCGCTCGTCTTGATTCGCACGCGCCGCGGGCGGCGGTATGGAGCATAGCTGCTTTTCCCGGGGTCCGCTTTAACGGGCACGGAATATACCTCGGCTCGAGCCTTTTCAGCGACCACGCGCCGTGCATCATCGAGGCTATAACGCTTGCACAGGCGCTCGCCGTCGTCGGTCGAGCACTTCACGGTGATTGACTTGATATGCGGCGCCAGATACTTGTACATCCATGCTCGCGACGCGCCGAACTCCCACCGCAGATCTTCAATACTCAAGAACTCATCCATCTTTTGACCTCGATTTTCTGCCGATAAACGAGAAATCCCGCAAGAGACGCATACTTGTACCCCCATCGTAAATGTGTGTACAAATCTGCCGCCGATCCGGGCGGTTCGGCGCTTGCCAGGGCTCCGCCCTCGGACCGGGAGAAGGGCACTCGCACGCCTTGTTATTACGATAACGGACAAGGGCGAAAAGGAGCCAGTTTTCAAATTATTACGATAAAAGACACAGGTACGGCGGCGTGCGCGGTGGTGCCTGCGGGAGATTATTACGATAACGGACGCAGCGGCAAACCCTGAATCGCGCCCCTGAGACGGTGCAAAATGGCCTTGTGAGGCCATTTTGCACGCCAGCTTCGTTCGACGTCAGACATTCAAGATGTCAGACGTCGAACCTGCGTCAAAGACGCAGATGGGGCTACTAGTTGCCTACGATCGCTCGCGAAGCTCGCCTGTTCGTGCGTGAATGTCTGACAGCTCCGTCAGACATTGTCGGACATTTGATTGTTCGACAAATGCGCACGTTGTCGCGTTCGCAAAGCTTACCGAACGGTCGATGGGTGCGTTGAGGCCGGAGCAAACGGCGGATGCCAGAAAAATGGCCTCAAAGAATCGCGCCCATGGTTGATAAAATTGACCGCCCGGGCGCAAATACCCGGGCGGTCAATTCATCCCCTCGTTCGCGATCCTGTTGGGTTTTGGGGCTTTGACATGTTGTTGACGGATGGATCAGCCGTACAGCTTGATCTCCCGGGGTTCCATGTGGTCGTCCCCCCAATAAGACGTCCCTGATGTGGTCCTGTGGCAGGACCTCGACGGGCAGCGCTGGGTCGCCGACGTGGCCGGGCACTGGGAGTAGGCGTGGCCTTTGGATAGAGCGTGGCCGCCTGCCGGCGGTCGGACTGCCACTTCAGCCAAAAGCTCAGGCGCGCGCATTAAAATCATGGATATATCGCTTGATGGACTTTTGACCAAGCATGAACATCGCAGGTAAATCCATGTACCAATAATTGGTACATGGATTTACCTGCGGTTTGTTGAAAACTCTGACATGCGCTGCTGACTTCATTAAAATCGATTGCCAATCAAGTCTTCCTATATATGCGAGCCCTGAGAAATTGCGCTGTGAACCTGAGACCGCTATCGATCGGCCCGGTGCACCGGGCCGCTGTCCTCGAGCCGGCATCAGCTTGCCGGTCTCAAAACGTATGCGGGAACCGCGGTACCGTCAGAAAATGCAGGAGGAAATTTGACGGTCCCGTTAATAGATTTTGTGACAAGGGCATGACAGGGGGACAGGTCATTCGCCAGGTTTCTGGCAGACGATATGAGCGGGACATGGAAAATGGAAGCCCCTCCTGTATGCATATCCGCTGGTAAGGCCTGGCCCGGTTTTCACCATCGCACGCGGTGACCGAGCACCCATCCAACGCCCAAGTCAAAATACTCAGTACACTGAGTGATTTCACTCACTATACTGAGTATTTTCTCAATTTGCTCAGGCTAGTTAAACAGCGGCACCTTATCGAGCAGAAAATCCTCCACGGTGCACGCCCCGGCCGCCGCTCCTCCCACGACGATCCGCTTGGCTCGCGGATACTTTTTTAGGAGCGTCGACATGCCGCTCTGGCCGGACTCTCCACCGCTTTTGACCTCGATGGCGCTCAGTGCATCATCCCTTCGCAGCACAAAGTCGACCTCTTTGACGCCCTCACGCCACCACATAACCTCAAAACCCTCTTCCGGCGCGCGCGCAAGCAGTCGTGCACCCACTGCCGATTCCACCAAATGACCCCGCCGCGCCGAATCCTCCAGCCATTCTGCACGGCCCTTATCGCCGAGCGCCGTCATAAACGCCGTGTCATAAACCATGAGCCGCGGGGTGCTTCGTCGCTTTGCGAGCTCCTTGTCACTGAACTTGGGGATCGCCGTAACCAAACCGGCCTTGCCCAGCAGGTCCAAATACCCGGCGACCGTGACCGTGTTACCGGCATCCTGCAGCTGGCCTACCATTTTTGAATACGAAAGCTCCTTTCCCGAATAGCTCGCCGCGAGCCAAAAGAGCGCGCGCATCAGCGCCGGTTTGCGGATATTCTCCAACGAGAGAACATCGCGCGAGATCGCCGGCTCGACGATCGCATCTCGGATATAGTTTCGCCAACGGGCGTCATCGGAAACCAGCGGCGCCGCACCCGGATATCCGCCGTGATAGAGATAGTCTTCAAAAGAAAAGTCAAAGGCCTCGCTGCACTCGCGATAGGACCAATGCGGCGACCGAATGAGCTCGTAACGGCCCATAAGGGATTCTTCCAAGCCCTTATGCAGCAGCAGCGACGACGATCCGGTCAACATGACCTTGAGCGGCGTCCCCTCCCGGCGATCCCGGTCGTACAATCCCTTGACGACCGTGGACCAACTCTGCACCTTTTGAATCTCATCAACAACGAAAACGGCCGGGGCCTTACCTCCAGACGTGAGGTTTCTTGCCTGTTGCCACTCGATTTGCAGCCAGCTGGCATCGGGATTCACAACATCGTCCGCATTGACCACGTGACAGGGCATGTCTACATGGTGCAACGCCTGCACGAACATGGTCGACTTTCCCGTTTGGCGGGGCCCGATTATAAATTGCATCAACGGATTATTCGTTTCCCGCATCCTCTGGGCTATCACGGCAACTTGATGGCGCTCAAACATGTCAATCTACCTCCTTGTTTCTTAAATACTCAGTATACTGAGTAAAATCACTCAGTATGCTGAGTATTTTTTGAACCGGGAGATCGAACCCGCCAACTTAACTCCCTTCACCAGCGGGTTGCCGCTGCCCCTCCGCGAGTCGAGTTTCTGGCCCTTCGTGCTCACTCGATATATAAAAACTGCCATAGCCATATCGAAAAACCGGTATGGCCGGTCCCATCATCGAACCATCGCGAACTGATACGCATCTTATTGCTCATATTCAAGGCCCTGACGTCTCAAAAGGTATGCCGCGCGGCACCCGAAAACCGAACCCTCGATGCCGTGGACGGTGAGTGCCAAAACCCAGTGCCAAAACCTCCCTTTGCATTCTCATGAGAAAATCAAAAGACAAGGCAGGAGGCTGAAAATGACCAGATACGGATACGCTCGCGTGAGCACGAAGGATCAGAAGCTAGACAGGCAAATCGAGGCGTTGGTCAACGCCGGTGTGTCCTATGGCCATATCTACAAAGACAAGGTCACGGGTGCCAAGGACGGTGACCGAACTCAGCAGAAGCGTCTGTTCAAGAAGATGAAGGCCGGCGATGAAGTGGTAGTCGAGTCCTGGGAGCGCCTAACCAGATCGACCAGGCAATTGCTGAACTACGACCTTATGTTCCGAAATCTCGGCGTGAAGCTAACCTCTTTGAAACAGCCGGTCGACCTCGATACCGCCTTCGGCCGATTCGTTCTCGGTACCCACGCCTGTACAGCCGAGCTTGAGCGCGATCTGATCAAGCAGCGCCAGGCCGAGGGCATCGCCGTCAAGCGAAGCCGCGGCGGCAGCGTCGGGGGCCGCCCGCGCATTGCAGACGTCAAGGCCGACGCCGCCGTGAAGCTCTACCTCGCTCGCGAGACACCTATCCCAGACATCTGCACCGCCACAGGTATCTCTAAATCGACTTTGTACCGCATCCTCCGTGAACGCGGATTGGTGGGCGTCAGGAAATGAGCCCATCCATCGTTTCGTGATCTGTCTAATAAGCTCGAGTGCAGCGGCGTTACTATATGAGAGTGCGGTATTTCTCCAACTGAAACCCTGCGTGAACGCATGACTTGAGACGCCTTTTTAGAACTCACCGATCGCAGGACGAACACAACTCAACAGCGGCCGCGTATTTGTTCCCAGCCGTACGGTGTGGCGGAGCCATGCCCATTGTTGATTGGAGTGTCGCACGATGACAGACGAGAGAAAAATCAGGGAGATCTACGGTTACGGCCTGAAATCCGTCCTCGATGAGGCCGCCGAGCGGATCGAGGCGACATGGCGGGAGAAACTGCTGCGCGAGACCGCCGACCTCAAGACCGAGAACGCACTGCTCATGGCCCAGGTGGATGAATTCAGCCGCAAGCTCGTCGAGGCGACGGATCGGAATGAAAAGATTGAGGCCGACTGCAATGAGCGGGTTGCCTTTATAGAGGAGAAGCTCGAACTCGATACCGAGAGTCTGGAACTCGAGAACAACGAGCTCCACGCCGCGAGCGTCAGGTACCTTGCCGATGCCAGGAAGCTCGACAGACAGGTCGTCCAGCTCCATGCCGAGGCGGAGGCCATGGTCGATGAGATCGAGCGGCTGCGCGGCGAGCGTGACACCGCGCTGAAAGCCCAGGCCGAGCTGAGCGATGCGCTTCTGGCCCAGCACGACCTGATGTCCGAGGTCGCCGCCCTCAAGGACCGCCTTGCTGTAGCCGAGCAGCGGGCGGCTGTGGCCGAGGCCAAGGTCGAGGTCATGACCCAGATGAAGGGCGAGTAGCCCCGCGCTTCTCCTATCAGGCGGCTGATTTCTAGAGACCTTCTAGAACGCTTCTAGGAGGTCTCTAGAACCGAGCACGGCATCCTCAATCGGCACGATGTCTTTGTAGACCAGGCGATGCTTGGCGTTGCACCATTTGTCGCCGTGGTAGTGGCCGAAGAACCAGGCGCGGTAGCCGAGCCGCCCATCGAGTTCGGCAAGGAATCGCTGAAGCCGGTCGTCCCGATACTCGCGTCCACGCTCGCGACACAGCCCCTCAGCAAGGGCAGCCGGAGCCTCGTGAGTCACAACGTAGTCGACCTTCCAGCCCACGCGATTGAGCGAGGAACGGCAGTGCCCCATCTCTTCCTCGCTCGGCATCTCCTCAGGCCACCAGCTCCTCCCCTCCCTGCGATACTGCCTGTCGTTGCTCGCGCCGCCGCCCATGGCAAGGACCGTGAGCCCGTCGATATCGAACACCTCTCCGCGCATCAGGTGCAGCACGTGCGGCCGCGCCTCGTGGACGAGCCCGCCGTTCCACTCCCGCACCGGCAGCCCAACCAGGGCGTGGTGATTCTCATGGTTGCCGTCTACGAAACACGTAGTCCACGGCTTCGACTCGAACCAGTCGAGCCAGTATTTCTCGGCGTTGGATCCATCCCAGACAAAACCGAAGTCGCCGGCCACGATCACCACGTCATCGCGCGTCAGGGTCCGGCCCAGCGGCCAATTCCTGAAGGCAAACCGGCTGGACCCGTACTCGGCCCTGCCGTGCACGTCGCCCGTCACATAGATAGCCATTAGTACGCGCCCCACGGCAAAAGTTTGTCCCCGAGCCTCACGATTCGGTCATACAGCACCGTGTGCCGTTCATCCGGATTGCCGTCTCGGTGAAAATGGCCGTAATACCAGCGCTTGTAGTCCAGGCGGTCCTCGAGCTCGTCAAGGAATCCGGTCAGCCGGTCCACATCAGGGCGCTCCCAGCCTGGGTCCGGGTAGAGCGTCGGCGAGAGCATGCGCGTCGAGCAGGTATGGGTGATGACGCAGTCGACCTTCCAGGCGACCTCGTCGAGCCTTGCCCGCGCGGTATCGAAATCGCGCTCGTCCGGGAGCTCCTGAGGCCACCAGCTGGAATACGGCACGCGGTATTCCCTGTCCACGCTTGTGGCACCGCCCATGGTGAATACCGTCGAGCCGTCGAGATCGAAGACCTCCCCGCGCATGAGGCGGCGGATGGACGAGGTATCCGACAGGCGCTGCGTCAGCCCGCCGTGCCACGGCTCCATGGGGCGCTCCGCCCAGTGGTCGAAGCGCTCGTGGTTGCCGTCAACGAACAGCACCGTGTAGGGCCGCGACTCCAGCCAGGCGATATCGGCGCATTCCTCGGCAGAGAAATCCCACGGAAAGCCAAAGTCTCCGGCGACAAGCAGATAGTCTTCGCTCGTCAGGCCATCTCCAAGCTCCCAGTCGCGGAGCTTTTGCATGTCGAGCCCACCGTGGATGTCGCCCGTCACATAGACCGTCATCGAATCACCTCTTTCCTCTTGTACGCCGCCAGCTCGCGCTCGACCTGCCTGTCGCCGGTCTCGTTGACCCACCACGGCCATTTCACCCGGCCGCACGGCTCGTCGACTCCGGCGAACCATTCCCTCAGCTCGTCGAGGCTCACCGGGGAGTGCCCGTTGGCATCGCAACCGACGTCGTAGCGCAGAAGGCCCTGCTTGCGGTTGAACTCGTTGTACGCGCCGCCGCTGGTGTGGATGTGCCCGTGGAGGTGCCACGATCCATGGCTCATGCCCTGCCAGTCGGCCATGGGGTAATGGCTCAGGACGATCTTCTGCCCGTCGATCTTTAGCACGCAGATCGGCGGCTCCACGGTGAACGCGCCCGCGACCGCCGGCTGGGTCCAGTCCTTGTCGTGGTTTCCCGGGACGAGGTGGATGCGTCTGCAGGCGATCCGCTTACGCAGCCCGTATGCGTCCTGGGCGGTCATCTTGAAACTAAAGTCGCCCAGGATGTAGAGCTCATCGTCCACGGCGACTTTGCCGTTGATGCTGTCGACGATGGCGTCGTTCATCTGCCAAATCGTCTCCCACGGGCGGTCGGTGAACTTCAGCACGTTCTCATGCCCGAAGTGGGTGTCGCTGGTAAACCAGATCATTCCATTGTCTCCTTGCCGCTAAAAACCGTTCTCCTTTGCGCGTTTGAGGAGACGTATTTTGAGCGACATGAGGCGTTCGGACCTCATGTTCTGTGCTCCAATCTGCCGGATTGTTCCAGCTAAAACTTTAAAACCTCGTGCGGACAGAAAACCGTGTCCCGTTTGTGGGGTCATAGTATAGGCACTGTTAGAACTAATAGCCCAAATTCGTTGCCAACTAGCCACTATTAACAACTATTAGTCCTTTTGGACAGCCGAACTGACTAATAGCCGCTATTTGTTGGGCTGTTTTGCAACCACGAGCACTGCCGTGGATTCTTGACACGGTGCATCGACAACAGCAATGTCAAACGGGTAGAATGGTGCCGACGGCAGCCCAAGTTGTAGAGAGCTGGGCAGAGCCGTTGCTTTGAAGAGTTAGGCCACCGCCTTAGCGACGGTGGCCTTTCTTTTTGGGCTTCGAACCCTGCTTGAGTGCCTTGGAAAGGCCGACAAGGGCCGTGAGGAGCGAGACCGGGGCGGTCAGGAGCTTCACGAACTCGGTGAAATCGGTCATGGGCATCACCTCCCATCGGATGAAGGGCTCTGCCCGGCACAAGGGCTGCCGACAGCGCTGCTGATTCTAGCAGAGCGTCATTCTTCTTCGATCAATCCGTGCTCCACTCCCTCGCCGGAATCCAGTCTTTCCTCAGCTCGACGAAGGTGTTCTTGATTCACGCGACCCCAAAACGGATCGTCTTCGCGCTCGTCACGGGCCTTGAGCTTGCCCCTGGCTCTCTCGACGGCCTTGCCAATCGCTTGCCGCCGAACCTCATCCTTAACTTCCTCGCCGATCTCCCCAAATTCAAACGCCGGCCCGTTCTTGCTCACCGGTCCGTACATGCTCGGCCCTCCCCTGCTCGCGACCTGTTTTCCAGCCAAGACCGTACTCGCTATTGCTTCTAATAGCTTGAACAGCTCTTCATCCGGCCACTATTAGCAACTATTAGTCCAAATCCTCCAGCCCAGCAGCCAATAACCACCATTAGCCCAGCTAAACGACCAAAACAAATCGCCCGGTGCACAGAATCTGAACAGTCACGAGACGATGGAAAACTCAACATGCGCGGCCTGTCCCGCGTGGACAGCTACAGGGTCGTCTGCGTCGCCGGCCCTGTGCCCTTTTCGGCAATTTGCTGTGCCCCTTTTGGCAACTTTTGTCTGCTATGGGTTGTCTCAACCCATAGTGGCGGCTAAAAAACGACAGCTTCATTTGCGGTACGGGGAACCGTGTATAGTAGTACTAGAGTACAAACCGTTTACCTGTGATTGTTTACACTTTCGTATATTGTGATATCATGCCACTCAAGATATACGAAAGGAGGCTAAAAGTATGGCGCAGAGCAACGACAAGCCGATGACCAAACGGATGATGTTGACCCTGCCGACGGTGCTCTACTCAAAGTTGGATAAGATTTCTCGCGAAATTGGTATTAGTAAATCGGCGTACGTGATCCTGGCACTTCAGGAGTACATTGCTAACCATGAGGACCAATACCGCCAGAGTTAGTTTGGATATGAAAAAAGTCCCCACGCCGGCAAGCAAGAGGGACTTTCTTCAGATTAGAAATTGGCTGTTCAGCCTGTTGTTGTCTGCATTTTAGCACGTAAAGGCGTGCTGTGGACACTTCTGTTGCCGTAATACCAAAATATTATGGTCACGTTCGGCAACTGGGTTGGATGGCCTCGCACCGAGAGGCATCAACATGAGTACAAATAGCTACAAACCGCAAAAAGGTCGTGGCGTCCCATGGCCTACTGACACGGACGCTCCATCGATTGCCGACCAGGCCGAGACCCCTAGTGAGATGGAGTCGGCGCTTGACGTTCGCCAGGATGAGATTGCAAAGAGCGAGATTCTGAGTGGAATCAACAGGCCATCCTACGACTCATTCTTTGCGGTCGCGAAGAATCGCGTTCAGCTTGCGATCCTAATCATGATTTGCTCCTTTCAGACGTCCAAAGGGCCTAATAGGAAGGATGCCAACGGAAAAGAGCTTACAAAAGGCCTTTTCATGCGTCAGGACAAGCTCGCAAAAAAGGTCTGTTCGACTCAGCCGACTGTATCGAAAGCCCTGGGCGAGCTATCTCATCGAGGCATCATCATGAAGACCGATGGGGTGTGGGTCATCGTTTGGGCTCAGCTCGACATTCAGGCGCGTGAGGCTGGATGGGATCCAAAAGAGGACTGAAAATCTCAAAGGGGATGGGCATCCTCCAGCCCCTTTTTTGCCTATTGAAAATATTCCCACTGGAATAATTATTCCGTATGGAATATTCCGCTTGGAATAATATTCCGTATGGAATAAAAAATATTCCGTATGGAATATTCCGCTTGGAATAATATTCCGTATGGAATAAAAAATATTCCCACTGGAATAATTATTCCGTATGGAATAAAAAAATATTCCCACTGGAATAATTATTCCGTATGGAATATTCCGCTTGGAATAATTATTCCGTATGGAATAAAAAATATTCCGTATGGAATAAAAAATATTCCGTATGGAATAAAGAAACATGTGTAAGAGATACAAGGTCAGGCCGCAAATCGATATTCCTGTAGGAATATTCCAATTAAGTAGAGTTATAGAATTAGAAATAGATATAGATAGACTCCGGTCGCCTTCGGCTCCCTGCGCGGCCTATCGGCCTTGCCCTCCGCTCGCTGCGTTCGCTCCGCGTCGGCTTTGCCTCCTTGGCGCTCGCTACGCTCGCACTCCGGTCGCTCACGCTCCCTGCGCGTCGGCTGCGCCTCCTTGCCCTCCGTTCGGCTACGCCTCACTCCGCGTCGCTGTCGCTCCTTGACATGGCCTATCGGCCAAAAGTGTGGGGGCTAACGCCCCAACTCCCCGACTACGCTGCTGTCAGCCCACAGCGCCGGCCTCGCTTCGCTCACCGGCCGATTGCCTGCACGTGGCTGTAACCCTACAATTCGGCAGTGACCGCCGAATCCGTTTTTCGGTTGATCTGGATACCGACATTTATTTGGTCAACCTTACACCGAATACCGCTAGAAGATCACAGAATCGAATATAAGACGGCCTATTGGTGGGGTTCGACCGTTTTCTCATTGCTATATAAAACATGGTCTTAAATCGGCTCTCAGTGGCCCATATAAAAGGAAACGGGCACCTGACAGTACCCGTGATCCCAATTAGATTTCCTTTTCGGCCAGATAGCGATCGAAAAGCTCCCGAGCGATATCCGATACGGACTTGTCTTCCTCAAGGGCGACCTGCTTCAATCGCTTGCGGTAGCTCTCAGGAACGTAGACAGACAACTGTACAAGCCTCTCAGATGCCCCTTCAAGGCCCTTTTTCGGGCGCCCGGCTTTCCGTACCTGTGGAGCCGATTTCTGGGGCTCAGATGCGCTTTCAACGATTTTCTGCTGCCTCTCCTCGGCCTTCTCCGCGGCGACATCGAAGTAGGAGGTCGCCTTTTTGAACTTTGCCATTTACAGCACCTCTTCCAGTTCGTTCAGGATGTTTTCAATCGCTTGGGCGGCCTTGCCGTTCTTGGCGATTTCATACACGGGCTTTCCCAGCGCCGCGCCCTGCTTGAAGGCCGCCGCAGTCGGTACGGTGCCCAGCACGGGAAGGTCGTCGGCCTCGAGCAGTTCGAGGAACTGTCTGTCCACGGTCTGGTTGCCGGCGAAGTTGTTGACGATGATTGCGAACGACAAGTCGGGATTGGCCTCGGTGATGACCTTGATCGTTCGCTTCATGGGCTTCAGGCCCAGCGTTCCGGGCTGCACCGGGATAATCGCGATATCCGCATTCTTGGCGTACTCGGCGGTGTCGTCGCTCAGGAAGCCCGGCGTGTCGATGACGTTCACGGCGTCCTCGTCGTCGAGCAGCCCCTTCTCGTGGTTCGCGCCGCCCTGCGGGTCCAGGTTGCCGAAGCCGACCTTGTGGCCGCGGCGCTCGAGGCCCCAGGCGATCTCGTCGGCGAACGTCGTCTTGCCGACGCCGCCCTTCTGGTTGACTAGCAGGATGTTCGTCGCCATGTTCTCCCCTTTCTGAATAGCGTAGTCATATATTAGCACATTAACATGTGACTACATTAAGTAATTCTAAGACGCAGATAGAAATACGTGAGCATGTTAAGTAATTAATATAGTACTACGTTACCGTGCTCATGGCTGTTGGTTGGTTTAACCTACAGCCATGCTAAAGTTGCCAAAAGGGGCACAAAGGCCAATACGTTTGCGCCATGCCGGCACAGCGACCTGGCATCGTATGCACCGGCGGGATCATCGCTGGCCTGCAAGGAGGGCATATCCATGCGCTCATGGTCGCCGGAGGCCTCGTGATGCAGTACGCGCCGGGCGGCGACTGGAAGCGCGTCGATTGGGATGCGCTTGCCGCCTGGCTCGACAGATACGGTTACAAGGTCGCTGATTGCGAGACGGAGACCCTTCCGACCGCCGACGCGGCGAGTGGGAACGCAAGTGTAAAAACGCATCGTCGCTGAACCAGTGAGTCAGTATTCTTTAGTTGGATGATGGATATTGAAATTAATTAGCGAGATAATGTGCATATCTCATAATGTATGCGTTTCACCATGAGAGAGGGGTCTGTCATGAGCTGGAAACCGAGAAAATGCGTTATCGCCGGTCTCGTGACAACCGGTCCTGGCGGCGGCTTGTTTGCAACCGCAATGACATCGTACCGACTTTTCACTTACATGTTCTAAAAGGCAGTTGCCATGCTGTCGCAAAATCAATCGAGATACTTGGCCACAATCGGCTTTGCCCTGCTTGCATTACTCTTTGCTAGCGACCTTTTGCTGAAACCGCCCAAGGAACTCGTTTTGCTTGCCATATCCTGCATTTCCGCCCTTTACTTTACGGCAACCCTGTTCGTCGGACTAAAGGAGAGGAAAAAAGGCGCAGTCGCCGCATCTGCCGTATGCGTGGTCATAGCCATTGCCTCATTCTTTATCTGACACATTGGTGATTTAGGGGCGATATCGTAGGAATACGACCGGGAGAGCCGGGACCATAGGCTCCGGTAAGAACCTTCGCCGTGCCCCACGCATCGAGCCCGATGATTTCCCCGCCGGACGCCCCGACGGCCACGGCCTCCGGCGTCCATCCGCCTCACGACCTCATCCCACTCATCGCGCCAGCCCGGCTTGAGCCATTTGATGACGATCGGACGCGAGACGCCAAGGACGCACGGGCGCTGCTCGAGCTCTGATACATGAGGTCCCAGCTTGTAATACGTGAACATATGACTACATTAATATGGTCACGTATTACCGAGCGTTATATGCTGCGCCGGATCCGCCCGTCTGTTATCTTGGGGGCGACAGCCTCTTGCAAGGAGGCAGCCATGTTCCAGAGTGTCTTTGGATCCGATGGTCAGATCCATCTTGAGAACCAGGTCAGCAGCCAACGTTTCGACCTTACCACGGGTGAGGTGAAAACGGACATCCCGACCGCTGAGAACATGAGTGCCGTCATCGGCAAGGATGGCGTGGAGACGGAGATTCAGGTGGGGCAGATGCGCCAAACACTGGGCAAGCCTGGCTTCGCTTGGCTGTTTAATAAGCACTAACGGTTGAGTTATTGCAGAATAATCGCAGTTGTAAATAGGTGACCATATGACCATGCTAACATGTGCGCACAGTCATATGGTCACAGTTGTAGATCGGTTTAATCTGTGGCCCTTAAGCTGAAGCTGCCTCAACGACCCGTGTCGGGCGAGACGAAAAAAGGGGAGTTCCTTTTTGCGGAACTCCCCTTTTCCGAGTCGTTATGCGATTTGCACTACATCTGCTCGCGGCGCTTCTTTTGATCGAGGAAGACGCCGGCTGCCACGAGGACGGTGCCGCCGATGGCGAACGTCTCGCCGATGAGTCCCGCGCTGTCGCCGGTCTGGGCGAGGCTGCCGGGCTTGGCGGCCTCCGTGTTGGCGAGGTGCTTCGGGGTGTATGCCGCCTGCTGCTTTGCGACCTCCTCTGCCTCCTGTCGTGCGATCTCATCGGAAAGCTTCTGCTCCGCTGCGATGCGGTCGGACTTCGCCTGCTCGTAGGCGGCGAGTGCCGCATCGTAGCCGGACTGGAGCTCGTCCACCGCGGCCTGCTTCTCGTCCAGGATGGCCTTGGCGGGCGCGACCTTGGCACGTGCCTCGATTGCGGCGGCGAAAAGCGCGTTGAGGGCGTCATTCGCGTTCACATCATGGCCGGAAGCGATCGCCGCGCCGGCATCGATGGAGTTCAGCTTCGACAGCTTGGCGTCTGCCTGCGCCTTTGCCTGCTCGGCAGCGGAGACCAGGGACTCGGCGGCGATGGTATCCGCCTTCGCGGCAGCGAGGGCGGCCTTGGTGTCATTGACGGCCTTTACTGCATCCTGCTCGCGCTGCTGTGCCTCTGCGAGCTTCGCGGCAAAGCCGGTGAGGATGTCGAGGTTCGACTGTGCGTCCTCGAGATCAGTCTGGGAGCCGGTAAGCTTGTCGGCGGCAACGTCGGTGTCGGCCTTTGCGGCATCGACGGCACGCTGGGCATCGGCGAGGGCGCGTGCGGTGGCGTCTGCCTTTTGCTCGGCGGCGGCGAGGACGGTCGCCTTCTCGACCTGATCGGCTGCCGCCGCGTCATGGACGCTCTTTGCTGTATCGAGCGCCTTCTTGGCGTCGGCGACGTCCTGGAAGAACTTCGCGAGATCGGCGTTCGCAACCGTGACGTCCTGCTGCTTGGCCTCGGTGTCCGCCTTGGCGGAATCCAGCTTGGTCTGTGCGGCCGTTACGGCTGCGTTGGCGGCATCAAAGGCGACCTGTTTCTGCTGGACGGTCGACTTTGCCGTATCGACTGCCGCGTTGGCGGCATCGAGGTCCGATTTCGCCGCATTAAGCTCGGTCTGGGCATCCGTGACGCCCTGCTGCTTGGCGGCGACATCAGCCTTGGCGGCATCGACGGCACGCTGGGCATCGGTGACGTCCTGCTTCGCGGCATCGACGTCTGCCTGTGCGGAATCCGCTGCGTCCTGCTTCTGCTGGACGGTTGCGGCGGCGCCGGCGGCTGCCTGCTGCTTGGATGCGAGATCGGCCTTGGCTACGTCGAGTGCGCTCTTGGCGTTCTTGAGGCCGTTGATATAGGAGGTCAGCTTCTGCTCGTACTCGTCGACGGAGATGGGGTTCATGTTCCAACCGGAGCCGGACCAGCCGGAGATTTCTGCGGTGTAGCACTGTGTCTGAAGCCCGGACATGGTGCCCTTGGTGCAGGTTGCCATTCCCATAACGGCGAGTTCGGGATTGATGATGTTCATGTAATGGCCGACGGTGCCGCTACTGCCGTTCTCCCAGTGGCAGTTGTCTGCAATCCAATGGTTGATTGCGACACCGTTCTTTGCATAGAAATCATAGGCATCCTTGCCGACAAGACCGGTGACTCCATAAAGGGCCTCCGTTGCCTTGTCGAAAAAGCCCTTCTCCTGCTCGATCCACTGCCCACTCGGATCGATTCCGTAATTCCATGCCAGGTTTTCGGCAAAATCATATTGACGGGCATGATCGAGCACGGTGTCGCTGTAGTTGGCATCTGCGATCGCACCGGCGATGAGCTTGTAGGTGACATGGAGCTCGGACAGGCCGACCGACTTGCGGTAGTCGTTGACGGACTTCATCCACTTGATCGCATTGAGCATATTGTCAAGAGACGTGGCGTCCTTGGAGTTGCCGACTTCGGTCTTTCCGGCATATTTGGCGTTCAGGATGATGTTGGCTGCATCTTCGGCACCCATGGCACGGAAGAAGCCGATGGCTCCCTGCTTGAGCTGCGCGTCGGCGGAATCGAGTTTCGCCTGGGCCTCGTCGACCTTCTGCTGCGCGGCGGTTACGGCGGCGTCTGCGGTATCCTTTGCGGCCTTGGCGTTCGCGAGCTCTACGTCTGCGGTTGCCTTGGCGGACTCTGCGTCCTTGACAGCCTGCTTCGCGGCATCCAGCTTGGCGACGGCGTCGGCATTCACCTGCTTGGCCGCATCGAGACCGGCGTTCGCGGCATCGAGAGCGGACTGGGCGGCGTTCACACCGGATTCGGCATCGGCCGCGGCCTGCTGCTTTACGGAGAGGGCCACCTGGGCATCATTCAGGTCGGCCTGTGCCGTTGCCGCAGCGGACTGTACCTGCTCGAGCTCGGACTCGCACTGGGACTGTGTCGCTTGTGCGGCAGCGAGGGCTGCCTCCGCGTCCGCGACCTTCTGTTTTGCCGCATCGTACTCCGGACCGCTGGCGCCTGCCTCCGCTGCGGCGAGGTCGGCTTTTGCCTGCTCATAGGCGGCGCTGGCGGCTGCGGCCTTCGCATCCGCCGCGTCCTTGTTCTGCTGGGCTGCGGCGATGACAGCATCGGCGGAATCCTTTGCAGACTGGGCCGCAACCAGCTTGGACTGGGCATCGGCAAGCGTCGCGTTGGCGTTGTCAAGTTCGGCCTGTGCCCTGCTCACGGCAGCCTGGGCGTCGCGCACGGCCTGCTCGGCGGCACGGATAGCCTCCGGGGTGGCGCCTACGGCATCGGCCTTGGCTTTATCGAGGGCGTCCTTGGCATCTTGGGCCGCCTTGAGGGCGGACTGGTACGCTTCGTCCTTCTCGGACGCATCGGCCTTGGCGTCTGCGAGACCTGCCTTCGCCTGCTCGAGGTCCTTGCCGGCGGCATCGGCGGCGTCCTTGCCCTCCGCGACCTGACGGGCGTACTCGTCCATTGCCGCTCGGTCGGCTGCCGTACCGGCGTTGACTGCAGAATCGTAGGATGCCTTGGCCTGGTCGCGGGCGGAAGCCGCCTCGTTGTAGGGGCCGGCGACCTCATTGTAGGATGCCTTGGCGGCGTCCTCCTTCGCCTTCGCCTCGTCGACTGCCTTCTGCAGGTCCGCGATGGTCTGTGCGGCGGATTTCGCGCCGGCACCGGATGCCGCGCCGGCGTGGGCGGCGATCGGCGACATCACGGCGGGGTGCTGCGTGGTCCCGTCACCGGTCTGGGCGAATGCCGCGAACGGTGAGATGAGGCTCGATCCGGTCATGGCGGCCATGGTCGCCGCGGTGACGGTCAGACGCGCGATCCCCTTCGGAGTGTGAATCTTTTTGCTTGGCAGTGCGGCGAAGTGATCGCCACCGGCGGCGAAATGCTTTCCCTGAGTCATTGCGCTGTTCCATTCCTTTTCCGTGCCCTATCCGACTGGGCATCAGAGTGCTTTCCAATAGAGATAATTATGCGCCTTAACTGGGATTGTTGTATATAGTCCGTTGGCTTTTATACAACAATCCATGACTCTTTTTGTCATGGATACGACGCTTCAGAAATCATTCGGCATGAGATGCAAAGAGCTCCGCGCTGGACTCGGGTGCAGTCAGGAGCAGTTCGCCAATTTGATTGAAATGGATCGTTCCTACTGCGCGAGCATTGAAGTCGGTCGGCGTAATGTCAGCCTCTCAAATCTCAAGAAGATTGCCGACGGATTTCAAATCACCATTTCGGAGCTCATGTGCGGTGTTGAGTAGATGATTTTCACTTCGTGCATGTTTAATCTGTTTCGTTAACTGAAATGCGTAAATCTGGTTAATCAAAAAAGCAAAATCTGGTTAAATGAAAACGGTAAATTTAGTTAAACGCGCTGGTAATCAATGGTGAAAAACATGCCAAAAAAGTACTACACTCGAATTATCGAAAATGAGCTCGACCAGATGCTAGGGATATTCGGTGCCGTTCTCATCGAAGGACCGAAATGGTGTGGAAAGACAACCACAGCCGGGACTCGTGCGGCGTCCAGGCTCCTTCTCATGGATCCGTCGCGCAACTTCGAGAATCGTTTGCGTGCCGAGACGGACCCGGCGCTTGCCGTTTCCGGCGAGGTGCCGCGGCTGATCGATGAATGGCAGGAGGTTCCGAAACTTTGGGACGCGGCGCGGTTTGAGTGCGACAACCGCGGCGGCGAGCCTGGCCAGTTCATATTTACGGGGTCGGCGACGTCGCGAGACAATGAGCGGCCGATGCACAGTGGTGCTGGAAGGTTCGCTAAATTGCGCATGGATACCATGACGCTTTTCGAACTTGGGAAATCTAGCGGCGCGGTTAAGCTGTCGGGCATTATTTCTGGCGAAAAGTTCAATGGCGCTTTCGGGTCGTTGGATTCTGCCTCGATTGCCGAGTGCGTTGTTCGCGGCGGATGGCCCGCGGCGGTCGGGCGCGATGTGCTGGCTGCGTCGGCGATGGCGAAACGTTATATCGGCATAGTTGCCGAAGAAGATTTGTCTCGTGTTGATGGCTCTCGACGCGATCCCGAAAAGGTCAAAGCTGTTATCGAATCGCTTGCGCGCAATGAATCCACTTTGGCGACACTCAAGACGCTCGTAGCTGATCTTGGTGGAGAAGTGTCGAGACAAACGGCGGCATCGTATATATCTCTTCTCGCTCGGGTCAGCTTCGTTCGCGATATTCCCGCATGGAATCCAGCAATGAGATCTCCTGTGCACTTAAGAGAATCAAAGAAGCATCATCTTGCTGACCCGTCACTTGCGGCCGCTGCGCTCGGGGCGACTCCGGAGACCTTGCTGCTAGATTTCAAGACGCTTGGACTACTTTTTGAATCGCTGACACTCCATGATTTGTGGGTTTATGCGCGAGCAAACGGAATGAGTCTCTATCACTATCACGATTCTCGTGATCTAGAGGTCGATGCAGTCATTGCGGCTCCTGGTGGGACCTGGATCCCGGTTGAAGTTAAGCTCAGCTCCGCTCAAATCGAAGAGGCATCTGACAATCTTGTTGCTGTCGAGGAACGTATGGTTGCCGCCGGAAACAACCCGCCGGTTTCGAAAGTTGCAATCATTGGATTTGGTTCACAAGCCTACGTTACCGACCGCGGCGTCCAAGTTGTTCCGTTGGATGTGCTCGCGCCGTGATGCTGCGGGCGAAGTGAAATCGACGCCGCAGTTTTTAGATTTGTTTTCTGAGATCTAAAGCGCGAAACTCAAAAACTCACCGTCTTGATTTTCATTTGAATCGAATCGCGCCCGCGCAAAAGTCAAAACGGCTCGCGCGGGCGTTTCGTTTTTTCATATCGCATTTCATATCGCGTCAAAACAAAACGCGAGTTTTGAAAATAGATAGCGACCATCGGTCGCGATCGTAGGCGTGTGTGCACGCCGCATGAAAATCGACTCGCCATTCGATTCGTAATGCGAGCCGCGTCAGCTTTCGACAAATCCAACAGCGCTACGAGTCACGCTAATGACTCTCCGCGCCATTGAAATTGTCGAAAGCTGCCTCAACCTTTTCGCAAACGCCATGAAAACGATTCGACGAAGTCGAATGTTTGCGTCGCGGGCGCCGCAAACCCGCTTCGCAAAAATGCAAACACTCGGCATCCCTCGCATTCGCATTTCCGCTCCGCTCTCGCTACAGCGAATTTCTAACACTCAGCATCCTTCGCGTTAAAAATTCGCTTCCGCTCACGGTCTTCACGCAGTTACAACGCCGCGAGGCCTCTCGCTTGGAATGAGGCCTCTCATTCCACGTCTACACTGCGTTTCGCCCAATCACCGTTCCGGAGATTGCAAGATGTACGTAAATGGCCATAATTACATGTAAACATGAACTATGGCCATTTACGATCTTGCTTTTCCCTCCTACGGGAAAAGAAGCTGAGTTCCGCTTTGTGCGCGAAGCGGTTTTGCCTCCGAGAAAAATTCGGCGGACTTTTCCAAATCTTGTTTCGGAGGCCACTCCGAAACTGAAGGGATAAAAATGAGACGAAGTGAGAAAGTCGAAGCGACGTTGACCGCTGAAGAAAAGGAAATTCTTCAGCGCCTCTGTGACGAAGCCGGTTGCACGGAAGCTGAACTAATCCGCTCCGTTTTGATTAGCCGTTCGATTTCTCTCGACGATCTTGAGACTGGAAAGAAAATCGAGCACGAGAAAAATAAAGCGCTGCACAACTGCAAGCGCAAACACGCTCCAAGAAAATCTGGCGAGTGCGGTGAAGCCATCGCCGAGAACGCCGAGAAACGTGACGTTTCGTTTCATGTGATGCTGACCGCTCCAGAAAAAAAGGCGATCGAACAGCGGGCGGCAGTGCTTGGCGTCTCTGTAAGCGAGTTGGTTCGCCGCGGTGCGATCTACGGAAAGATTGAATCATTCAACTTTGACATCGCGGAAGTTGAAAAACTCCATCATGAGTTATTGAAGGAAGGAACGAATCTCAATCAGCTGATGTACTTTGTGAACGCCCAGGGGCTTCCCGCGTACAACGAGAAAGCTGTTTTCCGCACACTCGAAAAGGTTTACCAAAACGCTCGAAAGGTCGACCGGTTCATCGAGGAACTTGAAAAGCGTTATCACGTTGACTATGTTCCCCACGACTATCTGGCAGATGAACCAGACAACAGAAATCTTTAAGTCGGAACGCAGCCGGATCAGTTTTGCAATTGAGTGCAATTACTCGTTTAGCTATAACTACTGAGTAAAAGCGAAAAGAGACGGCAGAAGAGATTGACAGCCATTAAACAGAAAGCAGTCAGCTCGTACCCCGCCTCGCTAGCTTGGCCCTGCCCGAGTTTTCGGGGAGGTGGTCGCTATGTCCGAGCTCCGTCTTATGATCGTCGCTCTTCTTCTGGTGACCATTCTGGCCATTTTGGGCTAGGGTAAAACCCGGCCTTTAAAGACCAAAGCCGTCCTGCCTGGGACGGCTTTGTTTCCTCGATTATCAACTTCATACGGATGGATGCGGGGTTCGATACCCCGGCGGCCTGATCGGCAGGCCGCCGGGAACTCTCACTCCTCGATAAAAGCCGGCGCTCGGTTAGTTCTGCGCATCTTGAAATCGTCAGTTTCGTGGGAGACGTAGAGGATGCCGTCCATCCCATCTCGCGATGCATATGAAAGGTGAACAGAACCGCAATCCGCTCCATCATTGTCGAGAAGATCGAACGAATTCGGATCGCTCGTTGCGGCCAAACGACCACTCAGACAAGAGCCATCGTCATTACAGATTTGCCATTCCATGTCTTCGCCTGCAAGAATCGCCATAGACGTCCTGGTCGCGCCATCGTCGACATACATCCCGTCTATGCCAAAACCGTTTTCTGCGCCATCAATAAACGATTGCTCGGACCTATACTTCGCGAATGATGCGCATAGTGCCATTGCAAGACCGATTACAAGGCCAACAATCGCTATCTTTGCATAGCTCTTGCCTATCATGTCATCCTACTTTTCGCTTGCCTAAGGCAAGACGGAAGAAGTCATTCGTCGCTGCTTTTTTGTACACCTTCTTGACGCCATTGACGGTCTCATAAACAACAAACGGCTGGACCTTGTGTTCAACGTTCGCCGTTACCTTCCAAAAGCCAGCGCCGCCGATATCAATGGAAAACCCAGTCGCCATCGCCTCGCGCTTTGCCAGCGGTATCGATACGCCTATGCTTCCGACACCATTCGGGAGCGGCACCGATACACTCACCGAACCGCCGCCATACCGCTGGACGTTTACAGAACCGCTCCCGTCGATGTGAATGCCCCCCGGGGGCTGCCCAGCAACGTCGTGCCATCCGCTGGCTTTCGTTTGCACGCTCCCGTATACGGTGCTGTAGCTTGGGCGACCGCGTGTCGCATAGAGCTCAACATCATCAGATGACATCGCCTCTTCTATGATAAGGGCCGCTTCTTGCTCTGCACGTTGACGCACAATCGCCTCGACATCAGATTCACTCAGATCCGGGAATGCTAGGAATTCTACAGTTTCAGAATTGTAACCATCAGCAAATGCACCATGTGGGGTGATTAGTGACAGTCCGCCCAATGCGGCTGCCGTCAGGATTGACCTGCGAGTAATAAACAGGTCTTTCGTTGTACTCATCTTCGCCTCCAAACTTCTCACCGGGGTCCTTCTTGCCAATTTTTGCCCCGGCTCGGTTACTTCGGTTACTTGAGCGCTCCCATATATGCTTGCTACCCATGTATGTAATATTAATTTCGGACATATCGAAATTAATCAATGGTTGCGGGAGTTTCCGACTTCAGTGAAATGCCACCATATACCCACAGAATTAGTCTGGCTTGACATGTGCTTTGCGCATGAAAAAGGGTCGAACCGAAGTGTCTGGCCGAACGCCAATTGTCCGGGAACTGCTTCTGGTTCGACCCTCTTTTACTTTAGCCCACTCGGTGGACTTCGGGTTTGATGCTTAGGGGTCGACGTTTTACCAAGGTGACAATTTAATGAAAAGAAACCTGGCTGCAACAGTTGCCATGGTGAGGGCCAAATTGGCCATATAGATCTAGAATAGTCACAATATAAAAATGTCGAGAGACGTTGGGGATAGAGATGAATAGATCTAAGGGTTTTCTTCTATTGGCAATGATGTTGCTCGGACTGTTCTGCCTGAGTGGTCCTTCTTGGGCCGAGGCTGCCTGTCCTGAAGGTGAACTTCAGCAGTCTTATACGGGCAGCCTGCTCATAAGCGCTAAGGAGGGCGATGCCGACTCTCAGTCTGGAGTAAATCCCCTTGCCACTTTTGAGGGGGACGGCGGAACGGTCAAGCTTGACCATATTGGTAGCGGGATTTTGAGGTGGCAAGTTCTTCCGGACAAAATTGCGAACGATCCCTTCTCTTTTGCTGGAACGATATATCTATACAAGGTTGTGAGCGGAAAACAAAAATACGTCGATTGCTACCCGACAAACGGGTCTGGAATTGCATTCACCGGCATTTCGGGGCAGATTGATACACATGTACGAAAGGGAACCTATGTGGTGCGTTGGGTTGGAGCTGCTGCAGGCCCGATATGGATTGCGGTCTTGCGCCCCGATGTCCAAATAGGTTTCTCTCTCTAGACGGGAAGTTGCTCATGGACGCCATATATGACGGAGATGACTGGGTCGATCATTATACTTGGCGCCTGGTCGGCTCGAACGACAATGGGGTTGTGGTGTTTGATGGGCTATGTCCAAAGCATCTCCATCCTTTTGTCTCGTCGTTAATTGAGAGTTCCGCTCGTGTTGCCCCCTACAGCTCGGCATCGCTTCATGATACGGACGTTTTGAAGATCATAAGGGAATCAATTGACGAGGGCACGATGAGCGGCTCGCTGTTTTCTCGGCTTGTGGGGCTAGATGAGATTTGCTCGAAACGACTGCTTGCGGGCGAAAAAGTGGAACTCACTTATCGGTCGATGATTTCAATCCTGCGGCTAGCCGATGTTCTTCGCAAATAAATGAGGCTTATAGGACAAAATGTGTGTCTACTTTAGGGGCATCGGCGCAGGTCGATGCCCCTTTTTCAGCCGTTTAAATTCCGTG
>ENA-ORLM01000835-ORLM01000835.1-human-gut-metagenome-genome-assembly--contig:-NODE-835-length-23860-cov-3.529580_pt1 | contig 23860 bp, 21 predicted proteins | sample MGYA00243063_ERZ508815 | MGnify/ENA primary metagenome ERZ508815 (study PRJEB26277, sample SAMN04329768) | human gut metagenome | biome: human-associated habitat | host: Homo sapiens | place: USA...
TTCTCTGGAATATCAAGCACTTTTTCAGCCGGTTTTTCATCACCTACACCAGTTTTCAATTGTATCTTATCCAGATCCACATATTCAAAATTATCCATATACAAGTCTGCATTTTTTATAAACTCAACAACCTTTTGCTGTAACTGATTCTTATTCTTCATAAGTTCAATTGTATGTTGCATAGGTATGTTATTCATATTGATGATATCAATTTTTTCTGCAAATCCGACAAGAATCTGCTTGATCTCGTTGACATGTTCAAATTTACTTGTATCTACCACATAACATAGCAAATTATTCTTCGATACAACTGGCATCATAGTCTGCACAGCTTCATCAATGCATTCATATATTTCTCTAATGGTATCCTTTTTCAACCAGCAAACTTCTTTTTTATTGTTATATTGATCTTTGAGTATCTCAGAAAATGATTCATATATATACTCTTCTTTTTCTGCATCATACTTAAAATCATACGAAAACTTTCTTCCAAAAGCCATAAATGTAACGCCTAACTCACAAACACCACCCTCAGTAAATATATTAGGCATCAGACTATTCTTTTTATTTAAAAGTACGTTTCTTATTGTCCTAATACATTTGATTAGACATGTTTTTCCAGCATTGTTTGGTCCGTATATTCCTGCCGTTTTAAGCACATTAAAATTATTCTCCTGATGAACGTTTGCTCCAAATTTTTTATTTCGCATATCTGCTTTCATCGAAAATGTAATGTCATCCTCAAATGCATAACAGTTTTTTGCTCTTATCTCTATAATCATGGCTCATTCCTCCAAGTCACTTTTCTTCTTTACTTATCATTATTATACCATTAGTTATTTTTTATGCAACTTTTTTTCATAAAAATATATTTTGAAGATTAATTAAACTTAACATAGCAAAAAGGACAGCCTCCCTGCCACCCTCTACATCACACATACACCACCTCCCTTACCACAATCTCCTCAGCACAAGCAATAATATTATTCATCTTCCCCACCCAAAGCATCTGATTCTCCGCTTTTAACTGCTCTGTCACACCTTGTTTTCCTTCATCTTTTCCACGAGCCTGTCCCGCATCTCATAACATTCCTCGTCAATCTCCTGCAGATATTCATTTAGTCTTCCATCAAGTAACATCTCCATATAATATCCATGTTTGAACTCTTTCAGATACTCACACCTCAGCGTCAATAATAGCCTCTGGCTCTTTTACAGCCTCTCACATACACTCTGATTCCAACATATACTGCCTGAACTAATAACAATAAAGCAACAAGATTCAGCCTTACTAATGCCTTTATCCAATCTCCAAAATACACTACCAAAGCTAAACTCGCTACCGTCACTCCAATGCTAATCACATCCCAACACTTCTCCCGATATAGCTTCATTACTTTCTTTTCAATAATCACTATAAGTATACCCACGACAGCTATTACTCCAACAATTACTATAATAAACAATAACCAATAGTAAATGTGTAAGCGATACATCACAGCTTCTGATGTGTTATTGACCTTTCTCTTGCCGGAGAAAGGTCTTTTTTATGCTTGTTTTACCATGCCATAACAGTTTTCCTCGTAAAACTTTCGGTTTGCCTTGCCAGACAAAACGATAAGATTCGGATTGATAGCAAGCATGCGATCATTGAGCTGCTTAATAATCTTATAGCCTTGTGCTCGGCTGACGCCCCAATCATCACAAACTTCTGTAACGTCTACATACATCTTTTTATTCATAGGCTGATTCCCCCTTTCTTCACTTCAATGTCTTATGAAAACATTTGCGATTATTCGATGCGTACATTTTTGTTCTTGCATAATTATGGTATAATATCTTTTTTGTTTCGTCAAGTACTTTTTTGTACTTTTATTCTATTTGATATTAACTTTTCTGTTCACTTTTTCATTTGTTCGTGGTACAATAATGCTATTAAGCAATAAATCACTTATCATAAAGGAGATTTTTATATGACTCTTGGAGATAAAATAAGAAAATATCGAACACTTAAAGGTCTGACACAGGCACAACTTGGCTCCATGGTCAAATTGACCGGAGACCGCATACGCCAGTATGAAAATGATGTAAGAAAGCCAAAGGATGGAAAGCTGTTTGAGATTGCAGACGCTCTTGATGTTAATCCTTCCACACTCGCTGAGCCGGATTTTGATGATCCCACCAGTGTAATGCATGTACTTTTTGAATTGGAGGATATCTATGGATTACACTTTGAAAAAGTAGGTGATAATTATCAATTAGCCTTTTCAAAGGGAGAATATGCAAATGCCAACTGGATTATTGAGGGACTTGCAGCATGGGTAAAAAAAAGAGACGAATTACAACCGGATATCAATGACTCAAATAGTACCATCGCAGATAAGAAAAACGATTATATCCGTTGGAAGGCAAGATATCCATATAATTTTGCAGAAGAGATAACCAACAATTTTGCACTAGTTCAGAAATTTAATGAAGATGCCTCTTCTCGGCTGCCTTCTAGCAGGCAACCAATCACTCGCTTCTCAGAGTTCTATCGAAGCTTGCTTGCGTTGGAAGATGCCGGAGTCAGATTCACTATATCCGTAGATGAGATTGTGAGCAGACGAAGCGCCGCATTTTATATTAAATTAGATTACATTATGAACAGTTCAGATGAAATCAAGAAACTATATATGGAATTCAGGCAGTGCTGGTATGACATGAAAGAAATAGGAATTGAAATACACGAAACGCCGGTTCCTGTAAATGGATATATGAATATAGCACTATATTCCGATAACATGCAGCTTATAACATTGTTCCATACACATATGCACCGCTTAGAAGAAAAGAATTCACCTATGTATGATGAGGATATGTATAAAGCTGAGATTGAAGATACATTGCAGATATTCAATGTACCAATAAAAGAATACGTTTAAAGTTGGAGGCATCTATGTGGAAAACAATATATTCTATTGATTTTAATCTGCTAATTGGTATCATTGGTGGAATAATTTCTGGTATTTTTGTTTCTTATGTTTTTCTGATTGAAGCAGAATTCAGAAATCAGTTTAACCATGTAAAAGAAATGTTCACTTCCATATATGGAATTACTGCTACATACTCCGCCTATGAGCACTTCAAAAAAACAAAAGGCAAAAAACGTGCTAACAAAGTTAAAGCGATTGATAATGCCGGTAACATCGCTGGTGAAAGCAACTTGGTCGATATTCTCAACAATTATTGGAGTGAGCTTTCTTCCTTTTTCATCACCTACGAACCTTGGCAATATAAATTCAAACTTAACAAAATCCTAATAGAAATAAACGATATTGTTACTGACGGCAAATACATGATTAGAAATTCCCCTGAAGACTTCGCAGAAATATCCCAAAGGCTAGAAATATGCATTGCCCTATTTGAAGATTGCGAACGAAATTATAAAAAGGAAATTCTTCTACGTGTTGTAACAAACAAGGCAGTTCAAATCTTTCTTCTGCTGTTTGTTGCATTAATAATAGTGTTAATAATCGCAGCATAATAAAGAAATGTACACTCATCATCTTCGGATATACAATTCTACTTTTTCAAGCCTTCATCCTTTGAAAATTCACAGATGAACACAATCTTTCAAAGGAAGTCCGAATACTAAATTGCTTCAGTTATTCGGGCTTCTTTTTTATACCATTATATTCTACTCAGAAATTGAGTTGCAAAATCAATAAATTTTTGCATATTTGTGGCTAATGCTGGAATTCCATTCACAATCGAAACCAATGGTGCCAATAATTTAATGCCACTAGAAATGATAGTTCTCTTCGGTTCTGGTTTTAGCAATTCATCTTTTATCATATTAACTGAATCCACAATGGTTTCAGCATCTTCCTTATTGACCGAAGACACATTGTCCATAATTGCTTTTACCATTCTATCTAGTTCATCCGATTGAATCCCGTTATTCTGAGTTGCATTAATCGTTGCATTATCACTTGCAATATTAACCTGTCCTCCGCTTACATTCCAATACATTTTTTCATCCATCCCCATTTCATATCCAATTTTTGTAAGATGTCCTTCTATACTCTGAATTAAAACAAGCACAACTCTATCATTAAATTCCTTAATCACTTCGTTACGCTTATTTCCAACTCCTGCATATTGAAACATCATTCCCCAAGATACATCTAAATCATTATTAGAAATATGTTTTAATATTGCATATATTTGGTATGTCTCTTCCTCTGGTGTTGGTCCAAAATCAAAAACTAATTTTCCATGACTTCCTGTAACCTGCTGATATTCAGCCGACGCATCAAATCCACTTATATCTCCTGACATAACATATGTATGAATAATTTCATTTTCATCTATGAATGCCAGAAACTTTCTCAACACTAGATTATAATCATCAAATTTTGCACGCATAATTCTACTTGATACTATATTAAAATCATGCGATATCTTTTTTAGTTCAATTTTATTCAATTCCATAATACTTCTCCCCACAATATGGACAATAGCTTCCACATAATCTTAATAATGGTTTTATCTTAGATGGTCTTTTGCAACATGGATATTCAACAAATGTCATATTCTCAACTGACAACTTAATTGGTTGCTCACTATGTCTCTTATAATTCGACTTATATGAGAACTTCAAAAAACTATTCTTTGTAGACTTTTCAAGCTTTTTAAATTCCTTCTCAATCAAATCATTAGCATAGTTTTCTGCCATCTGCATCCCAAGTTCAAGAACATCGTCTGTTATATAACTATCACTTACAATTCCACAAGAAGGACAATGTATTTCAAAAACACTATCATCTCCAAACACTGTACCATCCACTTTAAAAAGATCATTACAAACAGGACATTTCAATAACACTTGTCCGTCCTCATCTGTTGGAACACTTATAGTAAAAACTTCTGTCTCACTCATGGCTTACCTCCCTTCTCATTTAAAAAATGCTCTTTAATAGTTTTATTGCACTTTCTTCAGTTTCAATATTTGTTCCAAGTTCACCACGAAATGCTTTGGCAAGAATTGATTTTTTCATCACATCTATCGTTTCTATTACATTCTCAGCCTTTTCAACAATGTTCTCTTGGTCATTAATTTGCTTTTCAAGAATTTCTACTATTTTTTCTTGTTCTTTTAATGATGGCACCTTTATTTCTACTTTACCTAAAAGCTTAAGATTTAAATTCTTTTGAGCAGTTGCAGGTGCTATATACTCTAATTCAGCTTTAATTTCTTGCAAGTAAAAATACATATATTTGTTAAGGCATTTTTCTCCTGGAGTAAAACCTACTACACTGTCAGGAAAACAACAATCATATGACAAAATTGCGGCGTCGCCAATGTTTGCAGCTATAGTAATACATAATGTTCCTTTAGGAAACATACGACTTTGCTCAAATCCAAATTCACTCAATGTTTGCTTATGAGATGTCACATACATACCCGCTCCTGCAACATCACCAGTTTGTATAAATGGATATTTACCGCCAAATAATCTTTTGTCATTACGTGGTCTGTGTTTTGACCTGCCTCTCTCCAATTTACCCAATTTTTCAAATGGAATTTCTTCCCACTCTGAAATATTTATTCCATTTTCGGCTCTCCAACTGTTTGTAAGATCGCCCTCGAATGCTTTTTTGTAAATAGCTTTTTCCCTTAATTCAAACGATTCAACTACAGATAGAGTCTTCTCCTTTGCTTCATCCAACTTTGTAAATAAACTCTCAATTTGCTCAACAATTCTTTTCTGCTCTGCTAATGGTGGTAATGGAATCATATGATTCCTTATTATATCTTGTGAAATATTAGGTTGCGCTCCACCTTTCCCCTTTGCTATAAACGTATCTTTTTGCGAACGCAAATAATAAAACAAATACTTATTGTTTAAAATATCCCTGCATCTTGCACATGCACACGCTTGATTTGTAGTTGCTGGTATCCCTAATATTGCCGTTTTCCCAATAGTTGCTCCATACATTGCAATTAAAACTGAATCTATCGGAAATAACTTTGCACTAGAATGAGCTACTGCGTCTTCTGTAATTTTCTCTTCACTATCAAAAATATAGCCATCTTCTAATTCACCAGTTTTTATCCATGGAATATATCCTCCATAGTAATCTGGATTTTTTCTCGAAGGTGTACCTCCAGATCCCCAATCAGCCACATTTGCTAAAAATGTCCAACACCAATTCTCTGGTATCTGATATGGTTGCTCATCTACAGGAACAAGGGCATCCTCCAACATAATCTTTTTACTCTTGCTCTTCGCCATATCACTCAACTCCTTCCAGAGCCCTAAGCTCTTTTACCACACCCATAAGCAAGTCAACCGCTTCCTCAAGTTGAGCAATACATTCCTCTCCCGATTCAATAGGGTTTGGCAGGTCATCATAATCAAGCACAGAATCATCCCTAATCAAACCAAGGTCAAGGCTGTGATTTTTTCCTTCCTCTGATATCTGATCATATGTGTAACAACTCCATCTCTCATCGGACACACTCTTTCTGTCCTGTGCTATATATGCAGCCTTAAATCCATCGAAATGCTCTGTCTTTAATGGATTTGTCTTACCAAATGAAGGCATGTTTGTTCTTAAATCATAGAACCAAACTTCCTTTGTATTATCTTTATCAGTTGTTCCTCTGGTAAAGAAAAGAACGTTTGTCTTTACACCCTGTGCATAAAATATTCCAGTTGGAAGTCTAAGTACAGTATGGAGATTACACTTATTCATAAGATCCTCGCGAATTCTCTGACCTTCTCCATCAGCAAATAACACATTATCCGGCAATACGACAGCAGCTCTTGCCTTACCATCTGCTTTAAGAGAGCGATAAATATGCTGCAAGAAATTAAGCTGCTTATTGCTTGTCTGGAATGTAAAATCGTCTCTGTTTGCACGCTCTCCGCCCTTTTTTGTTCCAAAAGGAGGATTTGTAAGAACAACATCAAATCCGTTCATCTGTTTCCCCTGATTTGATAAGGTATCACACAGATATATCTTACCATCAATATCGTGAAGCATTGCATTCATCAGAGCCAGCCTATGAGTCTCATGTACAAGTTCTGCCCCTGTAAATGCCTCATTCTTCTGAAATGCCTGCTGTTCTGAAGTTAAAGAAAATAGGTCATCTGTATGTGCCTTTACATACGCATCCGCCGCTATCATAAATCCAAATGTACCACATGCAGGATCATTACATCTTTCTCCGGGCTGAGGTGCTATTAATTCTGTCATTACATCAATAAGTACTCTCGGAGTAAAATACTGACCTGCTCCTGACTTTTTCTCATTTGCATTTTTCTCTAATAATCCCTCGTACAGATTTCCAAGTCCTTCTTCTTTTGCAGAATACCAGTCAAGAGCATTGATGTTTGTAATGATTTTCTTTAAGTTTGCTGGCTCTTCAATATTACTTCTTGCACCTGAATAAATTTCCTGAATACGACCTGTACCTTTTTCGCCCAGCTCACGAAGCAAGTCCTCGTAGAATTTTTTCAACGCAAGTCCATCTTTTTCTGCTAATCTATCCCAGCGGTATTTCTCTGGAATCTTATCCTCGGTTCCTGTTTCCTTTGCCATCTTCAAAAACAAGATGTAAGTAAGTTCTGTAACATACTGGTGATATGTAATACCATCATCTCTAAGAACATTACAGAGATTCCACAACTTTGCTACTATTTCCTGATTTATCATCTATCATTCTCTCCTTGTAATTTATGCTGAATACATATATCCATTGATTTCATCAATAAACTCATCTAATTTCTGCCCAAATGCCTTGTTTACCGCATTATAACCACCTTTGTTCTTAAATGCATCCGAATCAAAAGTCTCTCTGTTGAGCACTACCTCCTTAAGAAGCTGGGCTTCAATCCTATCCAACCATCCTAACTGAATTTTGCTAAGCTCCGGATGATTAGCCTTTGTCTTTACAATGGCGTTATGTATACGGTCATCTTTACTAATCAAAGCATCTCCAATGCTTCGCTGACGAATAAAGCTTATGATATCCGCTGCAATATCTTCATTTGTCATTTCTTTCCATGCTGTCTGCAGCATAGTCTCGTTGAAATGCTTGCCATCAAGGATAATCTTCAAATCCTTTAGTGACTGTCTTGTTAATTCCTTTGGACGTGTAGCAACTATATTCAAAGCTGCTATCTCATTGATATTATTATCTATAAAATCTCTAAATTCTTTTAGATAGTCCTCTGGCCTTGTAGCATCACCATATCCTCTGGTATGACTATGAATCTCGTCCGGCTCATCACTTATGAACTTTTCTCTTTCCTTTGGCATCCTCTTGACATATTCAAACGCCTGCCTGTTATTCTTTACAGTTTCAATTGCCTTATCGACCGGCATACTATGAATTTTCTCTATAAATTTCTCTGGCGTCAAACCTCCAGTTATCTGCTCAAATCGTGCTCTGTACTTATCACTCATCTGTGATTTATTCCTACGCATTTTGGCAACGATAAGGTCAATCTGGTTTTTCCTTGCCCTGTCGGTATCTAATGAATCAATACCATCAATTAAATCATCAAATGTAGTTGCTGGATTGGCTACTACTGGTTTCATTGTGGAAACAGGTTCTAACGCATTATAGACACCTACTGCATCATATATCTCAAAATGTGTCTTTCCTATTTCAGGACATAATCTGGTAGCTCTACCAAGCATCTGTTCAAACAAGATTCTTGAACGGATTCTTCTCATGAATACAAGATTCTCTATCTCCTCTACATCAATACCTGTTGTCAATAAATCTACTGTAACAACGATATTAGGATATGTTTCATTCTTAAATCTCCGAATGGCTTCCTTTATCTTTACAGGATTACCATTTTCAATTGATCCGGTAATCTTCATTACCGCTTCCTCAGAGATTCCAAGATTCGTGTAGTAATCTTTTAATATCTGAGTAATCATATCTGCATGAGCATCATCTACTGCAAAGATAAGAGTTTTCCCTTTTTCGTTAGGATCAATATCCTTTGCAATTTCCTGTAAGACTGTCTCATTAAAGCTTTTGTCAACCACTCGCCTATTAAAATCTTCAACTTCAAATTTCAGGTCATCTTCCAATTCTGAACTGTTTGTAATTTCATTTGTAACAGGATCATATATCGGTACTGTTGAACCTTTCTCAAAGCTGATTCCCTCTTCTGATAACTTTGTTTTGATAATATGCGGTGCATCATGGTCAACCAGAAATCCATCGATGACTGCTGTACGATAATCATATGAATATACAGGCTTTCCAAATATCTCTGTTGTATGAAGAGCTGGCGTTGCTGTAAGTGCAATTTTTACTGCATCAAAATAATCAATTACCGCCCTGTACTTACTTCGGAAGTCATTCTGGTCACGATACAGTACCTCATCATCTCCCATTTCTTTGTCCAGAATATAGCCCCTGTGCGCTTCATCTACGATGACCAGGTCATAATCTGATACTCCAAGACTCTTATCTGACTCATTGTACATAATACGTTTCACAAGGCTCTGAACAGTAGCAATATGCACTCTGGTGTCCTTCTCAAATTCTTTATCTTCTAAAGACTTCACATCATACATCTGATTCAAAGTAAGTAATTCTTTAAGCTTAACCTCTTTGAATGTATCCATAGTCTGATCACCGAGTGATGTTCTATCGACAAGATACAGGATTCTCTTAAATCTCCCGGCATCTAGGAATCTATAAATCATTCCAAGTACTGTTCTTGTCTTACCGGTTCCTGTAGCCATAGCAAGAAGTGCTGTCCGCTTATGTTCTGCTATTGCTTTTTCGGCAGCCTGAATCGCCTCAATCTGGTAATAACGAAGATTCAGGCCATCCGGGTCCTGCAATACTTCATATCCTGTAGCAGCTAACTTCTTATCAGCCTCTACAATATCTTTTTCGAGTGCCTGCTCAATACCTTCTGGTGTTGACCATCCAGATAACGCTTTTGGTGCGTTAAATGGTTCTCTGACATCCAAGCACCATATTCCTGACATCTGTTCATACTGCTTAATATATGGTCTGCCATTGGTGGCATAAAGAAACGGAACCATATATGCACCAAATCTATTGATTACATACTTCTGATGTTCTGACTTAATCATCTTTGCATAATCCTTGCACTGACCATCTAACACTGATGAAATATTTGTATGCTTCTTCTTTGCTTCCACTATACCTACAAGCTTTTCCCCTATAAATAAAGCATAGTCTGCATAGCCATTATTTCCTGTATTGGAATCGGTAGGCCATTCTGCAATAGCAAGATTCTTTCCCTTAGTTGGTCTTGTACCCTTAGAATATCGAAGTTCCGTTGTATTAGCTTCCCATCCGACCTTTCGGAGCTGCTCATCAATAAGTTCTCTTGTCTGTGCTTCTGACAAATGCACGTTAAGTGCCTTCTGGTACGCTACAGTTCTACGTTTACTGTCCGCCCCACCATTTTTCTGTATTTGCTCAATTTCAATCAATAATTGTTGGTTGCGTTCTTCCAGTTCTGCATTTTCTTTTTCAAGGTCAGCTAAACATACAGTCATATCAACTGGCTGTACATACCCTGTCGGCTCATAATTATAATCACCATATGTCTGCATATACCATACGCATAATTCATACATTAACTGCAAATTATTAAGAGCTTTTTCACCTTCATCCGCAGCATTGTGAGCGGCATCATTTCTGGCTTTTCTAAGAATATACAAAGTGTTATCAATCTCTCTTGGTAACAAATCATTATTCTTAAGTATTCTGATTCTGTTGGCATGTGTATTATCATATGCCGGCTCTGCTATGCCGTCATATGCAAGCATATACTTTACCATTACTTCTGATAACATTCCCTGCTTGATAATGGATGTATTAGGATCAGAATATACATACTTTTCTGATAAATCGCCAAGTTTGGCAAGGTCTGTCCAATGTGATTCCAAGAATTGAAAATTACTCATAATCAAGCCTCCTTTACAAATCGACTACGTACTTCATCAAGCTCCTTATCAATATTTCTCAGTTTCTGTAGTAGTTCCTCATAGTTTTCAATAAACTTTCTGTTATCTTCTACAACAATTCCTTCACTTGCTTTAAGTGTAACATACTGCGTTGTACATAAGTTATATCCATTTTCTGCTGCGATTTCTTTCGTGATAGTATTTGATACTCCCTCAATAACTTCACGATTTCGATATATTTCAGTAATGCGTTGAACACCTTCATCTGAAATGGTTACTGCTCTTGGTATTTTTTCAAAGAAATCCTTTGAATTTATCATTACAATATCATCATTAATTTTGTTTTTTCTAAGAATCACCAACGCAGTAGGGATAACTGTATATGGCATCATCATACCATTAGGAAACTCAATAATAGCTTCAATATAATTATCATCTACCAGTTTTTGTCTAATACTACCTGTACTGCCCGAACTAAACAACGCTCCCATTGGAACAAGTATAGCAGCAATTCCATTATCCTTTAATGAAGCAAGTGCATGTCTGATAAAGAGATATCGTGAATCGCTGGTATGTTCATACATGCAATTTTCAGGAGGTATATTCATTATATACTCTTTGCTATATTTTCCACCAAATGGTGGCTCAAATATAATTCTATCATACTTCTCATTGTGCGCTATTGGATTATATAAGGAATCTGCACATTTGACTGCTCCAATTTTGTTACCACTTAGAATCGTCATAATAGCAGCAATGCCTATAATTGAAACATTAATATCTTGAGCAAAAACCCTTCCTTTACCATTTGCTACAGAATTTACCAAAATACCAGTTCCGCAACATGCATCATATACTGACATATCATCTTCTACCGCAATAATGGCCGCTGCAATCTTAGGTAATGATTCAGCGCTACAATACTCTCCGCTTGCTCGCCCTCCACCGCTAGTTATCATTCTATCCAATATTATTTTTGCAATATTATAGATTTCAATTTCATCTTCAACATCCAAGTTATTAACTTCTTCAAAAATAATTCTTACATTTTCAGAATCTGCTTTCTCAATCGCTGAATTAAGAGATTCTTTCAACACTCGCTCTTCAATTCTAAACGCTTTTTCAACCGCACTTACATATTCTAATAACCCATTAGAATCTACAAGTTTTCCATAAGTTAACGATAAATATCCAAGAGAAAATTTTTCATCATAAGAACTGAATATGTCCTTCTTCAACTCCAGATATTTAAACAACAATCCATAAAGCATTACTTTATATAATTCTGTAATCTCAAATGCTCCACGTAATTTATTTGCAGCAACCCACAGATTTTCCATCTTTTTAATCTTCATTGCCAATACCCTCCTTTATGCTTGCTAATACAACATTTTCCATCAATTTTGTTTCATTATCTATCATTTCCTGAAGAGTAGCTTTCTTTAATCCACTAAGTACAAATGCTTTTCCTATATCCTGCATATCCTTCATATTAAGTTCAGGTACTTCCAATGCCCTAATATCAGTAATCTTAATCATTGGTCTTGCTGAGCCTACAACCTTTGCTGTAAGCTCATCTCTTACATAAGATGAGTTAAGAAAAGCTGTTAAATACCTAGCATCCATCTTATCTGTATCCGCAATCCTAATTGCTGCACAAAATGATGGAATGACAATCCCTGCATTTTCTTTATTAACATATGCTGCGTCGTATGGAGTTGAAAGCTTTATTACCACATCCCCTTCATGCGTGTATTTTTCTTCATCAATCTGCTTACCAAGCTCTGCTTTGCCTAAATCCTCTTTTACAATTACACCCGATACAATCGCTTTAGGAACTAATACTTTCACATTTTCTACAACCTGATTGCCAGCATCTTTATCAGCTGTCACCCTTGTCATAATCTGTCCTGCTGTTACACTTGCTATATTTTCTAATGTCATACCTGTTTCCTCCAAGTCATACTAAATATCTATCCTTTAATAGTTTCAAATCACACAAATTAATCTTTTATCATTATACCTCCTTTACATCATCTTGTACAGTTCATTTCATCATTAATGCCGAAATACATATGACGTTCCGCCATTATGGCTATAAAATATCACACCATACCTATTATGTCAAGTATTTATTCGAAATATTTTTTACGTTCATTTATTTCTAATAATAAAAACGTCTTGAAAATGATTTTTCATTCACCTTCAAGACCTTATTTCTATAGATATATTCCTTATTCTACTATTTAATTATATCAAGAAACTGCAAGCATTTTGCAAGCACAGAAAACGGGAAACCGCATAAATACTGGCTTCCCGCTGTTTTCACATCACTCAAACTCGATAGTTCATACTATTTCTTGTGTCCATATAAGGACAAATCTCCATCTGCAATTATTCTTGTTGCTGATTCGATTTTCTCATCATAGCGTTCGCTTTCTACATAAGTTCGCATAGATTCCTATTCATCATATAATGCCATCATAATGTCCACGACCTCCTTTATGCTTTCCAAATACTCTTTTAGGACATTTCTGTCCTTACAAATACGAACGGTTTCTAATATTGCTTTCTCAGATAAAAAGGGATGTACAAACTACTATTATTGTAAAGAAGAGGACAGAAAACCTATATAAATGGTTACCTGACCTCCTCTTTCAATAATTTTCATAGAAGAACCGATTTTACAGCGAAAATTTCACCCCCTCACCCTCGCTGCCCTGTTCGTTAAGAGCACTCACATCTCAGTCAATGTCTGCCCCCGACCTTTTCCATTCATCATAATAAATATCTATATACGGACTATGGTTTGGTTTATCTTCATTCCACAATTCCTGAAATATCTGCACCCTGTCGTTTTTCCAGGAAACTTCGTAATCCGCTGGTCCAAATTTGTATTTCCTGACCTGCTTCAAAGTATTGTATCCTGTTTGGACATAAATAATGTTATGTTGCTTGCTTTCCTCTGGATTTGAACCAGAAACATACACTTCCTGTATACATAATACCCAATTCCCACCGGGTTCTTGCTGTTCATAACGGTAGAAATCACCAAAGCCATCATATGTTCCATCATTGTCCATGCTTTCCAGCCAGATTACAAAAGAAGTCCCTACAGCCACATGCAGGACAAACAACAATGCAAATAAAACAACGGTTCGTATTTTCTTTTTCCAAAAAATAAAGAAAACAACAGGCATAAGGATAAAAAATATATACGCCCATAAATATACGCCAGACAAGTAGGTAACATGTTTGCCATAAAAACACTCTGTAAGTTTATTATAATGAACAACCTGCCGTTTCTGACTGACCCAAAAATAAAGACAGTCAAAAGCAAATAGAAACAGAACAAAACTATATGCACCCAAACAGCCTATTTTCTTAATCTTGCCATTTTTTTCCAAATCTTTTTATCCTCCTTACCGCGCATATCAATGACATATTCCGCAAAAAAATCCCTGGCTGCTTTGGATTCCTTTTTTGAATATGTATGACCCTTAAATAAAGGCCATTTAATTACATTCAAATACTTTAACCTCGTATATTTATAGGTCAAATCATGTATCTGATTTTCAGACCAAGAATTCGTAAACTGTAAAAAACGGGCTTCATATCCGGTGCCATAATATGCTTTAAATGCTTCTTCTAAGGATTTGCATTTATTTAATTTATATATATTATATCCATCTGTATCTGCATATAAATCATCACTTGAAAAAGATGAGGAGGATGTTAAGAATTTCTTGTCCAGTCTCTTTTTAAATTCATCATAACTTTTTTCTTTTTCTTTGTCCGATTTATCTGCATCATTCATTAACGTTTGCAGATCGCCTGCCCACCCACACAAATTATCATAATGATATTCCGGCATGAATTGATACTGTACGAAATCTACAAAACCGTCACTATCTGAACCAGAAGTTTTGTGGTACAATCCACACATGGTTGCCGCCATATGGTATACATCCACGGTGTTTCCGTTTTTGTCTGCATATATGTAGGGGGTGTTTTTGAAATAATTAAACAAGTCTGTATTATTTTTCTTTATATCTCTTTTGAATTTTTTATCAAATTTACCTCCCACACCATCCCATGTGTCACTATCATAATCATCATTGAAGGAACGTAAAAACTGGCACACTCTCCAGCGGACATCTTTCTTGCTTTTTTGTTTTGCTAAGTTTTCCAGCTTGCCCAAGTTCTGGATAAACCTTCCGTTTAATTCATACACGAAAGGTTTCGGGTCAACATTGTCGTTATCCCTGTCACCATCGGTATCTTTTTTCTTTGGATTACTTTTAGGTACTACCGCATAAACGGAAATCCAACTACTGTAATCATATTTTACTGTGACTTTTTTAACTGAAACTTTGCTTGCTGGTTTCTTGCCTGTCAGTTCATAACCATCCTCTAATTTGTCACCATCCGTATCCCTGCTGTATGGATTGGAAGAATATTTCTGTCCATTTATGCCCATTACTCCATTTTTTTCTAAAACATCATAAAGTCCGTCATGATCTGAATCTGTGGTATCTTTTTTTCCAAATATATACTTGGAAACTTTCTTCATTACCTTATCAATATCACTGTCAGTACCTACATAATAATATTTTCCGCCTGTTTTTTTTGCAATTTTTTTACATTTCTTTTTTCGTTCTTCATTACCGCCAATTAAAACCATATAAATTTTAATATTATTATTTTTGGCCTTTTTTATTGCCTTAGAGTTATAATTTAACGCTCCATCACTTAAAATCACTATATTTTTATCATTCCCATTTGATTTATAATTTTTAGTAAATACATTGACTGACTCCATCAATCCTACATTTTTATCAGTAGCTCCTCCTTTTGTAAGTTTATTGATATGTTTTTTTAATGAACTATTGTCACAAATAAATGGGCTTTTTATCTGTGCTTTATTGTCAAATGTCATTAATGCTAATCGGTCTTTGTAATACATATAATTCACTAAAGTTTTTGAACCTTTTTTTACTTTAGCTAACTTTTCTCCACTCATACTCCCTGATACATCTATACTCAAAAGTGTATCATAATACTTTGTTGCTCCACGATAATCCGGGACGTTCTGCCATGTTTTTCTCCATTTCATGCGATCAACAATTAAATATTTGCTAAAATGCTTTGTCACATAACTGATTTTGTTATTATCAGTATCAATTATTGCATCTTCCAACAACTGAAATTCTCCATTATTTTCATCATACCACACCATCCCGAGAGAATCTTCAGACACATTATTTAATTTACTTTCATCATAGTAAAAAGTAATTTCAGCTTCATCCAACGACTTCGCTGCATAAAATATCTTCGTTTAATATATTTCTTATTTCTGTATTAGATTGCATATAACCGGTAATTTGAGAAGAAACCTCCACTTTAGTAATAGCAGAACCCGTATCTTCTGGAACTGTTAGACATACATTTTGATATATTTTTTCATCATTATCTAATACACCATCTTCATCTGTATCTTTCTTTAATGGATTAAGGCTTATCATTATTTCTTCATAATCTTCTATACCATCACCATCTGTATCTTGTTTTATAGGACTTGTTTTATAGTTATGTACCTCTTCTCCATCCAGTAATCCATCATTGTCACTATCAGGATTCCATGCTTCACATGAGAATTTTATTTCATCCAAATTAGACAATCCGTCTCCATCCGTATCTTCATGGCCATCATCTATGCCATTATTATCCGTATCTTTTTTGATGGGTGATAATCCTAAATAATCTTCCAGACAATCATCAAGACCATCACCATCCGTATCTTTTTGATATGGGTTGCATCCAATAATAACTTCCTGGATATTTGTTAATCCATCCCCATCACTGTCCAAAGAAGAATCAATTTCATTACTATATTTTGTTAATTTATAGTCTTTAGGTGTTTCATTACTATAAGTACCATTAAAACCAAACTCAACATTGCGATTTAATTCAACATTTTGTTCATATCCCGGGTTACGCAAAACATAATGGTTTCCATTATTGTCTTTACTATGGGTTGTAATATCAGCTTTCCATATATTTGTTATTTCAGCATCAAAATCAAATTCCAGTTCCCAATCTTCGATTACTTCTTTTGTGTTGTTTTTTATATGTATTGCTGAATTAATTTGATTACCGCTATTGCTATACAATATATAATCTACTGTATAATCATCTGCTTCAACATCTGCCCTGCAAGATGACATCGCATAACTAGGAGGCATTACTATATTATCTGTATAATTAGCCGTAAACCCAAAACCAACAGATTGACCTGCCCTGATATCCATATTCCATGTTGCGTTATCAATCAAATACAAACCATTTTGCTTTTTCGCAATTTTTCCATTCCATAAGTTCGTAATATCATCATTGGAATAAAATATGATTGCCCAATCATGTATTGTATTTTTTCCTGTATTTTCAATTGTGACATTAGCGTTATAAGCTGTATTCCATTTGGCAAGTATCTCAAATTTAACTATAAAATTATCGCCTTTAAACAATACCTTATCTCCCTGCTGAGCGTCTTTCACGGTAGCAACATCTTCCACAGCAGCAACATCTTCCACAGCAGCAGATACATGTAATGCATTTGCACTCGGACTTAGTTGAAGTAAGAGCCCAAGAATTAAGATTACAGATAGAAATATACTGATACAGGATCTATGTCCTGTATTCCTATTTTTAAAACAATTTGATTTAATCAGTTTATTCATTCCTTTTTCCTCCCTGCATATATTTCATATTAATGTATAGCATGATTTTTTCAATTACATAGTAGTTTTGATTTCACACACTTTAATATGTCTTTTTAACACTGAACATCTTAACATTTTCTCCATTTCCATCTTTCCAAACAACAGCTGAAAGTTTACATCGATAGTTTCTTTTACTATTTAATTTATAGGATGTACTAAATGATGCATTTGTAGAATTATACAATTAAACTGTCCCCTTTGTCAAGGACATTTTGAATTAGGATAGTGTAAACAAAAATTAACTTTTTTTGTTTAAGTTTTTCTTGATATACATTTTTACCTATGTTATTCTGACCATAGCGGATTTGTTTAAGTTGTCCCGCATTGGGAATTTTTATGTTAAATTGAAGGTTTGTTATGGCAATTGGTGAAAGAATTAGAACTTTTCGCAAGCGTAAAGGTTTAACTCAAAAGGAATTGGGAGTTCAGTTAGGTTTTAAGGCAAGTACTGCTGATATCCGCACAATTCAATATGAAGCAGAGAAACGTGTTTCCAAGGATGATTTGATTGAAACTCTTTCTTCCATTTTGGAAGTTTCTCCTGCGGCCATTAATGTTCCTGACATTGATACTCATGTGGGAATTATGCAGCTTCTGTTCACTCATGAAGATATTTATGGTATATCCGTCAAACAGGATGGAAGTCATGTTACCCTTGATTTAGGTGCCATCCACGATGCTTTAGGTCATGAGGCAAAGTCCTGGGCAAAGATGAAGTCCAAGCTTGATACAGGAGAAATCTCCAAGGAAGAATACGATAATTGGAGATACAGCTATCCGGCTAATACTCACGGATATCATAAACTAATTGATTTATAAAAGAGCATAAAAAAACCTTACTGACTCCTCAAAATCAGTAAGGTTTTTTCATTTATACATATGGGTAAATTGTTTTAGTGTTGCCATATCGTTGCCACGATATAATCACTACCTCTCACAACGCCTATAAATAAAGGCTTTGTGGGATTTTTGTATCTATTCAAACTCGATTTCGGCAACTATATATTGTGTCTAATCAAGTGTTGCATCACAATATTTCGTATAATTATTCTTGATATTCTATGTATTCTTCATCGTTTCGAAACTTTTTACAAGCATTTTGCAACCACGTTATGCCTATAACGCAAGAGAGCCGGATCACTCCGGCTCTCTCAAGTATGCATCCGCAAATGCATACCCCAATTAGTAATTATAATATACAGCAACCATTGAAAAAATGCAAGTTTTTATAAAAAATTTTTCAAAATATTCATTCTTGATGCCAAATCCGGATGAATCACTATCGCAGCAACATTAGGATTAACAGCTTGTCTATAATTATCTGTTATCTTTTCAAACTCCCGAATAAATGCTTTTATTTCTGTCTTTGATACCTTCAGAAGCTTCATATAGTAGCACATAAGAATAATATAGTCGCCAATTGTCTTGAAATTCACATATGGCAATCCAATTTCAAGTTTCAAACACTGTTTCATTGCACTAGTAGGATCAATATTTCTGAAACGAGTATCGAAAACTACTGCATTATGTGCAATAGCATTTCGTAAATCTTTTAATGTATAGATGTATTTGTATATCAACTGTCTATCTGTATCACAAGACACATTGAGAGATAAACGCTTTGAAATATCATCTCGAACATCATATGTAAGGCATGATAATAAATATCCCAAATCACCCATTGTCATTATTTCGAATAAAGCCCATACCGGAACATCTGAATATCCAATATTATTATAGAAATGCGTTATCTTTGGATTATTCTTTTTATAGGCATACGCAAGGCTAGACTGAATAGAATTCTGTAAATTCAGCTTATTCTGTTGCAATTTCCTTTTCTGCTCTGTAGTTGCTGATGTCGGTGCGTTGTTGTATCCGCTAACAACCTTGTCATACATATCCTGAATAGATTCCGAATTAGCATTTACAAGTATGCTTTCCAACGCAATATTTTTTACTGCTGTTTCAATAAACATCATTTTCCCATACAACAACGCCTTCAAATCAGAATCGTATTGAATAGTAGCATAGACTTCATCATATGACGTAAATGGTAATCGTCTATGCGCATTTCCAAAAAAACGATATCCCTTGTATCCATGAAAATATCCTGTGTTAATAAGTTGACGCTTCTGTTTGGGTCCCTGTATTGAAATTCCACTATCTCGTAAATGTCTCATCAGAGCATCTGTTTTTTTATAACTCATAGACGCCTCCCAAAGTTAATTTTAATACAATTATAATGCGATTTAATATCAAAAACAAGACAGTTTAAAAAATGTAGAGCCTATTCTATGCCTCCAAATCACCAGACATAACATCTACTGTCTCTAATAACGTTTTAGCATAATCAAATGCATTCCTCTTTACTGTCTTTTGAGAAACAATCGAACAAAACAGAATGCTCGAAAAAACCAACACTAACAACATTGTATACTTTGGAACCGGATTTCGAAATATATCCGCAATACCAAATTTATCTACCATTAGTATTTCACGAATAGCCAAAATAGCATATATCGATAAAACATACCACTTACACCCATATAGATTTCTCCAATAATTATATTTCTTTAGTTCTTGATAAACTCTCGGGAATTGTTCTCTATGCGAATTTGCATAAATACGTAAATGTTTTGTTACGCTCTCGTATTTGCTGTCGCTTTGAGAATCTAAATTTTCTTCTTCCTCCGATTCAGGCAATTGTAAATCAGGGATTTTTTCATTTAACCACTTATGGTATTTAACTTTTGTAATATCATCTATAGTATCATCACTAAACCTTAATATTATAGTTGTTGGCATTCCTCCCAAAGCCTTATAGAATTTCTCTTCATATGTTTTTCCCAGTTCTCGTACTATATATGCGGCAAATGAAATTACTACTAAAGATAATGCCAATCCTATTCCTGCCTCCATCCACTTACACTTCACGACACCATTAAAAAACACCATAAACAAAAGCGGAATTCCTGCCGTTATGGCTGGTTTAATTCTTGCTGCAATAACAAAATCATCAAATGCTTCTCGAATAGCTTTTATCACTTATCCCACTCCTCAACTTTTTCCTCAAAATTCAACTTTTCTAATGCACTCCAACCTTCTCTAGCTGGCATATTTTTATGATGATGAATTATGTTTCCTTCAGTTTTATATACTTTCACTCCTCTTCTTGTAAATGCATTAACCACCATCTGAAGCGGATGATCTGAATCTTTCGCTACAGATACAAATGCTGTTTTTCCTATAGTTTCATCTTCATCAACGATTTCTCCAATAAGTCTATCCAATATTGATGGACTTACATTATGTCTTCCTCCATGATGAGGTATTTGTAAAAATTTCACAGTATCCTTGATAGTCTCATCTTTCTCGTCTGCATACGAAATAGCCTTATCTAATGCACGTATTCCGGCATCCCCTGTAAGAAGAAAATTCTCTTCATCCATTTTTCCAAGAACAACTACACTCATTTCATTCTCCGATGTAGTTTCAACATCTTCTCTAAGTTTTTCATCTGTCCATGATTCTATTAAATTTTTCACATACTGTACCAATTTATTAACAATCTTCCTTGCTGCACTTTCATGAACATTACTCTTTTCTAACGGCGTTTTATTTGACTCAATCATTAATTCAAGATAAAACTCCTTACTGGGAGATAATATTTCTAGCTGCCCTTCTATAATCTTTCCTTGAAAAGCTTCACAAATTTCAATTTTTTTATCTTCTGCCATTTTTTCCAAATCGCTAATATACTGGTACTCTTTTTTTAAACGCTCGCAAAGACTTTCTTTTGTAATTCGTCCGTCACTAACCGAATCCCAAACATCATCAATATATAGCCACGGCCTGTTCATATATAACTTCTTCACTTCAAACTCTTCCAATATTCGCTTTAAACCTGACGCATGATCCAAATCCGAGTGTGAACATATAACGCAATCAATAATTTTATCTTCTGAATCAGAAAAATAATATTCATTCAAATGTTCAACCATTTTTTCACCATGAGCCTGAAGTCCACCATCATAAACAGCAATTTTATAATCTCCATTATCATCCTTCCAACGAATTGTAATTGCGTCTGCATCTTTTTTTACTTCATCCCCAACACCTATAAAGTCTATCTCATATGCCATATACGAACCCTCCTTTTAAATATCTTCTGTCAACTATCCTCATTTTCGTGTCAGCACTCTCTCTCTCTGAGTGCTGATATATATTATATTAGCATTATTCTATATAATTATCAACATCAAAATATGGAGCAGTTATCCTGCTCCACATCCATCACACATACACCACCTCCCTCACCACAACCTCCTCCGCACAAGCAATAATATTATTCATCTTCCCTACCCACAGCATCTGATTTTCCGCCTTCAACTGTTCCGTCACACCTTGCTTTACCTTCATCTGTTCCACAATCCTGTCCAGCATCTCATAGCATTCCTCGTCAATATCATGCAGATATTCATTCAACTTTCCTTCAAGCAACAGCTCCATATAATATCCATGTCTGAACTCTTTCAGATACTCACATCTCATATGTCCAAACTTTCCGATTGAGATGGTCAAGCATTTTTGTAACATTCACACTGAAAAAAATCATCGATTGGAATATCTCTTTTCAAACGGTGTCATGTATCCATTTGATGAATGTGGACGTATATGATTGTAATAGCCATATACATAATCCAACGTGCTTTCATTTAACTCTTGATCTGTTTCAAACCGATTCTGTCGTATAAATTCCGACTTAAATGTTCCATAAAAACTTTCCATCGGAGAATTATCATAAGGACATCCTGCTTTGCTCATGCTCTGTTGAATCCCTTTTCCCTCACAAAATTCTGTGAAGGCTCTGGAGGTATACTGTGAACCCTGATCACTATGCAGAATAATTTCTCCTTTTACAGGATTTCTGTCAAGGGCAATCTGTAATGTCTGGATAGCCAATTCCGCATCAATTCTTTTGCTGTTCAGGGTTGCCAGTACCGATTTATCATACAGATCTATGATACTGCAGTTATATCTTTTTGCACCATCCGAAAGATGAAGATAAGTAAAATCTGTACACCATTTTTCGTTTGGCTTAATTGCTGTGAAGTCCTGCTTTAACAGATTATTAAATCTTTTATAACAGTCTCCTTTACGGTACCGAGGTTTTTTGGGTATCACAACAGATCTGAGCTTTAATTCCCTCATATATTTGAGTACAGTTGTCCTGCTCAGACTGATTCCCCTTCTTCTTAAAAATATAACCATCATTGAATAATAGAAACGAAATGCCTAGTATATCTGTTGATGATTTTGTTTTTGTCGATATAATATATTGTGAGAAATGAAGAAAAGGAGATTAACCAAATGGATAACAATGAAGTAGTAGTAGCAGAAGAAGTGGCAGCAGTTGCTGAAAATAATACAGGTATTGAAATTGAGCCTTTATTTGAAGAGCAGGTTGATTTTGATACATTTTCAAAGTCAGATTTTCGTGTTGTAAAGGTGAAGAATTGTGAAGCAGTTCCAAAGAGCAAGAAGCTTCTTAGATTTACACTTGATGATGGAACTGAGAATGAGAGAACGATTCTTTCAGGAGTACATGCTTTTTATGAGCCAGAGGAACTTGTTGGAAAGACATTATTGGCAATCGTAAATCTTCCACCACGTTCTATGATGGGAATAGATTCATGTGGTATGCTTCTTTCTGCAATTCACAATGTAAATGGAGAAGAAAAACTGAATCTGGTAATGTTAGATGATGCAATTCCAGCAGGTGCAAAATTGTATTAAGAGTATAAATGTCACATGGGTGTTAATAACTGTGTGGCATTTTATCGTTGTTGTTGATAAGAATGTGAAAAGCAGGAGGAACTACGGAGAGAGGTAAAACATATAAGGTTATTATGTGACTTTGATGATAAAGTAGCATATATCATTGGTTATGTTACATACAAATGAGGTTGCAGATATTAGTGAAAGAATGATTGAGTAGAATAAATTATTAGTATTTTATTAGGAAGGTGGAATATATATATGAAACAAGATACTTTAGAGGGCAAAGCAAAAACAAAAAATGGGGTAAAACGGCTGTGTTTTTCCATAAT
>ENA-ORLM01000844-ORLM01000844.1-human-gut-metagenome-genome-assembly--contig:-NODE-844-length-23662-cov-153.705279_pt1 | contig 23662 bp, 18 predicted proteins | sample MGYA00243063_ERZ508815 | MGnify/ENA primary metagenome ERZ508815 (study PRJEB26277, sample SAMN04329768) | human gut metagenome | biome: human-associated habitat | host: Homo sapiens | place: USA...
AAGCAGAATAGTCATAAAATTGAGCCGTTTTGCTTTGTTTTTTGACCGAATATTGCAAAAAAGTACAAAAATGGGGGGGGTATTTGATTAATTTTCCCTTTTTACTGAAAAAAAACTGAGAAAAAGTTTGGTGTTACAAGAAAATGTAGTATCTTTGCAACAAGTTCTTAGAAAAGTTAAATGATAGATTAATCGTAAACCTCTTTTTCTTTGTTTTTTGAGGAAAAAGAGGTAAAGAAAAAAAGAATGCAGGGTTTGTGAAAATCCTGCATTTTTTATACTGTTTCATACTGATATTGTGTAGTTATATCGTCTACATATTTCATTCTTCTATATTCTATAGTCTAACCGATATCTATATACTCAGCTATATGGTATCTGTTTACCCAGATATACAATATCTATCTACATTATATATATTACGCTTATTCCTTCATCTATGATTTTGTTCGATTTTTAGAATTTTTAAAAAAACTCTTGAAGTATTCTAAGAGAAAAGTAGTATCTTTGCACTCTAGATTATATAAGTTGGGATCGGAAATATAGATAACACATACATAAAGATAAAAAAAATGAGAACTGTTTACGAATTTTCTGTTAAAGACAGAAAGGGAAAGGATGTTTCCCTTAAGGAGTATGCCAACGAAGTGCTGCTCATCGTTAACACCGCTACAAAGTGTGGTTTCACCCCTCAGTATGAGGAACTGGAGAAACTTTATGAGACCTATCATTCTCAAGGTTTCGAAATACTTGATTTTCCTTGCAACCAGTTTGGTCAGCAAGCCCCTGGTACAGATGAAAGCATTCATCAGTTCTGCAAGCTTACATACGGCACAGAGTTCCAGCGCTACAAGAAGATCAAGGTAAACGGAGACGATGCTGCCCCTCTCTTCAAATTTCTGAAAGAATGTAAGGGCTTTGCTGGTTGGGACGAGAGCCACCCTCTCTACCCTGTTCTCGACAAGATGTTGAGCGAGGCTGATCCTAACTACAAGGAGAGTGCCGATATCAAGTGGAACTTCACCAAGTTCCTCGTTAACAAGAAGGGTCAGGTTGTAGCCCGCTTCGAGCCTACCACAAGCTTCGAGGTCATCGCTAAGGCTATCGAAGAGTGGTTGAACTTCTAATGAAAGACAGAAGTCTCGCACTGAGAATAGAATTTCTAAATAAAAGAAAATAGAATCTCTAAATAAAAAGCCAGGTTGCTTTTCGCAGCCTGGCTTCTTTTATAATGTGATATTGTTATTTCAATATATCTCAAAGAATAATTGTCAACTGTTTGCTATATACTGTTAACTATAATTTAGTCAACCTTTGGCACATCCTTGAGGAACTGCTGGATTTCTTCATCACTCACAGAATAATCGTGCAAATCGCCATTGATAAAGCTATCGTAAGACGGCATATCGATAAGACCATGACCTGAGAGACAGAACAGGATAACCTTCTCCTTGCCCTCTTCCTTAGCCTTCAGAGCCTCACGTATAGTGGCTGCAATCGCATGACAGCTCTCTGGAGCAGGAATGATACCCTCGGTCTGAGCGAAGAGCATCCCTGACTTGAATGACTCCAGCTGAGGGATATCTACACCATGCAGATAACCATCCTTCAGAAGTTGGGAGATAATCATACCAGCACCATGATAACGGAGACCACCTGCATGAATGTTGGCAGGCTTGAAATCATGCCCCAGAGTAAACATTGGCAGCAATGGAGTGTAACCTGCCTCATCACCGAAATCATACTCGAACTTACCGCGAGTCAGCTTAGGACAGCTCTCCGGCTCTGCTGCTATAAACTCAGTATGGCGCTCGCCTGTGAAGTTGTGACGGAGGAATGGGAAGGCAATACCACCAAAGTTACTACCACCACCGAAACAAGCAATCACCTGATCAGGATACTCACCTGCCATCGCCATCTGCTTCTCTGCCTCTAGACCGATAATGGTCTGGTGAAGTGCCACATGATTGAGCACAGAACCCAGCGTATACTTACAGCCCGGTGTGGTTGTAGCCAGCTCAACAGCCTCACTGATGGCAGTACCGAGCGAACCAGGATGATGAGGATCACGAGTGATAATGTTCTTACCAGCGCGTGTACTCATGGAAGGAGAACCCTCTACAGTGGCTCCAAACGTACGCATGATGCTGGAACGGTATGGTTTCTGCTGCATGGTAATCTTTACCTGATAAACTGCTGCCTCCAGGCCGTAGAGTTTTGCTGCATAAGAGAGGGCTGCACCCCACTGACCTGCACCTGTCTCTGTAGTGACATTGGTATCACCCTCCTGCTTACAGTAGTAGCACTGAGGAATGGCTGAATTGATTTTATGAGAGCCTAACGGATTGATACTCTCATTCTTGAAATAGATATGCGCCGGAGTACCGAGTGCCTCCTCAAGGGCGTAAGCACGTACAAGAGGGGTTGAACGGTAGAAGGTGTACTTCTCCAGCACATCTTCCGGAATATCAATCCAAGCGTGCTCTGTATCAAGTTCCTGCTTTGAGCACTCTTTATTAAATACATGTGACAAATCATCAGCATTCATTGGCTGGTGTGTCTGAGGGTTCAACGGTGGCAATGGCTTGTTAGGCATATCTGCCTGAATGTTGTACCACTGAGTAGGAAGTTCCTGCTCGCTTAAGATGTACTTTTTCTGTCTCATATTTATATATATGTTTAAAATTGTTGTATGCCTGAACAAAGGTACAAATAAAAAAATGAAATAAAGAACTTTTTTATGTGTTTTTCCACTATTTTTTTATTTTTATGTAATAAAATAGTTCATTCTACAGGTATTATTTGTTGAATAAGTGTATTTTCAGTGTCATTTTTATAAACTTAATCAAATATTACCCCATAAAATACCAAATATTACACCCTATATTATAATGGAAAATAGTATCTTTGCAACAGAAAATTCAAAATGCGTTGTGAAACGCTTATCATCATCTTTTACTTATACAAAAAAAAATAAAACATTGGAGTTCAATAGGGATATTGAGATTCCAATGTTTTTTTATACACTAAACTGAAACATATTATCATGTAAAGTTGACATATCATCATGTAACGTTGTCTGATTTATAACCTTTCAGTATAAATCAATAGTCTATTTTATTGTCTACTTCCACAATTGATACAGGATTTTACCCATAGACTGTAGACACAGATTATTTCTTTTCATTACCTAAATCTATCTGCGACATCTGATTCAACAGATTTACAGCCTGCCCTACAGTCTTCACATCATTGATGCGAAGCATTCGCTTGTTGAATTTTTCCTTCAGAACACAATCTTGAATATGACTGGTAACGTAAGCGAGTATGCGGTTAAACATCTGACTTCTGTAGAACGGACTGTTTACATTGCTCACAAACTGCATCTGCATATAGCCCTGCTTGAGAACAATCTTCTCGCAACCTAGCTTCTTGCCTACCCTACGCAAACCTACCACATGCATCAGTTCGTCTGCTTCATGAGGCACAGGACCAAAGCGGTCTATCATACGCTTGCGGTAATCCTCTACTTCCTCATCGCTCTCCAGACGGTCCAGTTCACGATAAAGGAGCATGCGCTCACTGTCACCCGGCACATAAGTCTGAGGGAAATACATCTCCAGATCGCTCTCTATGCCACAATCGTCAACGAAATCATCACCCGTAAGCTGGGCACCTTCATCCATCTTCTCCTGATAAAGATCACAGAACTCCTCGTTCTTCAACTCTGTGACAGCCTGAGAGAGAATTTTCTGGTAGGTTTCATAACCCAGATCTTCCATAAAACCGCTCTGCTCAGAGCCCAGCAGATTACCCGCACCGCGGATATCCAGGTCCTGCATGGCGAGATTGAAGCCGCTACCCAGTTCGCTGAACGTCTCCAGAGCCTCCAGACGGCGACGCGCCTCAGGAGTAAGTGCACTCTTAGGTGGCGCCATCAGATAGCAGAAAGCCTTCTTGTTGCTTCTTCCTACGCGTCCACGCATCTGATGCAGGTCACTCAATCCGAAGTGATGAGCATCGCTCACGATAATCGTATTGGCATTGGAAATGTCGATACCGTTCTCTACAATAGTGGTAGAAAGCAGTACATCATAATCGTAATTGATAAAGCCCATGATGATTTTCTCCAAATCCTCAGGCTTCATCTGTCCGTGACCGATTGCTACCCTACAGTCTGGAATATGCTTCTCTATGAGCATCTTAAGTTCCGGAAGCTTGGAAATTCTGTCGCATACGAAATAAACCTGTCCGTTTCGGCTCATCTCGAAATTGATGGCATCGCAGATAACTTCACTACTAAACGTTACCAGTTCGGTATGAATCGGATAACGGTTAGGTGGCGGAGTGCGCATGATACTCATATCCCGGGCGCCCATCAGAGAGAACTGGAGGGTTCGCGGAATCGGAGTGGCACTCATCGTGAGTGTATCGACATTTACCTTGAGCTGACGGAGTTTCTCTTTGGTAGACACACCGAACTTCTGCTCTTCATCGATGACGAGCAGTCCCAGGTCATGCCATTTCACGGTCTTTGATATCAGCTTATGCGTACCTATGAGGATATCAATCTTACCCTCTTTCAGGGCGTCAAGCACCTCTCTGGTTTCCTTTGTTGTACGGGCTCTACTGAGATAGTCTACCCTTACAGGCATGCCTTCCAGACGCTTTTTGAAAGTCTGATAGTGCTGGAAAGCCAGAACGGTAGTAGGCACCAGCACCGCAACCTGCTTGCTGTCGCACGCTGCCTTGAAGGCTGCACGGATGGCAACCTCAGTCTTGCCGAAGCCCACATCGCCACAAACCAGACGGTCCATCGGTCTGCCACTCTCCATATCCTTCTTCACCTCCTGAGTAGCCTTATTCTGGTCTGGCGTATCTTCATACAGGAAGGAAGCCTCCAGCGTATGCTGCAGATAATTGTCGGCACTGAAGGCGAATCCCTTCTCCCGTCGGCGCTGGGCATAGAGTTTGATCAGGTCGCGCGCAATGTCCTTGATTCGCTTCTTAGCTTTGTCCTTGAGTTTATCCCAGGCACCTGTACCCAGTGTAGACAGGCGAGGCGGAGTACCGGTATCGCTGCGGCGATATTTGCTGATTTTATAAAGCGAGTGGATAGAAACATCCACCTTGTCATTGTTCGTATAGACAATTCGGATCATTTCCTGATAGCTGTTGCCCGTAGGAACCCTAACCAGACCGCCAAACTTGCCGATACCGAAGTCTACATGCACGATAAAATCTCCCACTTCCATCTCCTGCAGTTCCTTCATGGTGAGTGCCATCTTGCCGGCTCTCGCTTTATCTGAGCGCAGGTTATATTTATGAAAACGGTCAAAAATCTGATGATCGGTAAAGAAACAGCACTTCTTGTCATGGTCAGTAAAGCCTTCATGAAGCGTCTTGTCTACCGGTGTAAAACGGATGGCGTAGCGCTTCAGCTCTTCGCTTTCAAAGATATCCTTCAGGCGCTGTTGCTGCTTCTGGCTATCTGCCAATATATATAAGGTGTAACCCTGGAGCAGGAAATCCTCCAGAGTTTGACAAAGCAAATTGAAATTCTTATGGAAAAGAGGCTGTGGAGCGATATTGAAAGGTATCACAGCCGAACTCTCTGACGGAGCGACCTTGCCGAACTCGATACGGAGATGAGCCGCTACTGCCTTCTTGAAATCGAGCGGAGAAACGAGGTTGAGCTCGGTCTTCATGTCATGTCTGATGCGCTCAGCCTCTACCTCAGTAGCTCCCTCCAGCTGCTCGGTAAGGCTCTGCGATGAGAAGCCTTCGGTATAGATCTGACCGATGCGGTCGCAAACGAAAGAAAGGTCTTTCGCAACGACTGGCGTACTTTCGGAGAGGAAATTGAGGAAACACTGCTTGTTGCTCTCGATATGGGCGAGTTCGGGCACGATTTCTATCTCTGTGCGCTTTGCCTGCGAGAGCTGGGTCTCAACATCAAAGGTACGGATGGTGTCAATCTCATCGCCGAAGAAGTCGATACGGAACGGATATTCGCAGCTGTAGGAATAGACATCGAGGATGCTTCCACGCACGGCAAACTGGCCCGGTTCATAAACATAATCGGTTTCTTTAAGTTCGAAATCGCGCAGAGTATGAACCACATCGGTCTGAGCAATCTGCTGACCTACAGTCAGTTTCAGAATCCGTTCATCCAGATTCTGCTTAGCCACAACGAGTTCTGCCAGTGCATCGGGATAAGTGACTACCAGGAAATGTCCTCCCGAAGAGAGGCGCGCCAGCACCTCTGTACGTAGGATTTCGTTCGCTGCATCACGCTGCCCGTATTTCACGGCACGCCGATAGCTGGAAGGAAAGAAGAAGACCTTCTCCTGCCCCATCATCTGAGTGAGATCGTGATAAAAATAGCCTGCTTCATCGGCATCATCCAGTACGAAGAGTACCGAACGCCTCATCTTCCCCTGCAGAGAAGCAAAGAACATCGGAGCCGAAGAGCACAGCAAACCCTGGAGAAAAATGTAATGAACCGACTTCTTCCCCATCAAATCAAAGAGGGCATCCGCCTGTGGCGAACGCCCGTATGTTTTTTCTATCTTTTGGATTTCCATCCAAGTACTGATTAGTGATTACTGATTACTGAGTAGTGATTACTGAGTATTAATCCTTCTTCGGATATTTCTTGAACCAGCCATCCAGGCGCAGTCGCATCACGCCAAAGAAAGCCTCACCAAAGATGCCACCACTCATCTTGCTCACACCTTCACGACGGTTAACAAAGATGACAGGCACCTCCTTGATCTTGAAACCTATTCGATGAGCCGTATATTTCATCTCTATCTGGAAAGCATAGCCCTTGAAGCGGATAGCATCCAAATCTATGGTTTCCAACACCTTACGTCGGTAGCAGACGAATCCAGCTGTGGTATCATTCACCTTAAATCCGGTTACGATACGTACGTATTTAGAAGCGAAATAGCTCATCAAAACGCGTCCGATAGGCCAGTTGACCACGTTCACACCCGAAATATATCTTGAGCCTACAGCCACATCATACCCCTCATCGTGAGTTGCCGCATAGAGACGAGGCAAATCATTAGGATCATGACTGAAGTCGGCATCCATCTCGAAGATGAAGTCATAGCCCTGCTCCAATGACCATTTGAAGCCCATGATATAGGCAGTACCCAAACCGAGTTTACCCGAACGCTCCAGGATATGCAGACGACCGGCAAACTCATTAGCCATCAAGCCCTTAACAATGGCAGCAGTACCGTCAGGACTTCCGTCATCGATAACGAGGATATCAAACTGCTTTTCGAGACCGAAGACAGCACGGATGATTTTCTCGATGTTTTCCTTCTCATTATATGTAGGAATGATTACTATGCTATCACTCATAACTTCTTCTAATTTTAATGATTCTGATTCTATATAATGTAATACAGATGCAAAATTACAACTTATTTTTGAAATAACAAGCAAAAACCCGAAATTATTGGTCCGGATTCTCTACAAAACCCTGATATTTCTTGTCAAGTCCGTTCATGATCGCCTCATAGCTCTTGTTCATCTGGTTCTTTATATTGTCAGCTCCCTTGCCTATCGGCTCGATAGGCTCATGGATGGTGAGCTTCAGAGGATGCCAGAAAGCCCAGTAGATGTCCTTCATGCGAGGCTTCACATCAAAACTGCCATTGATGGTAAGCGGACATACCGGCAACTGCAGTTCATCGGCAAGCATGAAAGCACCGCGGCGGAACACGCCCATGTGCCCCGTAAACGAACGGGCACCCTCTGGGAATACCACCAGCGACATGCCCTCTTTAAGCACCTCGCGAGCACGGTCATAAGAAGCACGGATCTTAGAAGGTCCGCTCTTGTCTACAAAGATGTGGTGCGCATACTCACAGGCGATACCGACGAGAGGCACTTTGCGCAAGCCCTTCTTCATCATCCACTTGAAGTTTCTGCCCAGGAAACCGTATATCAGGAAGATATCGAAAGCGCCCTGATGATTGGCCACGAAAACATAACTCTGGTTCTTCTTGAGATGCTCACGTCCCTCCACCTTTACAGGCAGGAGGAGGATGCGGACCCAAAGCCAGGACCAATACTTGCCGGGATAATAGCCCCAGAAATGGCCATTGCCCAGCATACATCCCAAAACGGTAGACAGACTGGTTAAAACACTAGCTACCAACAGGATAGGCAAGCATATTACAAGCTGATACAGACGATATAAGTACTTCATTTTTTATTTAAGAATGAATAATTTAACACTCAACATTTAACACTCAACACTCCTCATTTTCTTTTGAGTGTGATGACCACGATTTCTGCCGTAGCCCCTATGCGGATTGGAACGGTACCGCCCAGACCCGATGTGGTATAGAGCTGGCAACCCTCCTCCTCGAAGAGGCCGTAATCATAAGGAGTAAACATCGACGGACGCAAGCCCAGGATACTGATCTGCCCCGCATGCGTATGACCGCTCAGCGTAAGCTGCGGTGCTACGACCAGCGAATCCTTCCTGTCAGGTCCTATCACATCGCCATCCTCATCCTTCTCCTTATTAATAGTAGAAGGCCAGGTCTCGCGCCATTGCTTCGGAATATGCTGCAGCATCAGCACGAAAGAGCCCGGTCTGATGCCATACAGCGCCTTCCTTACGTTGGTGCGCTTTGGCTTGTCATAGTTCTCTGTACCAGCTACATAGATGCTGTCAGCGCCTCTATGCACCGCCACATGCTCATTCATCAGCAGGCGCCATCCGCAACTCCGCTGGAAGTCCTGCATCCGCTTCTCGAGCGCAGCTATCTCCTGCTCATCATCTACATCCATATAATAGGTGTAATCGTGATTGCCCAGCACACTCATCACGCCATCTCTGGCTTTCAGACTGCTGAGCAGCGCCTGATACTCAGGCAGTTCATCGGGCGTAACATTCTGTAAATCACCCGTAAAGCAAATCAGATCAGGTTTTTCGGCATTAATGCTGTCGATATCGCGCTGAGGCAGATGACCACGCCAGCCATAGTATGACCCGAGATGGATATCGCTGAACTGAACGATGCGATAGCCCTCGAAAGACTTCGGCAGATTAGGTACATAGATGGTGATACGCTTGACTTGCATCTTAGGAAAACCTTCGGTAAATCCGTAGATAAAGCAGAAGAACGCCACCGCTCCCACTACCAGTCCGAGGAGCTTGCCCCAGTTGCGATGGCCGTGAAGGAGCCGCATACAGCACCAACCGAAGACACAGAACAGGCTGAAGACAAACTGCGGAACCGCACATACTGCCATTATCACAAACCAGATGTCGATGAGCACCGGATTGCGTGGCAGGAAGTTGGGCAGCATCGTGATATATGCACTGTAGGCGATAACCACGAAAGCCGGCAACCAGAAGAGCACCCGCTGCCAGAGACTTTTCAGCCGTAACTTGCCATACCTTTTATATATCCACAGATACGGCAACAGGGTGAATACCACTACGGGTATCAATATTCTTGCTATCATTTTTTGATCAAACTTGATTGAAGATACGTTTTCATTGCCTGCACGGGCACTCCTCTGCGCTGTGCATAGTCGCGAAGCTGGTCGTCTCCTATCCGTCCCAGTTCGAAATACCGCGACTTGGGATGTGCAAACATCAGCCCCGAGACACTGGCATGAGGCGTCATCATTCCGCTTGTGGTGAGCCGGATGCCCACCTGACTCATATCGATGAGCTGGTCGATGATGAAGTTGGCACTGGTATCGGGCAACGAAGGATATCCTATAGCCGGACGAATGCCCTGATAGCGCTCCAGATGCTGGTCTTCGATGCTCAGCTGCTCACCGGGAGCATAGCCCCAGATGCTGCGTCTCACCTCTTCGTGCAACTTTTCTGCCGTGGCTTCAGCCAACCGGTCGCAGAGTGTCTGTGCCATCATATTGAGGTAGTCGTCCGAGCGATATTTCTTCTCCAGACCGCCATCTACCGTCGTGCAGAAGATACCCAGCCGGTCTGTTATTCCACTGCCCAGAGGACGGATGAAATCAGCCAGACAGAGATTGGGTTCTCCCTGAACCGCCGGATGCTGCTGACGGAGCATCGGGAAGCGGACTTTCTGCCCTTCCAGCCAGATATCATCCCCCTCGCTGTTCGCCTCGAAGAGTCCGAAGACGGCATAGGTATGATATTCGCCTTCCCATGAATGGAGCATATCGAGCGCCTCAGCCTTCAGTTTTTCCTTTTCCTCTCGAGGTTTGCCGCTCAATCCCCAGGCATGATAAAAGTATAGCCAGTTGATATATGGCTCAATTTCGCTTATATTGTATACTATTCTTCGCATCCGATACGATATTTTATTTTACAATTCCCGTAAAATTTTCCTTTTTCAGGAATTGTTTCTGAACTCCAGTTCCTCTCCTCTGCAAGCGGCATCAAACACGCCTTTGTTATAGATCAGACTACCGTTACAGAAAGTCTGTTCCACTTTCCATGCAAACTCATCACCCGCTACAGGGCTCCATTTACACTTGCTCTGAATCACCTCTGCGGTCACCTTCCAAGGCTCTCCCTTGCGCACCACAACGACATCTGCCTTATACCCCGGACGCAGGAAGCCGCGCTGACTGATATGGAACAGACGGGCTGGATTATGGCACATCAGTTCAACCAGGCGCTCGATACTGATTACCTTTTCGTCAACAAGTTTCAGCATGCTTACCAGCGAGAACTGTACCATTGGCATACCTGATGCAGCCTTGGCACAACCGCCCTGTTTATCCTTCAACTGATGAGGAGCATGATCGGTACCTACTACAGTTATCTTACCATTACTCAGCGCCTTACGCAAAGCTCCTCGATCAGCAGCGGTCTTTACTGCAGGGTTGCATTTGATGCGTGCGCCCTTCACAGCGTAATCTTTGTCCGAGAACATAAGATGAGCCACAACAGCCTCGCCTGTAATATTTTCATCCTTACCAAAAAACTCCAGTTCCTTAGCCGTAGTAACGTGAGCGATATGGAGATGCGCCCCGCTTTCCTTAGCCAGCAGCACCGCCAGACGGCTGCTTTCATAGCAAGCCTCCTCGCTGCGTATTTCCGGATGATGTTCTACGGCAGGGTCTTCACCCCATTTCTGCTTAGCCAGCTGCATGTTGCGGTTAATGATTTCGGTATCCTCACAGTGGGTCATCACCGGCAAATCCAGCTCTTTCGCCTTCTTGAAGATAGCCTGCAGCGCCTCATATTTATCCACCAGCATATTGCCCGTACTGGAGCCCATAAAGAGCTTGATTCCCGGAACACGATGCGTATCGAGCTGCTCAAAATCATTTACATTATCATTGGTAGCACCAAAGAAGAAACTGTAGTTCACATGACTCTTCTCAGCGCCCAGCTTCCGCTTTGCCTGCCAGGCCTCCAGAGTGGTAGTCTGAGGTACCGTGTTAGGCATCTCAAAATAACTGGTCACACCACCAAAGGCAGCAGCGCGGCTTTCGCTCTCGATGTCAGCCTTCTGCGTAAGTCCCGGCTCACGGAAGTGAACATGATCATCAATCACACCCGGCAAAACAAAACACCCCGAGGCATCGATGACTTCATCGTAATTGCCACGGGGTGCCTCGCCTTCATATATCTCCTTGATAAATTCACCATCCAACAAGAGGTCGCCCACAAAAGAGCGACCCTCATTTATAATGGTTCCATTCTTGATTAATTTCATATTACTAAACTTATAAAATGAAGAGTTTTACAAGATGTTAATGCCCAAGACCTTGAAAGAGCCCTGTTTTTACTCCTTACCTTCCTGTTTTTCAGGAATCGTAGGCGCAGCCAGTTCGTTGGCTGTAGGTGCCGGAGTCGCATCAGGATTTACCTGTGGAGCCGCTTCCATCTCTGACTGCATGCCGCTCTGCGCATCTCGTGTACCGTTCATAATCTCCTGATTCTCTTGAGCTTTCTTATAATAGTCCTTTACATAAGGATCATTCTTGAAATAGTCGGTAGCCTTGCTCATGATATCCTCAATCCAAGGAGAGAGCATCGGATACTGGTTGCCCATTGTAACGAGGAAGAAGACGCCCGGTCCCAGCACATTGTTGAAGTTGTCGGTAACAAACGAAGTGATGAGCTTGTCTTCCTGCTCAGAAAGGCGGATGGATTCCTCATTCAGCTGCTTGTTGACAGCCACCATATCGCTACCGTTCATGATAGCCTGGTCGTGCTTGTGTACCAGTTCGCGCAACTGATTCTGAATCTGCTGGTATTTCTTGAAGAATCCGAAGAGTTTATCGTTCATAGGAGTACCGCTTACCACCTGCTGTGTATCATCGAGCTTCACCGTAATGCTTCCACTCTCCAGCACCAGCGGCAGCACAAGGTCATCATCCATGAAGATATTCGCCATCTTCATAGAGTCGACAGAACCCTGAAAATGGAACTGTCCGTGCACTACATCGCAAGAATCCACGTTCTTGAAATCGTTGTTTTCCAGTATCTTAAGGTACAGCATGCGTCCGTCCAGAGTACTTACGTTAGAAGTACCCGAGATATCGTAACTGTTGGCACAAGATGCAAGTGCCATCAAGGCAATGAATGCGTAAAATATTCTATTCATAAGCTATCTATATCACTTTCGGTGAACAAAAATACAATCTTAATTTGAACTGACGAAATAAATTGCAGCAATTTAATTCATTCTTACAAGATTTATGTTTTGTTTGCACTCCTATTGGCCACCGAAAGCTTTTTTCTCGTCCTTTCTATATTACTGATTGTTTTCCTTCTTCAGTTCATGAGAGATGCGATGCGTGGTATACAGTTCCAGCAGGGCTGCGATGAGAAGGAAGACTACCCACTTATTATAGAAATAGGTGATATAGGTCTCATAATTCTCAAACCAGCGGCGCAGGAAAGCATACACCGTATCTACCATCGAGATGCCTGAGAGCACGAAGAAGATGTCTGCTACATACTGCATGCGCTTCAGGCGGTGGATAACCAGCGAAGGTCCCTCATAGAACTGCATCGCCTGCATTACACTGAACAGTATGGTGCCCAGCAGGAACCCCCAGCTCGTTACCTGCACCAGCTGCGGATGTGAAAAACCAAATGCGAAGCAAGCCGCACCGACAACCATCAGCACGCCGCCCAGCAAGAAAATAGCACTTTCCTGTTTACTCAATTGTTTCATTTTCGTCTTGTTCGTTAGTTTTTTCCGGAATATCCGAACTCAATACAAAGATATCTTCATCATCAGCCTTCATGAAATAACGCTGGCGGGCTATCTTCTCAAATGCCCGCGCACCATGCTGCATATCGCGCAGGGTACGCTTGTCGCTTTCATACTGCTCACGATACTTTTCTATCTCCGAACGGAGCGTAGCTATCTCTATCTGGTACTTAATGTGCTGTCTTACACTGTTGTCGTCAACTACACCAACTGCCAGAACACCCGTTACAATCACTATAAGATACTTATAATGAGCGAGATAATTCCATATAATACCAAGTTTTTTACTCATTTCTTCCGAATTTGTTTGCAAAGATAATATTTTTTTGTTATCTTTGCATCATCAATTAAGAAAAAATAATGGAAGAGTATATAGTTTCTGCAAGAAAGTACCGTCCGATGACCTTCGATTCGGTTGTCGGACAGAGTGCATTGACCACCACTTTGAAGAATGCAGTGAAGAGCGGCAAGCTGGCGCACGCCTATCTTTTCTGCGGTCCGAGAGGTGTGGGAAAAACCACTTGTGCCCGCATTTTTGCGAAGGCAATCAACTGCGAGCATCCTCGTGAAGACGGCGAGGCATGCAACGAATGTGAGAGCTGCCGTGCCTTCAACGAGCAGCGTTCCTACAACATCTTCGAGCTGGATGCCGCCAGCAACAACGGTGTTGACCAGATTAAGGTTCTGATGGAGCAGACCCGCATTCCGCCTCAGGTGGGCAAGTATAAAGTGTTTATCATCGATGAGGTCCACATGCTCTCTACAGCAGCCTTCAACGCCTTTCTCAAGACGCTGGAAGAGCCACCTCAGCATGTCATCTTCATCCTCGCCACTACCGAGAAGCATAAGATTCTGCCTACCATCCTGAGCCGATGCCAGATTTACGACTTTGAGCGAATGACGGTAGCCAATACCATCAACCACCTGAAGATGGTGGCTGAGAAGGAAGGCATACAATATGAAGAACAGGCGCTCGCCGTGATAGCCGAAAAGGCTGACGGAGGTATGCGCGATGCCCTCTCTATCTTCGACCAGGCTGCCAGCTTCTGCATGGGCAACATCACTTACCAGAAGGTGATCGAGGACCTGAACGTGCTCGACAGCGACAACTATTTCCGTCTGGTAGACCTGGCTCTGGAGAACAAGGTAGCCGAGATGATGGTAACACTCGACGGCATTCTGAGCCGCGGTTTCGATGGCGGCAACATGATACAGGGGCTTGCCCAGCATGTGCGCAATGTGATGATGGCGAAGGATCCTCAGACCCTGCCTCTGCTCGAAACCAGCGACGACCAGAAAGCCAAGTTCCAGGCTCAGGCCCAGAAGGCACCTACACCTTTCTTATATAAGGCGCTGGAACTGATGAACCAGTGCGATATCCATTACCGCGCCAGCAGCAACAAGCGATTACTGGTAGAGCTCACCCTGATACAGATAGGCCAGATTACGCAGCCCGAGGATCAGGATGTGCCTAGTGCGGGGCGTACGCCCAATAGATTAAAATCCCTGTTTCAGAAACTTCTGGCTCAGTCTAAGCTTGCCTCTCAGGGTGCAGGTTCTGAGCCTTCCGGCAGCAGCGGAAACCGGTCATCACAGCCGGGAGCGTCTGCTGCTACAGCTGCTGCTGTGCCTTCGTCAGGGGCACCGACAGCCGCTTCTGCAGCCTCCAATGCTGCATCTTATTCTGCATCTGCCACCGCAGCCGCATCTGCCTCTCCAGAAGGCTCAGCCGCTGCCGGAGCTGTTACTGATGCTGCATCGCCTCACAAGCCACGACTCAAGAATATCAAGCTGGGCGGCATAGGCATGACTTTCTCTAACCTGAAGAAGAGGGAGGAGAACCAGCGCCGCCTGCACAGTCCGTATGATGATACCAATGAGGAAAAAGCGACCATCACGGGCGACCAGAACGAGTTCACCCAGGAGCAGGTGGAAGCAACATGGTTCAGTATGTGCATGAGAATGCAGAACAAGCTGGATTTCATAGGTTTAGCCAACCGCATGAAGAGTATTGTACCGAAGATAACCAACTATCCGCAGATAGAGGTTATCATCAACAACCAGCTCTTACTAGACGACGTTTTGAACATCAAGAACCGCATTCTCAAGACTTTCGTCTTAGGTCTTCACAATAGCGAACTGAGCATCAGCTACCGCCTTGCCGACCAGGAAGAGGTAGGCAAGGTTCTGACCAAGAATGAAGTTCTGGAACTTCTTATGGAGAAGAACCCTGCGATGAAAAAACTCACAAAGGACCTGGATCTGGTCATGACATAGAAGATACTCCACACGATACGAAATTCTCCACTCCATGTAGGACAACCTATACGGAGTGGAGAAAATTGTTTTTACAAATATCGAAACTTGGTGCTATAAGAGATACATAAGAGGAAAAGACCAAGGGTCGTTACAGCGTGACAGTTGTGACAGTTGTGACAGTTTTCAGCGGAGGGGGTATATTGCGAGTTTGCAGCTATCAAATTATAAGTATTTATTTTAACTTATTATATATATACTATATATAATAAGTTACCTCTAAAGAAAGGGAAGGAGGGGGTAGGCGCTGAAAACTGTCACAACTGTCACAACTGTCACACTGTAACGCTTTCTGGGTAAAAAGGAAGTAGTCAGAAGAAATGGCTTTTTTCATAGCATCTCATTGTTTTCTTGCTCAAAACGCACAGAGAAACATTTTACAAAATATAGTTTTCTCCCCCGCAACTCTACGACTTTTTTTGTTTAACTACGAAAGCCGGAATGTTAAAATCGGTTTAACATAACTCTGCAGGGTGAAATTTGGCGGTTCAGAAATTTTGTAGTACTTTTGCACCGTATTCATTTTTTCCATGAAGCGCAGACCTTGATGTCGCGAAACGCGACATCAAGGTTTTACACCAAATGAAATGCAAGGGTTGACGCTGTAAAACACAGCCTCAAGGTATAAAACAAAAAAGCCCCCGATGCAGAAAAGCACCGGGAGCCTTCGTAAGCAAATTATTATTATCTTAAAAAGATCAATTGAATATGCAGCACATCACAGTATACACCATGAAGCACCGACAGAAAGGCCTAGATGAGGTTCATGCCCGCTTTCTCAGCCTCCTTGCGCATCTCCTCAGGCCAGATGCTAGCCTGGATCTCACCAATGTGAGCCTTATGAAGCAATACCATACACAGACGGCTCTGGCCGATACCGCCACCAATGCTCAGAGGCAACTTGTCGTTCAGGAGCTGCTGATGGAAGTAAAGCTTCTCTCTATCCTCCTTGCCCTCCAGCTTAAGCTGACGCAGCAGACTCTCCTTGTCGACACGGATACCCATAGAACTGAGCTCGAAACTGCGACCCAGAACAGGATACCAGATGAGGATATCACCATTCAGTCCCATCTTGCCGTTCTCAGCCACGGTGCTCCAGTCATCATAGTCAGGAGCTCGGCCATCATGCTTCTTGCCATCGCTCAACTTACCTCCGATGCCCTCTACAAATACAGCGCCGTACTTCTTGCAGATAGCATCCTCACGCTCCTTAGGAGAAAGGTCTGGATACATATCGAGCAAATCCTGCGCATGAATAAAATGAATCTCCTTAGGCAGGAAAGGCTTCAGCTGAGGATAATGCTCGCAAGCCAGGAACTCGGTACGCAAGATGGCACCATAGATGCGGCGCACGATATTCTCGAGGAAGGCGATGGTACGGTCTTCCTTGGTAATCACAGCCTCCCAGTCCCACTGGTCAACATAGAGCGAATGAAGATTATCCAGCTCCTCGTCAGCACGGATGGCGTTCATATCTGTATATACGCCATAAGCAGGCTCAATCTCATACTCGGCAAGCGTCAGTCGCTTCCACTTGGCAAGAGAATGAACCACCTCAGCCTGGGCTTCGCCCAAATCCTTGATAGGGAAACTTACAGGGCGCTCTACGCCGTTCAGGTCATCATTGATACCAAGACCCTTCAATACAAAGAGTGGAGCGGTAACGCGACGCAGACGGAGCTCGGTGCTCAGGTTTTGCTGGAAGAATTCTTTTATCATTTTAATACCCATTTCGGTCTGGCGCATATCCAGCAGCGCCTTGTACCCTTCAGGTTTTATCAAATTGCTCATTTTTATTTCATATTTAGTATTTGCGCTGCAAAGGTACAAAATAATAATTAATCTGCAAGCATTTTTCCGTATTTTTTCGCAAAATGATAGCATTTTTAAGTTTTTTAGTAGCATTTTGTAGAACAATTTGCAAATACACATTATATATATGAAAAAATCTGCCCCAAATATTTGGTTATTTCAAATAAAAGCAGTAATTTTGCAGTCGACTTCCGTTTCGATGTCATACAACCGGAGAAACGGACGGCAGAAAAGAGGGTCTCGTAGCTTAGCTGAATAGAGCGTCAGATTCCGGTTCTGAAGGTCGTGGGTTTGAATCCCACCGAGATCACCCGAAACAACAGAAATGATTAATAATTGAAAACATGGATTTAGTAGAACGATTTATAAACTATACGAAATTCGACACACAGTCGAGCGAAGAATCGACCAGCGTGCCTAGTACGGCAAAACAGCTCGAATTTGCCAAGTACCTGAAGAAGGAACTTGAGAACGAAGGACTGAGCGATGTCGAAATGGATGACATGGGCTATATCTATGCCACACTGAAGAGCAATACCAAGAAAAAGACTCCTACCATCGGATTTATTTCACACATGGATACATCGCCTGATGCCAGCGGAAAGGATGTAAAGGCGCGCGTCATCAAGAACTATGACGGCAACGACATCGAGCTGAGCCCGGGCATCATCTCAAGCGTTGAGACTTTCCCAGAGCTGAAGGCTCACAAGGGAGAGGATATCATCGTGACAGATGGTACTACCCTGCTGGGTGCCGACGACAAGGCGGGCATCGCTGAAATCGTACAGGCTATGTGCTATCTGCGCGACCACGACGAAATCAAGCACGGAGATATCCGCGTAGGTTTCAATCCTGACGAGGAAATCGGTATGGGTGCACATCATTTCGACGTAGAGAAGTTTGGCTGCGACTGGGCTTACACCATAGATGGCGGCGACCTGGGCGACCTGGAATACGAGAACTTCAATGCTGCCGGAGCTAAAATCATCATCAAGGGTGTGAGCGTTCATACAGGCTATGCCAAGGGAAAGATGGTGAATGCAAGCCGACTGGCTGTGGAATTCCAGAACATGATTCCTGAGAACGAGACTCCTGAGCAGACTGAAGGCTACCAGGGTTTCTACCACCTCATCGGCATCGAGAGCCGCTGCGAGGAGGCAAAGCTCAGCTACATCATCCGCGATCACGACCGCAACAGGTTTGAAAACCGCAAGGATTTCATCGAGGACTGCGTAAACAAGATGAACGAGAAGTATGGCGACGGAACCGTAAAGGCGGTTATCTACGACCAGTACTATAACATGAAGGAGAAGATTGATCCTAACATGCACGTCATCGACATCGTGCTCAGAGCGATGCAGGAGAGCGGCGTTCCACCTCGCGTAGAACCTATCCGCGGCGGTACCGACGGAGCTCAGCTGAGTTTCAAGGGTCTGCCTTGTCCTAACATCTTCGCCGGCGGTGTCAACTTCCACGGCCCTCACGAGTTTGTGAGCATCCAGGTAATGGAGAAGGTAGTGAAGACCATCGTGAAGATAGCGGAAATCACAGAAGAATTTAATGATTAGTTTATAGTTAATAGTTTATAGTTAATAGGGCATTCTTGCTGCAAAGAAAAATTTCTATTTACTATAAACTATTATTTTTATCAGCTTCCCCCTACTTTAAGCGATGCCGCTATAAACTATAAATTACAAACTATAAACTATAACTAATGGCAGAAATTCCATTTTTAGTAAAAGACCTTGCCCTCATCCTGATGGTGGCAGGCATCGTAACCCTCATCTTCAAGAGGCTCAAGCAGCCGCTGGTGCTGGGATACATCATGGCGGGATTCCTGGTTTCGCCACATATGCCCTACACCATGTCGGTAGTCGACGAGACGGATATCCAGACCTGGGCCGACATCGGTGTCATCTTCACCCTCTTCTCGCTCGGTCTCGACTTCTCATTCAAGAAAATCGTGAAGATGGGTGCCTCTCCCATCATCGCCACCGTGGTCATCGTGTTCTGCATGATGATACTGGGCATCAGCGTAGGCCACGGCTTCGGCTGGGGAAGGATGGACTGCATCTTCCTGGGCGGTATGCTCGCCATGAGCTCCACCACTATTATATATAAGGCATTCGATGATATGCGGCTGCGCACCCAGAAGTTTGCCTCGATGGTGATGAGCGTACTGATACTGGAAGATATCCTGGCTATCGTGATGATGGTGATGCTGTCGGCGATAGCGAGCGGAAGCAGTCCCGACGGCGGGCAGATGCTTGCCTCTATCGTGAAGATAGGCTTCTTCCTGGGCGTGTGGTTTATCGTGGGCATCTTCGCCATTCCGTGGTTCCTGCGTTCGGTGAGGAAACTCATCAATGCCGAAACCCTGCTCATCGTTTCGCTGGGTCTGTGCTGCGGCATGGCGGTACTGAGCACCAAGGTGGGGTTCAGCAGCGCCTTCGGATCCTTCGTCATGGGCAGCATACTGGCAGAAACCATTGAGGCAGAGAAGATTATCAAACTCGTAGAACCGGTAAAGAATCTCTTCGGAGCCATCTTCTTCGTATCGGTAGGTATGCTGGTAGACCCGAAGATTCTGGTAGAATATGCCGTTCCTATCCTCGCCCTGGTGGGCACGATACTGGTAGGTCAGGCGATATTCGGCACCTTCGGATTCATGCTCGGAGGTGAGTCGCTGAAGTCGGCGATGCGCTGCGGTTTCTCGATGGCTCAGATTGGTGAGTTCTCTTTCATCATCGCCTCGCTGGGTCTGTCGCTCGGCGTCATCAGCAAGTTCCTCTATCCGGTAGTGGTAGCAGTGAGCGTCATCACCACCTTCCTTACACCTTATATGATTCGTCTTGCCACACCTACCTATCAGGTGATGGAGAAACATCTGCCAGACAAGCTCATCCATATTCTGAACCATTTCGCGATGAGTCATCCCCAGACGCAGCAGCAGAGCAAGTGGAAATCGCTGATCCGACAGATGCTGGTCAACACCACCGCCTACTCCATCCTTTCGGCAGCCGTCATCGCCCTGATGTTCACCTTCGTGCTGCCGCTGATGCGCAATCTGCTGCCCGGCTGGCATCTCCACTGGTATGCCAACGCCATCACCGGTCTGCTCACCGTCCTATTCATCTCGCCGTTCCTGCGCGCCATCGTGATGAAGAAGAACCACAGTGCCGAGTGGAAACGCCTCTGGGTGGAGAGCAGCATCAACCGCGTGCCGCTGCTCTTTACGGTGTTCGTGCGCTTTATGATAGCACTGGCTTTCATCTTCTACATCATCAATTTCCTCTCGCGCTTTACCAATGCTCTGATTGTCTGCATCGGTGCAGCAGTAGTGATGCTGATGATAACCTCCCGCCGCATCAAGAAGCGTAGCATCGTGATGGAGCGCGTCTTCGTTCACAACCTCCGCTCGCGCGATATTGCGGCTCAGGTGAATGGCGAAAAGCGGCCGCTCTACGAGGGCAGACTGCTAGACCGGGATATCCACATCTGCGAATTTAAAGTGCCTGAAGATAGCAGTTGGACTGGCAAATCGCTGCGAGAACTGCATCTGCGCCAGCGGTTCGGTGTAGACCTGAGCAGCATTCACCGCGGCTCTCACCGGCAGAACATCCCGAACGGCAACATGATCATCTTCCCGGGCGACAAACTGCAGGTAATCGGCAACGACGACCAGCTGCAGAAATTCAACACCGCCCTGCAGAGCGACCTGCTGCCTGAGGAAGCTGAAATAGAAAAGCGCGAGATGAAACTTAGCCAGCTCATCATCAGCGGCGGCAGCGAATTCCTGGGAAAGACACTGATAGAAAGCGGAATAAGGGATAAATACAACTGTATGGTGGTAGGACTGGAAGAGGGCCGGGAGAACCTGACCCGTGTTCTGCCTACCCGAGTATTCGAAAAAGGCGATATCATCTGGCTGGTAGGCGAAGAGGCTGACCTTCAGAAGATTCAGGAAAAGAGCTAATAAACTTGAGTTTTTTTAGGCACGGATTACACGGATTTATAGCGCTCATGTAAATTAAGCGATTTACCATCTCATAAAAAATCCGTGTAATCCATGCCTTATTTATACCCCTGGGCGTGTGGGGACATTTTCCAAGGATTTATCTCACGGTGATATGGAAGCACCCCTGCTTCACCTCATATTTGATATAGCAGCGGTTCTTGTTGCGGAAATCGCGGAGCACCTCGGAGAACACCCATTTCAGGGTATCATTCTGCACCTGTCGGCGAGGCTGTTCACGGGTCTGAATCTGCTTGTAGCGGTTGTAGCAGATATCGAAGGTAGTACCATAGAGATGACACGAATTCTCGGTAGCATTACCGTTTCGGGTACGCAGTTTCGCCACATCATCCTTGGTGCGCAGAATGCTCGTCACGATAATCTTATGCAGCGGAATGCCCTTAATCTGCAGCGAATCGAAATAGGCACGGCCGATATCCTGGAGCAGCACAGAGGCACGAGGCACCAGGTAAGGAATACTGTTGTTCAGCTTGTCAACATAAAAGAAAGGGTTGCTGCCCACATACACCAGCTTGCCCTTGCTGTTCTCCGCCTCCAGACGGTTCTGTACCGGTTTCACACCATGCTTAGTAGCCGCCAGAATCTGCACATCCTGCTGGTCGGGGAAAGTATTGCCGAAATGAGGCACCGAGAAGATGCGATGCTTCACCTCCTTGCCATCCTTGTCGAAGAAGATAGAAGGCTTGCCGCTCTGTGCCGTATCAGGCATAACAGAGAGTTCATCCTCCTTCAGGTCCTCAGCCACATTCCCTTCAGCATCAGCCGATGCATCAGAAATCTCAGCAGAAGAAGCATCAGAAGCAGCCGAATCCTTCGCTGCCACGAGCGTAGAATCAGCCGCCCCAGCAGCCGCAACCTTCGGTTTTGCTACTCCCGGAAAGATGACTCTTACCAGCGCCAGAAGCAAAACCACAATACCAAAACCCTGTAAATATCTGTTCTTACTAATCTTCATAATTATCTTATTTTCACGAAATAATATTCTATATTCTTCAGGCAAAACGGGAACCGCATCGCCAAATTTAGCTGCAAAGGTAACAAAATCTCTCGAAAAAATAGCTTTTTTAATATTTAAAGAATGTTTTATTCGCCGAAATTTGCTCATTTCATGGAAAAGTAGTAATTTTGCAGCGTTATATAACAAAATATTAGATAGGATAGTTTAAACTTTATAGAATTAAGACATTTTGATAGAGAAACATATTGTACTTGAAGATATCGATCCAGTGATGTTCTACGGTGTGAACAATGCCCACCTGCAGATGATTAAATCGCTGTATCCTAAGTTGCGTATCGTAGCACGCGACAACGTGATTCGTGTGCTCGGCGACGAAGAGGAAATGGCAAAGGTGGAAGAGGATATTGAGCAGATGCGCAAGCACTTGCTTAAATACAACATGCTCAATGATGAGGACATTCTGGATATCGTGAAAGGAAAACAGACCAAGGCGGACAGCGTGAAAGGTGTGCTGGTATACAGTATCAGTGGCCGACCTATCAAGAGCCGCAGCGAAAACCAGCAGCAACTGATAGATGCTTACGAGAAGAACGACATGGTATTTGCCGTGGGACCAGCCGGTACCGGTAAGACCTATCTCAGCATCGCCCTTGCCGTAAAGGCCCTCAAGGAGAAAGCCATCAAGAAAATCATCCTCTCACGACCAGCCGTAGAAGCCGGCGAAAAGCTCGGTTTCCTGCCTGGCGATATGAAAGACAAAATTGACCCATACCTCCAGCCGCTCTACGATGCGCTGGAAGACATGATACCTGCCGTAAAGCTGCAGGATATGATGGAAAAGCACATTATCCAGATTGCTCCGCTCGCCTTTATGCGCGGACGCACACTCAGCGATGCCGTCGTCATCCTCGACGAGGCGCAGAACACTACTTCCCAACAGATTCGCATGTTCCTAACCCGTATGGGCATGAACACCAAGATGATTATCACCGGCGACCTGACACAGATTGACCTGCCACGCGAACAGCGAAGCGGACTGAAGGAGGCGCTCAAGATTCTGGACGGAGTGGAAGGCATCGGAGTGGTAAAGCTGGGACAGAAGGATATCGTGCGCCACAAACTCGTAACCCGCATCGTTAACGCATACGACAAGTATGACAAGGAGAGAGCGGAAGAAAAGAAAACAATTAAAAATTAATAATTGATAATTAATAATTAACAGTACTGCTCTAGGGGCAGGCTCAATTATAAATTGTAAATTATAAATTATAAATTAAATAAAATGAAAGCATTAACAAAGACAGATTTCCATTTTGATGGACAGAAGAGTGT
>ENA-ORLM01000854-ORLM01000854.1-human-gut-metagenome-genome-assembly--contig:-NODE-854-length-23425-cov-2.705799_pt1 | contig 23425 bp, 12 predicted proteins | sample MGYA00243063_ERZ508815 | MGnify/ENA primary metagenome ERZ508815 (study PRJEB26277, sample SAMN04329768) | human gut metagenome | biome: human-associated habitat | host: Homo sapiens | place: USA...
AGGTAAAGTCCAGGGAAAAGGGAAGCAAACTCCGGGACTTTCCAAAGAGCAGCTTGCGATATTGCAGAAGTGGATTTTTACTGCGGATAAGTATGAGTTTATCCAGAAAGGCGGCAATGTCAGCGCTTTCCCAAAATGTTATATTCCGGAACTGTCTGCATTGCAGTCGTCCTTACGTATTGTACAGGCTGGATTGGAGATTGCCGGACAGAAAGGCAAGGATTGGATTCCCTGTCATGCCTTGGCTGTGAGCGGGATATTGGTATCGGATGCTTTCCCTTGTGAAGAAATATCGTATGAACAGGCCATTGCCTATTTACGCAAAGAGGCTGTCACCCTTTCGGATGCAGCCCCTCGCGGAGTTGTTTTGCTGACATATAAGCATGTGCCTCTCGGCTTTGTCAAGAATATAGGTAACCGTGCCAATAATCTTTATCCGCAGGAGTGGCGTATCCGTAGCGGCTATTTGCCGGAGACGGTGGTGAAAGTGCATTCTTGACTTGATTCCACCTTCATCACAGTTCGTTCTTATATATCCGCGCCATTGCTTTCTGGTATTGGTTTTCCAGTTGCAGGAGATTTGTTTTGCTTTGGTAAACGACCGAAACTTCGACGAAATACTCTATCATACTGATTTGTCCGCCTACAAGAGCCTGTTTCAGTAAAGTCAGGTCCTGCTGTTCCTGAAAGGTCCGTTTGTATTCCTGCATGGAAGCGTCCAGGTTACGGGCTTCTTCGTAGAGCTGCCATAATTCGGAGCTTGCTTTTACTCTTGCATTATCTTTCTGGAAGTCGATGTTCATGGCTTGGGCTTTGGCTATCTTCACTTTTCCTTTATTTGAGAACAGCGGGAAAGAGAAGCCTACGACAACACCGTTCAGCGGATGTCCCGATTCGGTATTGCGACGATAGCCCAACTCCAGTTTCGGCAGCCACCCTTGCTTGCTTGCTGAAATGAACTTGCGGGCTGCGGCGCTTTCGCTGTCGAATGATTGCAGAGAGGGATCGGCGGCAAGCAGTTCGCTGCATACCCGATGGAAATCGGTTGGCAACGGAACCAGGGGATAGTCCGTCAGTCCGAGGGCTTTGGCGGTAGGTACGGCGGGGCCGTCGGGGAAAGGACGCCCGGGAGTGAGCGGCTGGTTGCCGTTCAATACCAGCAGTTCCTTGATCTTATTGTTCAGGGCAGTACTGTTCATGCGCGATTCGGTACGTACGTTCAACAGTTCCAGATTGATTTTATTTGTTTCCAGGGCATTGGCATCTCCCGTAGCCAGCCGTTTGGCATACATGGCAGCCAGCTCCTCTGCATTCTTCAGCCGTGCATCGAGCAACTCCTGCTGGTGTTGCAGCATGATGATGTCCAGACACACTTCTTTGGCTTGCAGCAATATCTGCTGGCGCATGGTTGCCGCCTGTGCATCCAGTGCTCCGGTTTTGAGACGGTTCATCTTTCCTCTTGTTATGTATAAGGTGGGAAAGTCGAAGCTTTGGGAAACCACCATTTCCCCTACGGTTTCATCGCTGTTTTTAGAGTCCCAGAGATGGGCGTATGAGAGGGTGGGATCCGGCAGGTTGTTCTCGGTCCTGCTCTCCAGCTTCTGTGATGAGATAAGTTGTGCATTGGCTTGCAACTCCTTGTTGTTGGCTTCTATCTGGCGAAGCACGGAGTTAATGCCGGTTTCCTGCGCCCTCATCCCCATGCAGGCGAGGATGGTGGCGGTGAATATAAATAGTTGCTTCATATCTTCTGTTATTAAGTTTTTTATTGATCGTTATAACGGGATGGCTGTCAGGAGCCATTACGGGTGCATCTCTTCTTTCTTTCCGTGCATCATCAGGTAAACAATCGGAATGATGAAACCGTTCAGGAAAGTGGAAGTCAGCAATCCGCCCAGAATAACTTTTGCCATGGGACTTTGTATTTCATTGCCGGGCAGGTCGCCGCTGAGTGCCAACGGAATCAATGCAAGCGCACTGGACAGTGCCGTCATCAGGATAGGATTCAAACGGTCCAGCGAACCGCGTATCACGCTGTCGTACACACCGTATCCCTCTTCCTGCTGCAAGTGGTTGTAATGACTGATGAGCAGCATACCGTTTCGGGTGGCGATACCGAAGAGCGAGATAAAGCCGATGATAGCCGGAATACTGATTTCGCCCGTTGTGACGAGCAGGGCGAATACACCGCCAATCAGTGCCAAAGGCAGGTTGATAAGGATAATCGCACTTTCCTTTACGCTACGGAACTCATGATACAGCAGCAGGAATATCACTACGATAGACATGAATGAAGTCAAAGCCAGCGTGCGGCTTGCAGCCTGTTCGCTTTCAAACTGGCCGCCGTATTCGATGTGATAGCCTTCCGGCAGTTTTACCGAGGCGTCCACACGCTCTTGTATGTCGTTTACCACGCTGCGCAGGTCGCGGTCGGCAACGTTGGCGGAGATTACGATTTTCCGTTTCACGTTCTCGCGGCTGATAGTGTTAGGTCCCATTGCCGAGCGTACTTCCGCTACATAGTTCAGCGGTATCTTTTGTCCGTTGCCGGTATCGAGCATCAGGTTACGTATCTTTTCCATCTCATCCCGCAAATCATCCTTTACGCGTACGGTGAGGTCGAAACTTTTTCCTTTTTCATATACCTGGGATACGGTTTCGCCAGCAAGGCATACGTTGACAAACTCCGAAAACTCCGGTAAGGAGATGCCGTATTTGGCAAGCACTTCCCGTTTGGGAGCGATGATAAGCTGCGGACGTTCAATCTGTTGCTCCACGTTCAGGTCGGCAATGCCGGGAATGTCCTGAATGGTATTCTTTATCTCATTGCCCAAAGCGAACATGCGGTTCAAATCGTCGCCGAACAGCTTAATGGCTATATTGGCTTTCGTACCCGACAGCATGGCATCGATACGGTGGCTGATAGGCTGGCCGATTTCCACATTGGCGCCTACAATTGTAACCAGCTTTTCACGTACATCGGCCACCAGCTCGCTGCGCGAACGGTCTTTCAGCTCGAACGGAGCTTCGATTTCCGATACGTTCACGCCTAAGGCATGTTCATCCAGTTCGGCACGTCCCGTCTTGCGGGCTACGGTTTGTATTTCGGGGATGGAAAGCAGTAGTTCTTCGGCACGATGTCCCATCTTGTCGCTCTCTTCCAGTGAAATGCCCGGCAGGGATGATATGTTGATTGTGAACGAACCTTCGTTGAACGGCGGCAGGAACGAGCGTCCCAATGTGAAGAAGCAGGCAAGCGCCACTGCAAACAGACCGATGGTTCCGCCCAATACGCTCTTCTTATGACCCAGCACAAAAGCAAGCGCTGCACCGTACCACTCTTTCATCTTGCGTGCTACGGGCGAATCGCCGGTGGAACGCTTTTCGTCTTTTATCTTTTCTTTGCCCAGCAGGTAGGAACACAATACAGGTGTCACCGTCAGTGCCACAACCGTAGAAGCTGCCAATGCCACGATGAAGGCAATGCCCAAAGGTACAAGCATACGGCCTTCCATGCCGCTCAGGAAAAACAGAGGAACGAAGCTTACCACGATAATGAGCGTGGAGTTCAGGATAGGCATACGCACTTCTTTGGAAGCGTTGAATACGACTTCCAGTATCGGCAGGTGTTCCGCTTCCGGTTTCATCCGGTTCTCCCGCAAGCGTTTGTACACGTTCTCCACATCGACAATGGCGTCGTCCACCAGCGAACCGATGGCGATTGCCATACCGCCGAGGCTCATTGTGTTGATGGTGAATCCCATATAGTGCAACGCCAGCAGCGAAGCTATCAGCGATAAGGGGAGCGTCACCAGCGAGATTACGGTAGTCCGTACGTTGGCAAGGAACAGGAACAGTACGATAACAACGAATATACCGCCTTCAAACAGTGATTTCTGTACGTTGCCGATGGAACTTTCTATAAAGCGGCTTTGCCTGAAAATATCGGTGCTGACTTTTACATCGGGCGGCAGGTTCTTCTGTAAGTCCTTGAGAGATGCTTCCAGTTTGTCGGTCAGTTCAAGCGTGCTTGTGGCGGGTTGCTTGGTCACAGTCAGCAGTACGGCGGGCTTGCCGCGTTCGGAAGCCGTACCCAGTTTCGGCAGTTTGGCTCCGATACGTACATCGGCAATGTCTTCCAGCAAAATGGGGGAAGCGGAATACGGAGCATTCGACGTTGCTGGCTGGACACTGCCGTCCTGCAATTTGACAACAGCCTTTGCCAGTTGCTCCACCCGGTCGGTGGAGATGACACCGCGCACGATGTATTCGTTTCCGTATTCATAAAGCACTCCGCCGTTGGCGTTCAGATTCATTTCACGCGTAACGTTCATCACTTCGGTAAGGGTTACGCCATAATGCCGCATCCGTTCCGGGTCGAGTTGAATCTGATACTCTTTGATGTCGCCGCCCAGTACGGCAACTTGTGCCACGCCGCCGGTAGAAAGAAGGCGCGGACGGATAGTCCAGTCGGCTATGGTGCGCAGGTCGAGCATGGAAGTCGAGTCGGCGGTAAGTCCTACAATCAGCATCTCGCCTAAGATAGATGATTGCGGGCCAAGCGTGGGCTTGCCTACATTGGAGGGAAGGGACTCGCTGACAACCGCCAGTTTCTCGCTTACAATCTGGCGTGCCAGATAGACATCCGTTTCCCAGTCGAACTCAACCCATACAACGGAAAACCCGTTGGTGGAAGAAGAACGTACCCGGCGTACTCCCGTAGCACCGTTTACAGCCGTTTCAACAGGAAAAGTAACCAACTGTTCCACTTCCTCGGCTGCCATACCGTTGGCTTCGGTCATGATAACCACGGTTGGCGCATTCAGGTCGGGAAACACATCCACTTCCGTGTGCATTGCGGTATACGTACCGCCTATCAGCAGCAGTACCGATGCCACCAGCACCAGTATGCGGTTCTGAAGAGAGAAATGTATTATCTTGTTTAACATGACTGTACTGTTTAGTGTTCGTGGCTATGTGCCGGAATTGCATTGGTAGCGCCTGCAAGTTTCACCTGATAAGCGCCTTGAGTCACCACTTTGTCGCCTGCCTTGACTCCGGAAAGGATTTGTACCCGTTCGCCGTTATCGGCTCCAAGAGTGACCAGTTGTTTCTTGTATCCTTCCTCATCCACTTGCAGGTATACGAAGAAGCTGCCTTGTTCCTCGGTCAGAGCCGTATGGGGGAGTGAAATAACGTTCTCCATAGGCGAGGAGAGCAGGAATATCTCGACAAATGAGCCGGGAATGATATCTCCTTTGTTGTCGAATTCAAAAGTGACGGGCACATAATAACCGTTGTCGCCCGATGCCTTTCCGTAAGAGAGCAGGCGGCCGTTCAGGCCTTTCAGTGTATATACCTTATTATTGTAGGGAGTACAGAAGTTGGCGGAACCGATGGTGCGGAGATACGGATAGTATTTTTCCGAAACATCGGCGCGCAGGAACAGTCTGCGGTTTTGAGTGATGCTTACGAGCGGCTGCCCCACGGTTACATAATCGCCTTCCTTTACCAACAGGTTTTTCACGTATCCGCTGATGGGAGAGGTTACCGCCTGTCCTTGGGCCGAATGGTTCTTGGCAACGGCTTCATAGCCGATACGGGCATTCTCATATGTCTGTCGGGCTTGAGCAAAGTCTTTCTCCGAAACGATTTTATTGGGGAGAAGTTCTTTCATCCGTTCATACTCTTTTCGGGCTGTTTCGTAAGCGATGCGCGCTCTTTGTACGGGGTCGCCGTCCGCCATATTCTTGGACGAAAGCATCACGAGGGGAGTACCTTTGCCGACACTCATGCCCTCTATGACTTTTCCGTGAAAAGAAACGACACCTGCCACGGTAGCTACGGCAACGCTTTCGTCGCCTTGTGCAGCCATAACCTGCCCGCTGGTTTTAATCACCTGATTGAAAACGCCCGGTTCGATGGTGCTTACGGCTACTCCGGCAGCCTGCGCTTTGGCCGGGGGCAATATGATTTCGTCGCTATGTGCGGCAACGGTTTCCTCACCGTGGTGGTGTCCGTCGTCATGGTGGTGTCCGGGACCTTCGTTTTCATGGTCGTGCCCTTCGTGGTCATGTTCCGCATGGGCGTGTTCTTCCGTTTCGTGATTGTGTCCTTCACCGGACTTGCTGTTGCAGGAGCCTAACAGGAATAATCCTATGACTCCCATGAATAGAATTTTCTTCATGATAATTGTTTTTGTCCTTACTTGTTTGGAAATGCAAAATTAGAGAATGGTCGGTGCAACCGGGTTGCATACATTCCTGTGCCGGCAGGATAACCGTTTCCGGCAACTATCGGTCAAGCAAGGACGGAAGGGGGCGCACGAAGCCCTGTGGCACGTGTGATGAACGTGCCGTGAAGAGATTCCAGGTAGACAAACTCTTGCCTGATACCCGTTTCCTCGGGCAGAGCCAGGAGTATGAGAAGCGGTTCGGTAAATAATGTGTTCACCCACACGAAACACGGATGTAGGTTACTGTTGTCCGAGTTGGGTGTCTGTTGGAAGAAATGGGTGGTCATGCATCCGGTGTCGCAGCAGCAATGTTCGCTGCAAGGGCCCTGATGCTGGCAGCACCCGTCGGACGGCAGGTCGTTTTTCATGCAGATTATGCCGTCTTCGTGGTGATGATGGGGAATGACAGGTACTATCAGCATAATCATGCTGATGAAGAACAGAAAGTATGCAATGTACCTTTTCGTTTTCATCCCTCTCTCTTTGATTGGTCGCAAAGATAGAAGTTAATCACTTAACTGCCAAACCCAAGATGCTAAAAAGCCTTGAATAAATCATTTAATCCTTCGCTCATACTGGGATGCGTAAAGATGAAATCCCGCAGAATGCTGTAATGCAAATCATTCTTCATGGCAAGCGATACTAAATTAATGACTTCGGGCGCATCGATACAAAACAGGGTGCAGCCTATTATGCGTCCCGTATGTGCGTTGACAATGGCTTTCATCATACCGTCTATCTGCTGCAAGGTACGGGCACGCGGTATGGCGGCAGCCGGCAATCGGGACACTTGAAGCGAATAACCGCGTTTTACGGCTTCCTCTTCGGTCATGCCGATATGCGCCAACGGCGGATCTGTAAAAATGACATATGGAACCGGAATCCTGTCATCGGTTTTTCGCTTTTTATTGCCGAACAACCGGTTGGTGATAATGCGGAAATCATCCAGGGATAAATAGTCATACAAGGCTCCGCCTCTTACGTCTCCCATAGCCCATATATGCGGGGCGGTGGTCTGAAGATGTTCATTGACGATGAGAGCTCCCCGGGTGTCGGTCCGTATGCCGGCTGCGTGCAGGTTGAGGCCGTCGGTCATCGGTCTGCGTCCGGTGGCAAGCAGCAATGCGTCTCCTTCCCCAAAATAGGGGGTATTGTCGGAATTGTCCGTATAGGTCAATGTTATGCCATCGGCAGTGTCGTATACGGACAGGGCATAGGCGTTCAAACGTATCTCGATGCCTTTCCTTTTCAGAGATTCCAGCATGGATTCCGCAATGTCCCGGTCGGCTTTGGGCATAAAGCGGCTACCCGTTTCCAATAACGTGACTTTGCTTCCAAACCCCGCATACATGGTGGCAAACTCCATTCCGATAGCGCCGGCGCCGAGAATGAGCAGGCGTCCGGGAAGTTTGCTCTGTTGGAGTAGCGTTTCGCTGGTGAATACATGCTTGCTTGCGTCGATTCCTTTCACGGCGGGCAGGATAGGGGTAGCTCCCGTATTGATAAAAACTTCCTTTCCTTTAAGGAGAATTTCCTTTTTATCGTGCGAGACGACCTTTACCGTATCGTCGGATACAAAAGATGCCGTACCGTCATACAACGTAATATTGGGGTGCTCCTTGATACGCTCGTGATTCTTGTCCCGCAAGAATGATACGAGCTTGTTTTTCCGCCTTATGGCGAGTGCATAATATTTGGCCTGATTGCCGTAGTCGTCCCGGTAGAGCCGTTCGGCCTGTTCCGATTCGTAAATCAGCGCTTTGGTGGGTATACACCCTACATTCACACATGTTCCCCCGTACATCTGCGGAGAACGTTCGATGATTGCCACTTTCCAGTTGCGGTTGGCGAGTTCGGCAGCCAGCAGTTTTCCGCCTTTGCCGAACCCTATGATGATAGCGTCATATTGTTTCATTTCATTCGTAATTAGGAATTTGTGGCAATGAAACAATAGGAACTGTTTGTTTGTTGCGGGAAGTAAGTTAATGAAAGTTTACCGTTCCAGTTCGCGAAGCGAATCCATTTTCTTCTTTTCGAGGAATTCATAGATGCCGCTCAGGTGCTCGGTCACCCGCTTGTTGCTGAACTCGTACACTTTGCTCACCAGTCCGTCCAGGAAGTCACGGTCGTGGCTCACAAGTATCAGTGTACCGTCGAAGTCCATGAGTGCCTGTTTCAGAATATCTTTGGTCTTCATGTCCAGATGGTTGGTAGGCTCGTCCAGAATTAGCAGGTTTACGGGTTCCAACAGCAGCTTAATCATGGCAAGGCGTGTACGCTCGCCACCGGACAGCACTTTCACTTTCTTCATGGACTCTTCCGGTCCGCCGAACATGAAAGCTCCCAGCAGGTCGCGAATCTTGTTGCGGATTTCTCCTTTGGCTACGTCGTCGATGGTTTGGAATACGGTCAGGTTCTCATCCAGCAAGGATGCCTGGTTTTGGGCGAAATAGCCTATTTGTACATTGTGTCCGATGGTAAGCGTTCCTTCGTGTTCTATTTCTCCCATGATACATTTTACCAATGTGGACTTACCTTCGCCGTTCTTGCCTACGAAAGCCACTTTGTCGCCTCTCTCTATAGTGAGGTTGGCATTCTTGAACACGACATGGTCGCCGTATGTCTTTCCTACGTTCTCCATAATCACCGGATAATTGCCGGAGCGCGGCGAGGGCGGGAATTTCAGCCGCAATGCCGAAGTATCTTCTTCGTCCACTTCCAGAAGCACCAGCTTTTCCAGCATCTTGACGCGGCTCTGCACTTGCAGGGTTTTGGAATAGGTTCCCTTGAAGCGCTCGATGAATTCTTTGGTTTCGGCGATGAACTTCTGTTGGTCGTCGTATGCCTTTTGTTGCTGTTCGCGCCGCTCTTTGCGGAGCTCCAGGTATTTGGAGTAGTTTACTTTATAGTCGTAGATTCGTCCCATGGTCACTTCAATGGTACGGGTCGTGATGTTGTCTACAAACTTGCGGTCGTGGCTGATGACGATGACGGCTTTCCCATTGTTGATAAGAAACTCTTCCAGCCATTGGATGGACTCGATGTCGAGGTGGTTGGTAGGCTCGTCCAGCAGCAGTACGTCAGGTTTTTGCAGCAACAGTTTGGCAAGCTCGATGCGCATGCGCCAGCCACCGCTGAAATCGCTTGTCTGGCGGTTGAAGTCCTCTCTGGTGAATCCGAGGCCGAGCAATGCCTTTTCAACGTCCTCTTCGTAATTGGTGGCGTCGATGGCATAAAACTTCTCGCTTAGGGCAGACACCTGTTCGATAAGCTCCATATAACTGTCGCTTTCGTAGTCGGTACGGGTCTCCAGTTCCTTGTTCATGCGGTCTATCTCGGCTTCCATCTCGTGCAGGTGGGCAAAGGCCTGTGCCGTTTCCTGAAAGACGGTACGTCCGTCTTCCGTCATCAGATGCTGGGGCAGATAGGCGATGACACAATCTTTCGGTGCGGAGATTTTGCCGCGGGTGGGCTGCCGCACTCCGGCGAGTATTTTAAGTAATGTACTTTTTCCGGCTCCGTTCTTTCCCATGAGAGCGATACGGTCTTTTTCGTTGATTACGAAGGATATGTCACTGAATAAGGTTGTGCCGCCGAATTCTACGGCGAGTCCGTCAATAGAAATCATTATGTCGTTTTTAAAAATAAGGTGCAAAGATAATGCAAATATATTATTTTTTATACCTTTGTCTCGGACAAACAATAATACAGGTTATGGAAATCGATAATCAATCGGTAGATTACCGTCCGCTCATCCTTGTTGCGGAAGACGATGATAGTAACTTTAAGTTGATAAAGGCTATTATAGGGAGAAAGTGTGAGATAATGTGGGCGAAGAACGGTGAGGAGATTGTCTCTTTGTTTCGTGAATACCGTGACAGGGCGGATGCAATACTGATGGATATTAAGATGCCTGTAATGAATGGTTTGGAAGCTACACAAATTATACGCCGGGAAGGCGGAACATTGCCTGTTATCATGCAAACGGCCTATGCTTTCTCTACCGACCGTGAAAATGCCATAAAGAGCGGTGCTTCGGAAGTATTGGTAAAGCCCATTACATTGAGCACCTTGCGCAACTGCTTGAGCAGTTACCTTCCCCGACTGGAATGGTAGGCTTTCCGCAATGAAAAGATAACTGTATCTTAGGGTTTGTTTATATTTTGATTAAAGAGTTATATAGCTTGCTATACTTCTCATAAAGACAGAAAAACATCTTCACAAAGAATTCTCAAAAGAATGCTGAACAAAAATTAAGCAGGTTCTGAACAAAATTTCTATTCTTTTGTTAATGAAGTCTAACCAAAATTTAACGGAATGAATAGTAAACTGCGCTTTTTGTTAATATCACTGTTTATATTCTTCGTGGCAGCATTACAGGCTTCAGCAGACGGTGATATCCGTGTATCAGGCATTGTGATGTCGGAAGGAGAACCTTTGCCGGGAGCATCGGTATTGGTGAAAGGTACTCACAACGGAACGGTAACTGACGTTGACGGGAAATATACCCTTACCGTACCGGCGGACGGTACGCTGGTCTTTAGCTTTATCGGACTGAAAACCACAGAACAGAAAGTCAATGGACGCACAGTTGTCAATGCGGAATTGCTTCCGGACAGCGAACAACTGGATGAGGTAATGGTGGTGGCTTATGCCACTGCCAAGAAGTATAGCTTTACGGGAGCGGCTTCCACGGTAAAGGGGAGCGAGATTGCCAAGATGCAGGTGTCCAATGTGTCGCGTGCGCTCGAAGGTACGGTTTCCGGACTTCAGGCAAGTGCGCCCAGCGGCCAGCCGGGTACGGATGCTGAAATACGTATTCGCGGTATCGGCTCTATCAATGCGTCGAGCGCCCCGCTTTATGTGGTGGACGGCGTCCCTTTCGACGGTAGCATCAACTCCATTAATCCGGAAGATATAGCTTCGCTGACGGTACTGAAAGATGCCGCTTCGGCTGCTCTCTACGGTTCGCGGGGAGCTAACGGTGTCATTATCATAACCACCAAGCAGGGACATACCGACTCGAAAACCACGGTCAGCATCAATGCCAGCTTCGGTGGTTCCAACCGGGCTATCCGCGATTACGACCGTGTTGGAACCAATCAGTACTTCGAACTCTATTGGGAAGCTTTGCGCAACCAATATGCTCTGAATTCGGATAAATATACTCCGCAGACCGCAGCTGCCCAAGCCTCGAAAGACCTGGTAGGCAAGCTGATGGGCGGCGGCCCTAATCCTTACGGACCCAACTATCCGCAACCTGTAGGTACGGACGGCAAACTGCTTGCCGGCGCTACTCCGCTTTGGAATGTGGACTGGCAGAAGGAAATGGAACAACAGGCATTGCGTACGGAAGTCGGATTGAATGTTTCCGGTGGCGGAAAGACCAACCAGTACTATTTCTCGGCCGGCTATCTGAACGACAAGGGTATTGCCCTTGAGTCCGGCTACCAACGCTTCAACTTGCGTTCCAACATTTCGAGCGAGATAACCCGTTGGTTGCGCGGCGGTGTGAATATGAGCTATGCCCACTCCATACAGAACTATCCGGTTTCGTCCGATGCCAAGACGAGCAATGTCATTAACGCCGGACGTCTAATGCCCGATTTTTATCCTGTGTATGAGATGAATGCCGACGGTACATACAAACTCGACTCGGAAGGAAAGCGGATTTACGACTTCGGTTCCTACCGGCCGTCGGGCGCCACAGCCAACTGGAACCTGCCTGCAACCTTACCCAATGATAAATCCGAGCGTATGCGGGACGAGTTCTCCGGACGTACTTTCCTTGAGGTCACTTTCCTTGAAGGGTTGAAATTCAAGACCAGCTTCAACTTCGACCTGATAGACTACAATACGCTGGATTATACCAATCCCAAAATTGGCCCTGCCGTCAATACAGGCGGTGGAGCAAGCCGCGAATATACCCGTACCTTCTCCTGGACATGGAATAACATCGTGACCTACGATAAGACTTTCGGCGAGCATCACTTCAATATCCTTGCCGGACAAGAGGCTTACTCTTACCGTTACGATGTGTTGCAGGCGGCACGAAGCAACATGGCTGTGCCCGATATGCCGGAACTGGCTGTCGGTTCGCTTGTAACCGCAGGCACGGGCTATCGCATCGATTATTCACTGTTAGGCTATCTTATCAATGCCCAATATGACTACCGGAGCAAGTATTTCTTCTCCGCTTCCTACCGCCGCGACGGTTCCTCGCGTTTCGCACCGGGTACACGCTGGGGCAATTTCTGGTCGTTGGGAGCTTCGTGGCGCATAGACCGCGAAGCGTTCATGCAGAATACCGCCGACTGGCTTTCCGCCCTGACCTTAAAGGTCAGTTATGGCGCGCAGGGCAATGACAACCTGGGTACGTATTATGCCAGCAGCGGACTGTATTCCATTGTTTCACAGGCAGGTGAGAATGCTTTGGTGTCCGACCGTCTTGCAACGCCCGATTTGAAATGGGAGACTAACCTCAACCTCAATGTAGGTATCGACTTTTCATTGTTCGATAACCGTTTCTCCGGTTCGTTCGATTTCTTCCAGCGCCGTTCCAAAGACCTGCTGTATTCCCGTCCGTTGGCAACTTCCCTGGGTTATACTTCTATGGACGAGAATATAGGTGCTTTAAAGAATACGGGCTTTGAAATAGACCTCAAGGGAACGCTTATACACACCCGTGACTTTATGTGGCGTATGGGAGTCAACCTTACGCACTACAAGAACGTGGTGACCGACCTTCCGCTGAAAGACATGCCCGTTACCGGAGTTACTCGCCTGAAGGAAGGGCGTTCGGTCTATGACTTCTATCTGCGCGAATGGGCAGGGGTAGACCCGGACAACGGCGACCCGCTGTGGTATAAGAACGTGAAGGATGAGCAGGGCAATATCACCGGACGCACCACCACCAATGACTATGCTCAGGCTGATTATTACTATGTGGACAAATCCTCGCTCCCTAAGGTGTATGGCGGGTTCAACACCGCTTTCTCATACAAGGGCTTTGAGTTGTCCGCCATCTTTGCCTACAGCATAGGCGGTTATATCGTAGACCGTGACGTTACGATGCTGTGGAGCAACGGAAGCAATCCGGGACGTGCCTGGTCTACCGAGATACTGAAACGCTGGACGCCGGAAAACCGCTACACGGACGTGCCGGCCCTGAAAACAGTGTCCAATAACTGGAACTCCAACTCCACCCGCAATCTGTTCAACAATTCGTATCTGCGGATGAAGAACATCACGTTGTCCTACAACTTCCCGCAGCCGTTGATAAAGAAAATCAGCCTGAACAGCCTGCAACTTTTTGTACAGGCGGACAACCTGCTGACTTTCTCCAAGAATCAGGGACTGGACCCGGAGCAGGGCATCACAGGACTGACCTATTACCGTTATCCTGCCATGCGTTCCATTTCGGGCGGGCTTAATGTTTCATTCTAAATCACTGTTAACAATGAATACTTTCCTTAAAAATACAGCAATCCTCGCAGTGGGATTATTATCCGTCTTGTCCTCGTGCAGCGGAGACTTTCTCGACAACAAACCTACGGACGCCGTAGATTCGGGTATCGTCCCCGTACCTTCCAATGCCGGACGTATCTTCAACGGTGCTTGGTATAACTTGTTTGAGTACGGCAGTACGTATGCCAATATCGGCTATCGTGCCCTGATGTTGCAGGACGACATGATGGCGGACGATGTGGTGTCGCGTCCGATGTATGGTTTCAATTCATCCTACCAGTTTAACGATGTGGGGATGCCGGCCAACAACCGCACCGCATTTGCCTGGTATCTGATGTACAAGACTATCGACAATTGCAATACCGCCATTTCCATTACCGCGACCGGTGATGATAATACGGCCGATTTCCGCCATTCCCAGGGGCAAGCCTACGCTTTGCGGGCTTTCTGTTACCTGCATCTGGCTCAGCACTACCAGTTTACTTACCTGAAAGACCCTTCCGCACCGGCTGTTCCTCTTTATACGGAACCTACCGCCTCTACGACAGAGCCCAAAGGGAAGGCTACCCTGGAAGAGATATATACGCAGATATTCAAAGACCTGAATAAGGCTAAGGAGCTTCTTGAAGGGTATGTCCGTCCGGACGACAAATCCAAGTTCAAGCCGGATGTAAGTGTTGTCAACGGATTGCTGGCACGTGCCTGTTTGCTTACCGGACAATGGAATGAAGCCGCCGGGGCTGCACTTGAGGCGGCTGAAGGATATACTTTGATGACGGATGCCAAAACGTATATGGGCTTTAACGACATATCCAATACCGAGTGGATGTGGGGGCATCCCCAATCTGTGAGTCAGTCCGACGCCAGTTATAATTTCTATTATATTGATGTGGTGACTCCCGATGCGTATAACAGTTTTATGGCCGACCCGCACTTTAAGGACATTTTCGAAACGGGGGATATCCGTTTGGAGCTGTTCCAGTGGATGCGCGAAGGCTATTTGGGTTATCGCAAGTTCCGCATCCGTGCCGACCAGACCGGTGATATCGTCGTGATGCGTTCCGCCGAGATGTATCTGATAGCTGCGGAAGCACTGGCTCGTGAAGGACGGTTGGAGGAAGCCGTGAAGCCGTTGAACACATTGCGTAATGCCCGCGGACTTGCCGATTATGACCTGGCAGGCAAGACGCAGGAACGGCTTGTCGATGATATTCTGCTGGAACGCCGCCGCGAATTGTGGGGTGAGGGATTCGGCATTACCGATATTCTCCGTACGCAACGTTCGGTAGAACGCATGCCGTTGACGAAAGAGGAAGCGGAGAAAACGTACGATTGTTGGCAGCAGGGAGATACTTATAGGGAATATACCCCCGAAGGTCATTGGTTTACTTCCTTTCCCGACGGAACGAAGTTTGTGCCGAACAGTGTGTATTATTTGTATGCCATTCCGGAAAAGGAGACGAATGCGAATCCTAATCTATAGGAGAAGGGTGTTGGGTAGTGATTGATGTTTTTTTAGGCACGGATTACGCAGAATTACGCGGATTGCACGGATTTATTTTATTCTTTTTCCGTGTAATCCGCGTAATTCTGCGTAATCCGTGCCTAAAAATAGTACCCTGAATAGTGCGTAACCGGCATATCTTCAGATTTGTTACTCCGTCTTCTTACTTTCTCTTTCCTGCATTTTGCGTTTCACGAACTCAATCTTCAGGTTGGCCTCTTCCATATTCTTCTTGATTTCCGTGATGGAAGACAGCAGTTGCGCCAGTTCATAGACAGCTGCCACCGCCTTGCGGTCGTTCGGTGTCATGACAGTGGCATAGGAACGTTCGCCAAGATAGTGTACGCGGATATTCTTGTCTTTATTCAGATTGAGGAAAGCGATTACATTACCGTCTTCGCCCAGTTTATAGTCCGCTTTCTCTATCTTCTCGCCCAAATCGGTCGTTTCATAGCTGTCCTTGGAAGCCGGGGTTTCGGCAAAACTGCCGTCGGGTGCAGTGACTTTCACTGCGAGGTGATGGATGTTATGCGGGCCGCAATAGATGGAAGTCATGCTCATCACTCCGGTTTCATCTACCTGAAAGCGCAGGTAAGAGCGGTGCAGGTTCTTTTCTATTACTTGTGAGGGATGCAGGTAATTGCCGATTTTTTGATATTCGGCATCTTTCTCGAAAGTATAATTCTTCTTGATGGCATCCACCTCTTTTTGTTTTTCCTGAAGCATACTGTCGAGGTAGACCAGCGTTTTCTCCTGTTCTTTCAGTTCCACCTGCTGCATTAGTCCGATACCCTCGCGGCGTGTTTCAAAGGCCTTCGGATAGAGTATCTTGATGCTGTCAATCTGAATCTTCGCTTCGCTGTAATCTCCGCGTTTAAACGCTTCGCGGGCTGCCTGGAGTTTCTCTCCTGCTTTTTTCTCTACATTGCTGCAAGAGAAGAGCGTGCAGCAGAGGCACGCAAGGAATGCTGCTTTCTTCATAATTTTCATTCTTGATGTTAGTGGGGGCAAAAATAAAAAATAATATCCGTATCTTTGCACCCTCAAAATGATTTATTGACAAATGATTGAATTGACGACAGAAGAACTGAAGCAGCGTTTCAGTGACAGCATATTTAAGCGGATTTCCGAAACAGCGGATGAATTGGGACTGGAGTGCTACGTAGTCGGCGGCTACGTGCGCGACATATTCCTGCAGCGTCCTTCCAAAGATATCGATGTGGTAGTAGTGGGCAGCGGCATTGCAATGGCCGAGGCGCTTGCCAGGCGTTTGGGTCGCGGCGCGCATCTTTCTGTTTTCAAGAATTTCGGGACGGCGCAGTTAAAGTATCACGGCACGGAAGTGGAGTTTGTGGGTGCACGTAAGGAGTCCTACACGCACGATTCGCGCAAACCGATTGTTGAGGACGGCTCGCTGGAAGACGACCAGAACCGCCGGGATTTTACTATCAATGCCTTGGCGGTCTGCCTGAACAGTCAGCGTTACGGCGAACTGGTAGACCCTTTCGGCGGAATGGCGGATATGAAGGAGAAGACCATCCGCACGCCGCTTGACCCGGACATCACCTTCAGCGACGACCCTCTGCGCATGATGCGTTGTATCCGTTTTGCCACCCAACTGAATTTCTATATCGACGATGATACGTTCGAGTCCTTATGCCGCAACAAAGAGCGCATCTCCATCATATCCAAAGAGCGCATTGCAGACGAGCTGAACAAGATTCTGCTCTCTCCCGTCCCGTCCAAAGGATTTATAGACTTGGACCGTTCGGGCCTGTTGCAGCTCATCTTCCCGGAACTGGTTGCCTTGCAAGGCGTTGAAACCCGTAATGGCAGAGCGCATAAGGACAACTTCTACCATACGCTCGAAGTGCTCGATAATATCAGCAAAAAGACCGATAACCTCTGGCTGCGCTGGGCAGCCCTTCTGCACGATATAGCCAAACCGGCGACCAAACGCTGGGAACCTCGTGCCGGGTGGACATTCCACAACCATAACTTCATCGGCGAGAAGATGATACCCGATATCTTCCGGAGAATGAAGCTTCCCATGAATGAGAAGATGAAATGCGTGCAGAAGCTGGTAGGGTTGCACATGCGTCCCATAGTGATAGCGGATGATGTGGTGACCGACTCGGCCGTACGTCGCCTGCTGTTTGAGGCTGGCGATGATATAGACGACCTCATGACCTTGTGCGAGGCCGATATCACTTCCAAGAATATGGAGCGCAAGCAGCGCTTTCTGAACAACTTCCAACTGGTGCGTCAGAAACTGAAGGACTTGGAAGAGCGCGACCGTATCCGTAACTTCCAGCCTCCTGTCAGCGGTGAGGAGATTATGAAAACATTCAATCTTCCCCCCTGCCAGCAAGTGGGTGCATTGAAGAGTGCTATCAAGGATGCCATATTGGACGGCGTCATTCCCAATGAGTATGAAGCTGCCCGCGCGTTTATGCTGCAACGGGCGGAAAAAATGGGGCTGAAATAGGCTCCGGCACTCTATGGAAAAAAACAGGGAGTGTGCCAAAATTCAATTTTGAGGAGATAAATTTTTAACTTGAAATTTGCACATTCTGAAAGAATTGAGGAAAGGGTCGTATCATAACTCTCAAAGTGGAGTTTGATACGACCCTTTTAAAGGTTATAATTACAATCTGTAACTTTTCAGAGGCTCATTTTAGTTTTGACAACCTCTTAGCAAAATGTATATCGCTTGACTTTCGGTTGATAAAGGAATGTCCTTACTCTTCCGCCTGGAATTTTCGGCTCACCTTCATCAGGTTGATGGAGTAGGTCACAATATTCTGTGCTTCCTGTATCATCGTCAGATACACCATGCTTACCTTAATGCTGCCGGACTGGCTTTGAATGCGCTGTAACTCTTCGCGTTTCAGGTGGGCGAGCTGGCCGTTCAGGTCGTTGGCTTTGTGTATATCTTCCTCGAAGTTATTGTAGTTGTTGTTCTCCAGCTTGTGGCGGCACACCTGCAGCAGGTAAACGATGTCTTCCGTTACATCGGCAAACTCGCCTTTCTGGATGGTGTCGAGCGGTTTGAAGTTATTGTCGATATGCTCCAGACACGGTTCGCAAAGACGTCCCACACTATATACCAGTTCGCTGGCAAAGTCATTGCCCTGGTAGTAGTAAAGTCCTTTTTCGAGCACCGTATTGTTGTCCAGGCGGCACATGGCAAGCGTACCGGTACGTTTCATCTGTTTAATCAGTTGTTTCTCGAACTTCACGGAACCCATTGCCCGGCGCAGTCCGCGCAGGTTTTCGTGCAGGAAAGCGGTAACGGTGCGTTCGAAGTTATCTTCCGTAAATTCCAGTATTTTGCCCAATTCCTCACGGGTGTGCTTGCGCAGCAATTCCAGAATCTCCATGTTGTCCGTGCTCTGCATCAGTTGCTTGATGGTAGCGTTTCCTTTTTCCTTCTCTTTGCGCTTCTTGTACATTACCTGGCTGCGTATCAGCATGAATACTGCCAGACCGATAAGGGCGATGATAGCGATTGTACCGCCGAAATGAATTACGAAGGTAACGAAGAAACAGATGGTAAACGCCGCTCCGGCAGTGATGAACCAGCCGCCGATAACGCTCAGTACGCCGGTGATACGGAACACGGCGGAGTCGCGTCCCCAGGCGCGGTCGGCAAGGGAAGTACCCATAGCCACCATGAAAGTAACGTAAGTGGTGGAGAGCGGGAGTTTCAGTGAAGTACCCAGGGCAATGAGCAGGCCGGCAAGTACCAGATTGATGGAGGCACGTACCAAGTCGAACGCCGCACCGTCGGCAATGATGGCTTCGTCCTTTTGGAAACGGGTCTCAATCCAGCGTTTGCCGCTTTCGGGCATCACTTTGGAAAGTCCGTTGGCTATCGTCATACTGAAACGTACCAGTGTACGTGCTATGGGAGTGCTGCCGAAGCTCTCTTCACCTTCGTCCTGGCGGGAGAGGTCGACGGAAGTCTTGATTACATTGTGTGCTTTCTTGGATGTGCACAGCGCATATACCATGATGGCGCCCGCACCGATAAGGAAGTACCACGGTGTTTTGGCAGGGCCGAGCAGTGAGGTCATCAGGAAGCCGTCGGGACCTGCGGCAGTGCCGTTGGTCGTATAGTCGATGAAAGAGGAGTAACCGGCAAGGGGCACACCTATGAAGTTCACCAAGTCGTTGCCGGCAAAGGCGAGAGCGAGGGCGAAGGTACCCAGAAGCACCACTATCTTGAATACGTTTACCTTGCACCAGTGCAGCACCTGCATCAATATGGTGAAGAACACGAAGAAGCAGCCGATGAGCATAGCAGTGTTCTCCTGTATCCAGTGCTTGTTTTCGGGAGTCATGAAAGAGCTGTCCTTCAAACCTTTTATCAGCATGAAGTAGATGATGGAAGTAGCTGCGATACCGCCGAAGATACCGATGCTGTACTTCATCTTTTTGGTGTAGTTGAAAGTGAAGACGATACGTGCCAGCCATTGCACCAGCATACCGAAGAAGAAGGCGATGGCTACGGATACGAATATCGCCATGATAACGGACAATGCCTTGTCTGTGTTGATAAGATCGCCCAGTCCGAGCGTATCGCTGCCGTACACTTTGATGAGGGCGAGGGCAAAGGTTCCGCCCAGCAGCTCAAAGACCATGGATACGGTGGTGGACGTCGGCATTCCCATGGTGTTGAATACATCCAGCAGTACCACGTCTGTCAGCATCACTGCCAACAGGATGCACATGATTTCCGCAAAATAAAAATGCTCCGGCTGGTAGATACCGTGACGGGCAATGTCCATCATGCCGTTGGAGAGGGCAGCGCCGATGAATACACCGATACCTGCTATAAACAGTATCGTCTTGAAAGATGCTGCTTTGGCTCCGACAGCAGATTGTAGAAAGTTAACCGCATCATTACTGACACCCACGACGAGGTCGAAGACCGCGAGGACGAACAGGAAGATGACAATGCATAAGTAGATAGTTTCCATAACATGTATTTTATTTCCGGTTGCAAAGGAACGTGTTTCGTATTGCAGGGAAATGTCATATATGTTACAGAAATGTTACAAACTTCTCTCTCAACTTTCCACTCTCAGTTCTCCGCTTTTCAGGTATTCGTAGAAAGTATATTGCGCCCGTACTTTCTCCTTTTGCGGACGGGCTGATTTCCAGCGGTTACGCAGGTGGTCGTCCACAAAGCAGGCTTTGCGCTTGTCCGAGAGCTGGATGGAAAGCATGTCCGACAGTTCCCGTTTCAAATCCGGGTCCAGAATTGGGGTTACAGCCTCTATGCGGCGGTACAGGTTCCGGCGCATCCAGTCCGGCGAACCGAGGAAAAGTTTCGGCTTCCCGCCGTTGCCGAAGTACCACACGCGGGCATGTTCCAGAAATGTATCCACAATACGTGTTACACGGATGTTACGGCTGTACTTCCGTCCGGGAATGAGGCAGCAGATACCCCGTACAATAAGGTCTATCCTGACTCCGGCCTTCGAGGCTTCGTACAGGCGGTCTATCATGGCGGGGTCTTGCAGGGCGTTCATTTTGAGTATAATCCTTCCTTGTTTTCCGCTTTTCGCCAGTTCTATTTCATGGTCGATGAGGCGGTTCAGTTCGGGAATCAGGTTGAAGCGTGCCACCAGCAGGCGGTGGAACACGGGATTTTCCTTGCCCTGAAAAGTGCGGAACAGGTTGTGCAGGTCGTTTACGAGTATGGGGTTGCAGGTGAACAGACCGGAGTCGGCATAGAGCGTGGCGGTCTTTTCGTTGAAGTTTCCGGTGCTGATGTAGGCATAGCTGGGCAGTTTGTGGCCTTGTCTGTCGCGGCGCAGCACAAGGGCTACTTTGGCATGTACCTTCAGTCCGGGCAGGCTGAACAGGATATTGATACCGGCGGCTTTCATCATCTCGGCGGTGGCAAGGTTGTTCTCCTCGTCGAAACGGGCTTTCAGCTCTACGAAAACGGTTACTTTCTTGCCGTTCTGTGCGGCGGCTATCAGGGTGTTGATAACTGCGGAGTTTTCCGCAACGCGGTATTGGGTTACCATGATTTCGCGCACGGTGGGTTCGTGTACGGCTTCGTACAGGAAATGGATGAAGTGCTCGAAAGAGTGGTACGGGTAGTGCAACAGCAGGTCTTTTTTCTCCACATACCGGAAGATGGACTCCCGCTCGTCCAGGCAGGTCAGCTTCATGGGCTGAGGCTTGCGGATGGGGCGCACGGCATTGTTCGGATTGGGCAGATGCCGCAGGTCTTCCATATTGAGGTGTTTGTCGCCCGGAACCAGTTCCTGGCGGTTGATGCGGAAGGCATCTACAAGGAAGTCCAGAAAATCGTCGGGCATGGCGCGGTCGTACACAAAACGGCAGACGGCTCCTATCTTGCGTTTTTTCACTTTGCTTTTCACCTGCTCTATAATTTCGGATGTGTTGGCGGACTCGTCTATCAGTATGTCCGCATCCCGCGAAATCTTGATGCAGTAGCTGCTGTCCACATCGTAGCCGGGGAATATCGTGTCGATATTGGCTTTGATGATGTCCTCGATGAACATCAGGTAGTAGTTCTTCCCGTGCTTGGGCAGCTCGATGAAGCGGGGCACTTTGCTGTAGGGCAGCTTCATCACGAAGTATTGGGGAGTTCTTCCTTTGTTTGCTTGTCCCTCTGTGCCCTTGTCTCCTTTCGGATACAGTCGTATGGCAAGGTACAGGCGGTTGTCGCGCAGGAACGATATTACCTTGTCCTTGCTGACGGGTACGGGAGAGAGATACGGAAAGATTTCTTCCCGGAAGAAGCTCCGCAGGAATTCTTTATGAAAAGGCTCTACGTTGCGGCTCTGGTAGAAGATGATGTGCTGTTGCCGCAGGGCAGGCAGTATTTTCTGTTCGTAGATGCGGATACGCTCTTCCAGTTGGCGGTTCACCTCTTCGTTGATTTCGGACACCAGTTGCATGGCGGACTGCACACTCTCTTCATCGCTGTGTGCGGCGCCGGTGGCAATGGCCTTATGGTCGGCCACACGTATTTTGTAGAACTCTTCCAGGTTGGACGAGTATATGGATATAAAGTTGATGCGCTCGTACAGCGGCAGTGTATCGTCTTCCGCTTCCAGCAATACCCGGTAGTTGAATGACAGCCAACTGATGTCGCGCTTGAAATATCTGCTCTCCATAAATAAGATTAGGTTTATTTTCCAAATATAGCTACCTTTGCACATATAAACAAATGAAAAATGACAAAAGTTGGTTTACTGTCGGATACGCACGGGTATTGGGATGAGAAGTATTTGCAGTACTTCGAGCCGTGCGATGAAATATGGCATGCAGGTGACATCGGTACGTTGGAAGTGGCACAGAAGCTGGCGGCTTTCCGTCCGTTCCGTGGGGTGTACGGCAACATAGACGGGCAGGATCTGCGCCGGCTCTATCCGCAGGTGCTCCGTTTTACGGTAGACGGCGCCGAGGTGCTGATGAAACACATCGGCGGCTATCCCGGCAAATACGATCCGTCCATACAGGGAAGCATCCTGGTGCATCCGCCCAAGCTGTTCATCAGCGGTCATTCGCATATATTGAAGGTGAAGTTCGACAAGACACTGGGCATGCTTCATATAAACCCCGGCGCAGCGGGCATTTACGGCTTTCATAAAGTGCGTACCATGGTGCGTTTCGTTGTGGATAACGGCGTGTTCAAAGACCTTGAAGTCATAGAGCTTGCCGGCTGATTTTGACTTTATTATTTTGTCATGTCAGAACTTTTTCAGAACTTTGTGCCCTGAATAGCAACGAGAGCCGTGGGGCATTGTCCTCCTTCTTATTTTATTCTACATTTGAAGTCAATCCAAAAAAGAACTGAAATATGAAAGGAATTATTCTTGCAGGTGGCAGCGCCACTCGTCTCTATCCATTGTCAAAGGCTATCTCCAAGCAGATTATGCCGGTCTACGACAAACCCATGATTTACTACCCCCTTTCCACATTGATGCTGGCGGGAATACGTGAAGTGCTGATTATCTCCACTCCGCGCGACCTACCCATGTTTCGCGATTTGTTAGGAACAGGCGAGGAGCTTGGTATGTCTTTTTCTTATAAGATACAGGAAAAGCCCAACGGACTGGCACAGGCTTTCGTGCTCGGAGCGGAATTTCTGAACGGTGAGCCGGGATGCCTTATTTTGGGCGATAATATGTTCTATGGTCAGGGCTTTTCCGCCATGTTGAAGCGTG
>ENA-ORLM01000860-ORLM01000860.1-human-gut-metagenome-genome-assembly--contig:-NODE-860-length-23332-cov-6.076586_pt1 | contig 23332 bp, 26 predicted proteins | sample MGYA00243063_ERZ508815 | MGnify/ENA primary metagenome ERZ508815 (study PRJEB26277, sample SAMN04329768) | human gut metagenome | biome: human-associated habitat | host: Homo sapiens | place: USA...
AATTTAAGTCCACCGTTACGAGCAGCATCAGCTACTTCTTTTACTCTCCCATGATACAAGTAACCATTACGGTCGAATACGACAGTCGTAATACCAGCTTCCTGAGCTTTTTTAGCGATCAGTTCACCCACCTTAGCAGCCTGTTCTTTTTTAGGCATTGCTTCCATACCCAAAGAAGAAGCAGCAGCCAATGTTTTACCGCTCAAATCGTCGATAACCTGAACATAGATCTGCTTGTTACTTCTAAACACACTCATACGCGGACGTTCAGCGGTACCTGAAATCTTGTTGCGTACTCTATATTTGATCTTGATTCGTCTTTCTATTTTTGTTGTCATAATTGTACGATTTTATGTGAATTACTTAGCGCCAGCTGACTTACCAGACTTTCTACGAATTTCTTCACCAACAAACTTAATACCTTTTCCTTTATAAGGTTCAGGCTTACGGAAAGAACGTATTTTTGAACAAACTTGACCGAGCAGCTGTTTGTCACAAGATTCCAATATAATAAGAGGGTTCTTATTTCTTTCAGATTTAGTTTCAACTTTGATTTCTGGGGGCAACTGCAAAAAGATATTATGAGTATAACCCAAAGCGAAATCAATGATGTTACCATTGTTTGATGCACGGTAACCAACACCGACAAGTTCCAACTCTTTCTTGTAACCTTCAGAAACACCTACAACCATGTTATGAATCAAAGCACGATACAAACCATGGAATGCATGACGCTGCTTCAAGTTATCAAGCATAGCGTTTTCATTTTCTTTCAACACCACATGTCCGTCTGCAATCTCCACATCAATAGCAGGATTAACAAACTGACTCAACTCACCTTTCGGACCTTTAACGTTTACTACGTTATCCTTCAGAGTAACTGTTACTCCAGCAGGAATACTAACGGGCAATTTACCTATTCTTGACATAGTTTATCCTCCTACATTAATATACATAGCAAAGAACTTCACCACCGATTTTCAAAGCAGCAGCTTCTTTGTCTGTCATCACACCTTTGGAAGTAGATATAATTGCAATACCTAATCCATTAATAACTCTCGGCATGTCTTTGTAGCCAGTATACTTACGCATACCCGGAGTAGATACTCTTTCAAGTTTCTTGATAGCGTTAACTTTGTTAACTGCATCATACTTCAAAGCAACTTTGATAGTACCTTGAGGACCATCTTCTACAAACTTGTAGTTCAAAATGTAACCTTTGTCAAACAGGATCTTAGTAATTTCCTTTTTCAAGTTTGAAGCAGGCACTTCTACAACTCTGTGCTTAGCACTAATTGCATTTCTCAATCTAGTGAGATAATCTGCGATTGGATCTGTCATATAAATTAATTGTTAAATTAATCAGGACTACCCTGACAATATTTAATAATACAAATATTTACCAGCTTGCTTTTTTAACGCCTGGGATCAAACCGTTTGAAGCCATTTCACGGAATTGAATACGTGAAATACCAAACTGACGCATGTAACCTTTAGGACGACCAGTCAGTTTACAACGGTTGTGCAAACGGATCGGATTAGAATTCTTAGGAAGAGCCTGCAATTTCTGAGCAGCTTCAAAAGCTTCAGCAGGATCACCTGTGTTCACAATCTTCTTCAACGCAGCACGTTTCTCAGCATATTTGGCTACCAGTTTAGCTCTTCTTACTTCACGAGCCTTCATTGATTCTTTTGCCATATCTTATCAATCTTTTTTAGCGTTTTTAAACGGTAAACCGAATTCCTTCAACAAAGCATAACCTTCTTCGTCTGTCTGAGCAGAGGTTACAAAGGTAATATTCATTCCGAGAATTTTAGTAATACTATCGATATTAATTTCAGGGAAAATGATTTGTTCCTGAATACCTAAAGTATAGTTACCTCTTCCGTCCAATTTGCTTTCGATACCTTTGAAGTCACGGATACGTGGCAAAGCTACACGAACAAGCTTTTCAAGGAATTCATACATTCTTTCACGACGCAAAGTTACCATCACACCGATAGGCATTTTTTTACGCAACTTGAAGTTAGCGATATCTTTGCGAGAAACAGTTGCTACAGCTTTTTGACCTGTAATAGCTGTCAGCTCGTTAATAGCAACGTCGATAATCTTTTTATCAGCTACAGCCATACCCAAACCCTGATTGATAACAATCTTTTTAAGTCTAGGAATCTGCATAGATGAAGTATACTGGAACTGATTCTTCAATGCAGGCGCAATACGCTCTGCATATTCTTTCTTAAGGCTTGCAGTATTACTCATTGATTAAATCTCCTCTCCTGATTTTTTAGCATAACGAACAAATGTTCTTCCATCAGAACTTTCTCTTCTACCTACACGTGTCGGTTTACCAGTTTTAGGATCAACCGGGTTCAGGTTTGAGATGTGAATAGGAGCTTCCTGCTTCACAATACCACCCTGAGGATTCTTTGCGTTAGGTTTAATGCTCTTAGATACCATATTGATACCTTCTACCACAGCGCGTCCTTCTTTAACAAGAACTTTCAACACGCGGCCAGTTTTACCCTTGTCTTCACCAGAGTTTACGTAAACTGTATCGCCTTTCTTAATATGTAATTTACTCATTACTTAAATCTTTTACAAAATTAAAGTACTTCAGGTGCAAGTGAAACCACTTTCATATTTGCGTTACGCAATTCTCTCGCTACAGGACCAAAGATACGACTTCCTCTAATTTCACCTGCGTTGTTCAACAAAACGCAAGCATTGTCATCAAAACGAATATAAGAACCGTCAGCACGACGAATTTCTTTCTTTGTACGTACGATCAAGGCCTTAGATACTGCACCTTTTTTAATATCACTTGAGGGGATAACACTCTTTATTGAAACTACAATAACATCCCCAACAGAGGCATAACGTCTCTTTGTACCGCCTAAAACGCGGATACAAAGAGCTTCTTTAGCACCACTGTTGTCACATACTGTAAGTCTGGATTCTGCTTGTATCATAATTACTTAGCTCTTTCGATAATTTCAATCAATCTCCATCTCTTAGTTTTGCTCAAAGGACGAGTTTCCATGATACGAACAGTATCGCCCATCTGGCATTCGTTCTTTTCGTCATGAGCATGGTACTTTTTCGTTTTAGAAACGAACTTACCATAAATAGGGTGTTTTTCCTTAAACTTAGCAGCAACAGTAATGGTCTTATCCATTTTATTGCTAATCACAACACCAGTTCTTTCTTTTCTTAAATTTCTAGCTTCCATGAGGACCATTATTATTTGTTAAGTTCTCTCTGACGCAATTCTGCTTTCATACGCGCAATAGTTCTGCGTAACTTCTTAATCTGTGCAGGATTTTCCAGCGGAGAGATCGAATGATTCAAAACCATTTGATTGTAATTGGCAACTTCAGTCTGAATTCTTTCTGCCAATTCGTTGGTAGCTATTTCTCTAATTTCTGCAATCTTCATATCCATTAAGCATTTTGACTTGCGTCGTAATCACGTCTAACAATAAACTTAGTAGTAACAGGAAGTTTCTGTGCTGCAAGACGCAGAGCTTCTTTTGCTACTTCGAAAGATACACCTTCAACTTCGATCAAAATACGACCCGGAGTTACAGGAGCTACGAAACCTTCCGGAGAACCTTTACCTTTACCCATACGTACATCGGCAGGCTTACGAGTAATAGGTTTATCCGGGAAAATGCGGATCCAAATCTGACCCTGACGCTGCATATATCTTGTTACAGCAATACGAGCAGCTTCAATCTGACGTCCAGTGATCCATCTTGTCTGCAATGACTTGATACCAAATGAACCAAAAGCCAGCTGATGACCTCTCTGGGCATTACCTTTTGCACTACCCTTCTGCTGTCTTCTGAATTTTGTCTTTTTCGGTTGTAACATAATTCCTAAAATTCAAATTCGTTAGCGATTGTTGTTTTTCTTTCTGCGGAAATTCTTTCCACCATTGTTACTATTTCCACCACGGTTGTTTTCTTTGCTCTGAGTAAAGTTAGGAGCCAACTCACGTTTTCCATAAACTTCACCACGGCAAATCCATACCTTAACACCCAGCAAACCAACTTTTGTCAAAGCTTCTGCGTGACAATAGTCGATATCAGCACGGAATGTATGCAGCGGAGTACGACCTTCTTTGTACATTTCAGAACGAGCCATTTCAGCGCCATTCAAACGTCCAGAGATCAACACTTTGATACCTTCAGCTCCCATGCGCATTGTGTTAGCAATAGCCATCTTAATAGCGCGACGGTAAGCGATTTTGCCTTCAACCTGGCGAGCGATATTATTAGCAACAATCACAGCGTCGAGTTCAGGTCTCTTCACTTCGAAAATATTAATCTGGATATCCTTATCAGTGATCTTCTTCAACTCTTCTTTCAACTTATCAACTTCCTGACCACCTTTACCAATGATAATACCCGGACGAGCAGTACATACAGTAATTGTCACCAATTTCAGAGTACGTTCAATAACGATTCTTGAAACGCTGGCTTTTGCAAGTCTGGCATTCAGATATTTACGAATTTTGCTGTCTTCCAACAAAGCGTCACCATAGTTCTTGCCACCGTACCAATTAGAATCCCATCCTCTGATAATTCCTAAACGGTTGCTTATCGGATTAACTTTCTGTCCCATCTAGTCTTAATTTTTATCATTAGTATTCTTAGAATCAACGAACAAAGTCACGTGATTTGAACGTTTGCGAATTCTGTAACCTCTACCCTGTGGAGCTGGTCTCATTCTTTTCAGAGTTGCACCTCCGTCAACATAAATCTTTGTTACAAAAAGTTCACCATCTTCAGCTTTGCGTTCGTTTTTCTGTTCCCAGTTAGCAATAGCAGAGCGCAACAGTTTTTCCACTCTTGCAGAAGCTTCCTTAGAAGAAAACTTCAATACACCAAGTGCTCTATTTACCTCCATGCCACGAATCATATCTGCAACGAGACGCATCTTACGTGGAGAAGTAGGCACATTTTGCAATTTTGCAAAATACATGGTTTTAAGGGCTTCTTTTCTTTTTTCAGCCGATATTTTTTTTCTTGCTCCCATTATTTATTACTTTATTATTTCAAATAAGTGTCCTGTTATTTTTTCTTGTTACCAGCGTGTCCACGGAAAGTACGAGTTGGAGCAAATTCACCCAACTTATGACCAACCATGTTTTCTGTAACGTAAACAGGAATAAATTTGTTTCCGTTATGAACTGCAATTGTATGCCCAACAAAATCAGGCGAAATCATTGAAGCTCTAGCCCATGTCTTAACAACTGATTTTTTGCCGCTTTCATTCATAGCAAGCACTTTATTTTCCAGTTTTACATTAATATATGGACCTTTTTTTAATGAACGACTCATAAATACTCAATTAATCAGTTGTTATTATTTTCTTCTTTCAATAATATACTTAGAAGACTGTTTCTTAGGTGCTCTTGTCTTCAAGCCCTTAGCATACAAGCCTGTACGTGATCTCGGGTGACCTCCTGACTGACGTCCTTCACCACCACCCATCGGGTGATCAACAGGGTTCATAACAACACCACGGTTGTGAGGACGACGACCTAACCAACGAGAACGTCCTGCTTTACCAGAAGCTTCCAAAGCATGGTCTGAATTACCAACGCTACCAACTGTAGCTTTACAAGCACTTAAGATCTGTCTTACTTCACCTGAAGGCAATTTGATTACACAGTATTTACCTTCGCGAGAAGTCAACTGAGCAAAGTTACCAGCCGATCTTACCAAAGCAGCACCTTGACCCGGGCGCAATTCAATGTTGTGAATTACAGTACCCACTGGGATGTTTTCAAGCGGAAGTGCGTTACCAATCTCAGGCGCCGCATTCGCTCCAGACATCAGAGTGCTACCAACTTGCAGTCCATTAGGAGCAATAATATATCTCTTTTCACCATCAGCGTAGAACAACAGAGCGATACGTGCCGAACGGTTTGGATCGTATTCGATTGTTTTTACAACTGCTGGAACACCGTCTTTATTTCTCTTGAAATCGATAATACGGAATTTTCTCTTATGACCGCCACCAATATAGCGCATTGTCATTTTACCTACGTGGTTACGACCACCAGTAGAACGCTTTCCATATACAAGAGATTTTTCTGGTACCGATGCAGTAATCTCTTCAAAAGTACCAATAATTTTGTGTCTCTGCCCCGGTGTTGTGGGCTTAAATTTACGTACTGCCATCTTTTATTTAAATATTGCTATAAAAATCAATAGTATCACCTTCTTTCAATGTAACGATTGCTTTCTTATAAGCATTTGTACGTCCATTGATAAGACCTGATTTAGTATAACGGCTCTTGTTCTTTCCGGCATAACGGATAGTATTTACATCAACAACAGTCACGTTATACAAAGCTTCGATTTCACTCTTAATTTCTAACTTGTTAGCTTCAGGACGAACAATAAATCCAAAGCGGTTGAACTTTTCAGATATTGCCGTCATCTTTTCTGTAACCAACGGTTTAATAATCATTCCCATATTACTTCAGCCTCCTTTAATTATTTAACTAAGGTTTCCTCGATAGCTTTCAATGCGCTTTCTGTAACAACAAGAGATTCTGCGTTCAATACAGAGTAAGTATTCAGCGCAGAAACAATTGCAAGATTTGTACGCTCTAAGTTACGAGCAGACAAATATACGTTTTTATTTGCTTCCGGCAAAACCATAAGCAGCTTCTTACCAGCTACTTTAAGATTATTCACAACATTTACAAATTCTTTAGTTTTAGGAGCTTCAAAAGTGAAGTCTTCTACTACGATAATGTTGTTAGCCTGTGCTTTATAAGCCAAAGCAGATTTACGTGCCAAAGCCTTAACTTTCTTGTTCAATTTGAACCAATAGTCACGTGGTTTAGGACCAAACACACGAGCACCACCTACCAACAGCGGAGAGTTGATGTCACCACGACGTGCACCACCACCACCTTTCTGACGGCCTAATTTACGAGTAGAACCACTGATTTCGCTTCTTTCTTTAGACTTGTGAGTTCCCTGGCGCTGATTAGCCATGTACTGTTTTACGTCAAGATAGATAGCGTGATCATTCGGAGTGATTCCGAAGATAGCTTCATTCAAAGCAACCTTTCTTCCGGTATCTTCACCCTTAATATTTAATACGTTAACTTCCATTATTTCTCAATTATTACGATTGAACCTTTGCAACCTGGAACAGAACCCTTAATCAAAAGCAAGTTGTGTTCAGGAATCACTTTTAATACCTGTAAGTTGTGAGTAGTTACTCTGTCACCACCCATTTGACCACCCATGCGCATTCCTTTGAATACTTTTGCAGGGTAAGAACAAGCACCGATAGAACCCGGCTTACGAGCACGGTTGTGCTGACCGTGAGTAGTCTGACCTACACCACCAAAACCATGACGTTTAACAACACCCTGGAAACCTTTACCCTTAGAAGTACCGATTACGTCTACATAGTTAGTATCGTTAAACAATTCTACAGTGATAGTATCACCTAAATTCAATTCTTCTGAGAAATCTTTGAACTCGGCCAAGTGTCTCTTTGGAGTTACCCCAGCTTTTTTAAAGTGGCCCATCAACGGTTTAGTAGTATGTTTTTCCTTTTTGTCCTGGAAACCTACCTGAACAGCTGCATAGCCATCTTTTTCTACACTCTTAATCTGAGTAACTACACAAGGACCAGCTTCGATAACAGTGCATGGTACATTCTTACCATCAGCACTGAAAACGGATGTCATTCCGATTTTCTTTCCTAATAATCCTGGCATTTCAGTTAATTTTTAATTGATTAAACTTTAATTTCTACTTCTACCCCACTCGGTAATTCCAATTTCATCAAAGCGTCTACTGTTTTTGCAGTTGAGCTGTAGATGTCGATCAGTCTCTTATAAGAAGACAATTCAAACTGTTCACGTGACTTCTTGTTTACGAAAGTCGAACGGTTTACAGTAAAGATACGTTTGTGAGTTGGCAATGGAATAGGACCGCTAACGATAGCACCTGTAACCTTCACAGTTCTTACAATCTTCTCTGCAGACTTGTCAACCAAGTTGTGATCGTAAGATTTCAGTTTAATTCTGATTTTCTGACTCATTTGTTTAATTTAAATTATAATGTTTAATGAATAAGATGAAGCATGAGGGCTAAGAGTCATTCGCTAGCCCTCATCGGCTTCAAGCTATTTTATTTACGACTAATTGTATTATACCAAGTCTACGCGACCCTTCACTTCTTCCAACACAGTCTTAGCGATTGAGCTAGATACCTGTGCGTGGTGATCGTATGTCATAGAAGAAGTTGCACGACCAGAAGTAATAGTACGCAAAGCAGTTACATAACCGAACATTTCAGACAGTGGCACCATTGCTTTAACGATACGTGCACCAGAACGGCTTGTTTCCATACCTTCTACCTGACCACGGCGTTTGTTCAAGTCACCGATTACATCACCCATGTTTTCTTCCGGAGTTACTACTTCCAGTTTCATGATCGGTTCCATCAATACAGGAGCTGCTTTAGCACAAGCATTTTTATAAGCCTGGATTGCACAGATTTCGAATGACAACTGGTCAGAGTCTACCGGGTGGAATGAACCATCTTTCAAGACAACCTTCAGAGAATCGAGCGGGAAGCCAGCCAAGATACCATTCTTCATTGCAGTCTGGAAACCTTTCTGTACAGAAGGGATGAATTCCTTAGGAACGTTACCACCCTTCACTTCGTCAATAAACTGCAAGCCACCCTGTTTGAAGTCTTCATCAACCGGACCAACAGTAACGATGATATCAGCAAACTTACCACGACCACCAGACTGTTTCTTATAAACTTCACGTAATTCTACAGTCTTAGTAATAGCCTCCTTGTAGTTAACCTGAGGACGACCCTGGTTACATTCTACCTTGAACTCACGTTTCAAACGGTCGATAATGATATCCAAGTGAAGCTCACCCATACCAGAGATAATTGTCTGACCACTCTGTTCGTCTGTACGTACAGTAAATGTCGGGTCTTCTTCAGCCAATTTAGCCAAACCGTTAGACAATTTATCCAAGTCTTTCTGAGTCTTAGGCTCTACAGCGATACCAATAACCGGTTCCGGGAATTCCATAGATTCCAATACGATCGGAGCTGTTTCATCACACAAAGTATCACCAGTACGGATATCTTTGAAACCTACACCAGCACCAATATCACCAGCACCGATTACTTCTACCGGATTCTGTTTGTTTGAGTGCATCTGGAACAAACGAGAAACACGTTCTTTCTTACCAGAGCGAGCATTAAAGATATAAGAACCAGCTTCTACCTTACCAGAATAAACACGGAAGAAAGTCAAACGTCCTACGTATGGGTCTGTAGCAATCTTAAATGCCAATGCTGAAGTTTTTTCATCATCAGAAGGCTTACGATCTTCTTCAGCTCCAGTGTTAGGATTTGTACCGATAATATTCGGAGTATCCATCGGAGAAGGCAAGAAAGCACAAACATAGTCAAGCAATGTCTGAACACCCTTGTTCTTGAAAGAAGAACCACAGAACATAGGAACGATATCCATCTTCAAAGTACCTGCACGCAATGCACGCAAGATTTCTTCTTCTGTAATAGTAGAAGGATCGTCAAAGTATTTTTCCATCAAAGCTTCGTCGAACTCAGCTACTTTTTCCAGCATCTTATCACGCCATTCCTGAGCTTCGTCAACCAAGTTTGCAGGGATTTCTTCTACATCATAGTCAGCACCCATTGTTTCATCGTGCCACAAGATAGCTTTCATCTTGATCAAGTCAACAACACCCTTGAAAGTTTCTTCTGCACCAATAGGAATTACCACCGGACATGGATTAGCACCCAAAACATCCTTCATCTGGCGAACTACTTCAAAGAAGTCAGCACCAGAACGGTCCATCTTGTTTACATAACCAATACGAGGTACATTATATTTGTCAGCCTGACGCCATACTGTTTCTGACTGAGGTTCAACACCGCCTACAGCACAATATGTAGCAACAGCACCATCCAATACACGCAAAGAACGTTCTACCTCAGCAGTAAAGTCAACGTGTCCCGGAGTGTCAATCAAGTTGATTTTATATTTATTACCAGCATAGTTCCAGTAAGTAGTAGTAGCAGCAGATGTAATAGTAATACCACGTTCCTGTTCCTGTTCCATCCAGTCCATAGTTGCAGCACCATCGTGAACTTCACCAATTTTGTGAGTCAAACCAGTGTAAAACAAGATACGTTCAGAAGTAGTTGTTTTACCAGCATCGATGTGCGCCATGATACCGATGTTACGGGTCAAATGCAAATCATGTTTAGCCATTTTATCTTCCTGAATTTTAAATTAATATTTGACTTGATTAGAATCTGAAGTGAGCGAATGCACGGTTAGCTTCAGCCATACGGTGCATATCTTCTTTACGTTTGAAAGCACCACCCTGTTCGTTGTAAGCATCCAAGATTTCAGCAGCCAACTTGTCAGCCATAGTTTTACCACCGCGTTTACGAGCGAAGGCAATCAGATTCTTCATAGAGATCGACTCTTTACGGTCAGGACGAATTTCAGTAGGAACCTGGAATGTAGCACCACCGATACGGCGAGATTTTACTTCCAACTGAGGAGTTACATTTTCCAATGCTTTTTTCCATACTTCCAAAGCAGAAGTTTCTTCGTTAGGAAGTTTTGTACCAACTGTTTCCAGAGCATTGTAGAAGATTTCGTAAGAAGTATTCTTCTTTCCATCATACATCAGATGGTTTACGAATTTAGAAACCTTCTGATCGTTAAATACTGGATCCGGAAGGATCACACGTTTTTTTGGTTTTGCTTTTCTCATTTTGTTTGATAATAATGTTTAGTTTGGGGCTGCATCTCTGTTTTCTTCAACGTTTCCTCCGAAGCATTTACTCAACCTTAAAGCTTTTCCAACAAACCAAAACGAATTAATAAAAAGTCTTTTTACTTATTGCAACAAATTATTTCTTACCTTTTGCTGCCGGAGCCTGTCCTGGTTTCGGACGTTTAGCACCATATTTAGAACGTCTCTGAGTACGTCCAGCTACACCAGCTGTATCCAATGTACCACGAACAATGTGATAACGTACACCCGGAAGGTCTTTCACACGGCCACCACGAACCAATACGATTGAGTGTTCCTGCAAGTTGTGTCCTTCTCCCGGAATGTAAGAGTTCACTTCCTTAGAGTTTGTCAGACGCACACGAGCAACTTTACGCATTGCAGAGTTCGGTTTTTTCGGAGTTGTAGTATACACACGTACGCAAACACCACGTCTCTGAGGACATGAATCCAGCGCCGGAGACTTACTCTTCTCAACCAAAACCGTTCTTCCTTTTCTTACTAATTGTTGAATAGTAGGCATTTTGTTTGATTTTTAATTATTATTATATTGTTTATTTGTATTATCTAATCCTATTCGAAACTATACATTTCGGGCTGCAAAATTACAAATAACTTTTTAATATACAAACATATTTAAGAGAAAAAAGTTATTTAACTTCTTTTTTCTTAGGGAGAAAGAAAAATCGGGCGATTAAACAGAACAAATTTATTACAAAGCCCCTGATTGTGTATCGTAAAAGCCATTTTCAGCCTTTCCGGACAAGCAAAAAAATATCGCAGTCCTGATTATAATTCAGAACTGCGATTATTTTTTGTCTATTTTTAACAAAGTCAATACAAATTATGCTTCGCCTTTAAAATCGCTCAATGGCGGAACAAAAGTTTTACTACCTGCCTGCTGTTGTTCTTCCGGCATACGGATAGGACCAAATTCTTTTTCAAATTTAGCTACATTGTCCTGCAATGCATACATCAAGCGTTTTGCATGTTCGGGAGTCATCACAATACGAGACTGAACTCCAGCCTTCGGCAATCCCGGCATGATACGGACAAAATCCACAACAAATTCAGAAGTAGAATGAGTAATTATAGCAAGATTTGCATAAGTGCCTTGAGCAACTTCTTCTTTCAGCTCAATCTGAAGCTGATTATTTTTGTTTTCGTTTTCCATGATTAAATTGATTTAAATTTAGTTGTTTTTTATTGTGATGGCAAAAGTAAGGAAAAAGTTGAACTTACCTAATAAAAATTAAAATTATTCGTCATTTTCTTTCTTCAAAGCCTTCCGAAGCCATTCTAATGGCATTTTTCATTTCTTTTTTATTATTTCATTATCCGCTTTTTCTCATAATTTACGAATAGGCACTACGTACTTCCCGATTATTTATTGAAAAAACATTCAACTTTCGAGAACAATACCATACTTTTCTTTGTTTTATATACAAAATAAAGAAAGAGAAAAAGTTTAATTGCTTTCCGAAGGGCGGAAGGCGCAAAAAGATGAAAATTATGAAAACAAACGAAGATGTAATTACCATGTTACAGTATCAAATCAAGCGTTACCAGACAATGGGAAACGGAGCTATGTGTCAGACACTGCAAAGCAAACTACATAAACTTATAACTAAGCAAAGAGCAGCTACAGTATAACACCAAGACTAAACATCACTATACAACAACTAACTGCCTCAAAATGCTGGATGCATTTTTGAGGCAGTTTTTTATTTTATCCTATCCTAAGTTGTCTTCATTCTTCCTTCTTCCAACAAAATCTATCGTCATTGGCCCCAGACAATTCAAATAAAATCTCATATTCAACGCCGGTGGCTTTAAAACCAACGTCGCCGGCTATAAATTCAGCGACGTTATCTGTACAGCCAGCGACGTCGGATGAAGCACTCTCCTCTTCCCCAAACACAAGAAGTACTATTCCAAAGACAAGAAACAGCTTTTCTTGCATGCTGTGTACACTTTCTTAACAGACTTATCGGATATACTTACAAGTATCAGAATAAGTAAACCCTGTATCTGGCTCGTTTTCCTTCTTTATACGAAGCATAAAATGATAGTTCTTACCTTCCTGTAATTGTTCAGAAGTATTCAAAACCAGTTTTACCTGTTCATATGACTTTACAGCTGGAATATCTGCATGTGCAATAAGGCGTTGTTTATCTCCTTCTACAAGATAAAGTTCAAGCTTCGATTTACCCGAAGTTTTCAGACCGTAATTGTCGACCAGGACTTCCAAAGAAGCAGAACTTCTTACTATCGGCTTTCTTGCAGACAAGATAGGTGGAGTATAATCAACCCAAGGAAGACGCATATACCCAAAAACCATATCACCGGTTTTCGTCTGCCCGATAATCTTAGGAGCAAACTCATCCCCTTTAATATGACAGGCCTTTGCATCAAATATTACAATCATATCATTTCCTTTCTGTAAAGTACCAACTACTTTACTGCCTTTTCCATAGTTTACTTCCTCAGACGAACCGAAGCGCAAGCTCTTCAAATCCAAATCGCGGGAAGGCTTGAAATCTTTCTCAGCCTGAATCAATACCCGCACCTCTTTTGTTTCTGCAGTGATGGGCTTTTCATTCAACATGGTCAGCAACATACCCGGATTTAATGGAATGGTCAAATTCTTGGAACTATGCCTATCATTAGGTAAATCTTCATTCTTCAACGTATCTATAACCGCAAAGTTGGCTTGGACAGCTCTTCCATATTCATCTTGCAGCACTTTCAGACGCTCATACTTGAACCAGTTCTCACATAATCCATCTTTATGTACAGAAATTATCCCTGGCAAATAAGCCTCTCCCGGATCTGTCACCCAATGTACCCCATCTTTCGAGCGTTGATAGAAAGCAATTCGTCCCAACCAGTCATTTACAATCAGATGATATTGCACATGATCCCTCCATACCACCGGATCTTCAAACTCCCCTTCCACATCTGGATAAACTCTTTTATCCGTAATCTGATTATAGGTAGACAAACCGGTTTCACTAATCCAGACACCACCTCCACGACAAACCATCAGAGTCGAACCGTCTTCTCTTTTTGCAAAAGTCAGATTGGTCAACCCCTCTATAATTTTACGGTCGCGTGCATCAAAATCAAATGTCTTGTAAGTCCAAGGACCATTGACACTATCCGACAGATAATAGCCATAAATCACATATTTTCCATTCTTTTCCTGAAAAATTTCAGGGTTATGTCCCGGTCCTATCGTATCCCTTATCACATAAGGTCCTACAGAATTATCACATATGGCATGATAAACAATGGACTCAGGCCAGGTGTGATGGCCCTTGGGAGACTTTTCGGGCCAACCACATACATACAAATGGTATTTTTGGTCAGGACCTTTTATAATTTTTCCACCCCAATAAGAACGTTCTTCATCTTCAATGCCATTGTCTATATAGCGAGACAGCACATTATTTCCACCCCACACATCTTTCGATAGCTTTCCTTCATGCATTGGAAGAAAACGGTCAATAAAACGTGCTCCTTTCACTAAATTATTCCACTCTGCCGGACGAGGGCGGGTTGTAACTTGTGCATTCAGCATTACATTGCCTAAACCCAGCAGCAAAACAACAGAGAATACAAACTTCATAGTTTTAAATATTTAGAACCTGTTTCAATGCTCAGTACACATTAAAACAGGTTCTTATGTATTTTAGATTTATTCAAAGATTTAAAGTACAAAACTACCTTTTAAAGGTAAATTATCAGACGCTCCTCCAATCATTACATTATACTTACCGGGCTCTGCAGTGAAAATTAAATCCTTATTATAAAAAGACAAGTCTTTTCGGGTTAAGGCAAAGGTCACCTCTTTGCTTTCTCCTTTTTTAAGGAAGATTTTCTTAAAACCTTTCAGCTGTAAAGCAGGAACTACTATGGAGCTTACCTCATCGTTTACATACAACTGTACAACTTCTTCCCCATCGTATTTTCCGGTATTTGTTACCGTACATGTAATATACTGTATCACATCGCCGCCATCACCTGCCGATAATTTCATGTCACTATACTCAAATTTAGTATAACTTAATCCATATCCAAAAGAATACAGCGGTGTTCCGGGAGAATCCATATAGTCGCGCTGAACGCCCTGAGAATAATGAACTGGTATCTGACCTTCATTACGTGGCACGGAAACAGGCATTCTTCCGCTTGGATTATAATCTCCAAACAAGACATCAGCTATACCATTTCCACCCTGCTCTCCAGGATACCAAGCCATGAGCAACGCATCTGATACGTTTTCTGCCAAATTCATATTCAACGGACGACCAGCTATATATACAATAACAAGAGGTTTGCCTGTTTGCGCTATTGCTTTTATCAGTTTTTCCTGATCGCCCAACAGGTTGAGTGTAGCACGGTCGAAGCCTTCTCCGCATTCCATATCGGGCAAAATACCACTATCTTTTGCTACTGTAGCTGCACCGGTATGAATATACTTGGTCTTAAAATCACGGGCACTCGAACCACCTACAGCCAAAATAACTACATCCGACTTACGGGCTGCTTCTACCGCAGCCTGAATGTTACTTTGTGTTGTATCCCGAATAGCACAGCCTTTTACATATTCTACTTTGGCCTTAGGCAGTTTATTCTTGATACCATCCAATAGAGTTACTATTTTTTCACGCTCTTGAGGTGCAGTATAATCGCCCAGATAATTATACATGACATCTGCATTAGGACCAATCACTGCAACTTTCTTCAAATTTTTCTTAAGTGGCAGCAGACCGTTATTCTTTAACAATACGGTACCTTCTTTTGCCACCTGACGGGCAAGCTGTTTATGTTCATCACAGTTCACTACTTGTCTGGCACGCTCGGGTGAGACATAAGGATTTTCAAACAATCCCATCTGAAATTTCAATCGCAATACATTGGCTACTGCTCGATCGATATATTCTTCTTCTATCTTACCGTCTTTTACAGCTTTTACCAAAGTGCTGTACGACTTAGCTCCCAAATCCATATCTGTTCCTGCCTTTACAGACTGAACGGCTGCATCCTGCAAATCAACAGCTACATGGTGGGTTTCTGCCACTCCATCAATACTGGCCAAATCCGAATAAACAAAACCTTCGAATCCCCATTGCTTACGTAATAACGAATCAATAAGAAAAGAATTGCTGGTACATGGAATACCGTCAATAGAATTATAAGAAGTCATCACAGTTGCAGCTTTCCCTTCTTCTACAGCCTGACGGAAACCTGGTAGATACTCATTAAGCAAAGCTCTCATTCCTATGTCAGCTGGATTTCCGTTGTGTCCTCCTCTTGGAACGCCATAGGCTGCCAAATGCTTCAAGGTAGAATAAACATGGGCTCCATCTTTGATGTCATCTCCCTGCATACCCTGCACAAAAGCTGTACCCAGACATCCTGTCAGATAAGGATCCTCACCAAAAGTTTCTTCTACACGCGACCATCTGGGCTCACGGGAGATGTCCAATACGGGACCATAGCCAATGTTTGCACCCTGAGAACGTGCTTCCAGACCAATGACCTTTCCCATTTGATAAATCAAATCTCTATTCCATGTGGAAGCCTGAGAGATGGAAGTAGGAAATACAGTTGTCCCAATAGCCATATGTCCATGCGGACATTCTTCCGCAAACAGAATAGGTATACCTAAACGTGTGTTTTCTACTGCATATTTTTGCAAGGCATTCAAAGCTTTTGCAGACAACTCCGGATTAAGTCCGGTTTCCAATGTTTTCTGAGTCCACGGATCGGCTCTAAGTACAGCCCAATACGAACCCAAAGGAGCCGCACTCATCTGCTTTTTAAACAATTCAGAGATAGTTACACTATCTGAACTTACCTTAGTATACATTTCCCAACCTAAGGGACAACAGATTTGACCGACTTTCTCTTCAAGAGTCATTCTATCCAACAAGTCTTCTATACGGTCTTCCACCGAAGCAGAGGCCTGCTTATAAATAGGCTGTTGGGCATTCACACCTGCCACATACAGCAACAATACCATTCCTGCTATTTTAACTCTCATTGTTTTTATTTTTTTACATTAAAACTAAACACCAAAGATTCAGCACGTACATTCCCAGGTACTTGAACAATTACTGTATCTCCCTCTACTTTATACTTTACTTTTTTCCCATTTTGGAGCAATAGCATTCTTCCTTGAGGAATATTCCCTTTCCAAGTGATGGTTGCAGGAATTTGTTCATTTTCTTCTATGGTATAAATCGCATACAGTGTCTTACCATTTTTATTAGCAGTGAACCAAGTCTTGCCATCATTATATATAGGAGTAGTACGTGTAGAGTAAATAGCTTCTCCATTTACACGCAACCACTCGCCGACGCGATGCAAACGCTCTACTACAGGTTTTTCAATAAGCCCGTCCGGAGTAGGTCCTACCCCCAATAAAAAGCATCCACCTTTTGCTACTATTTCAGCTAACAAAGCAACAACCTTCTGAGAAGATTTATAAGGAGCATTGGGGACCCATCCCCAGTCGTTACTTAATGGGATATTGCTTTCCCAAGGGTAATTCAATTGTATAGCAGGAATACCTCTTTCCGGAGTCTGATAGTTCTCATTTTTTCCTCTGATACTGCGGTCTACAGCAATCAAACCCGGATGTTTCTGACGAGCTTTCTCCAATACACTATCTAAATTTACATCATCTCCTGTAACCCATCCACCATCCAGCCAAAGGATATCTAATGCTCCATAATCGGAAGTCAATTCATTCAACTGATTTTCTGTATAGGTCTGATAATTTTTCCACCAAACCTGATGTTGCTCTTTTTCATAATTATGGTAACGATTTGGCGTTGCATAATAATCATTCCAATACCATTGGCAATGCCAGTCTGGCTTTGAGTAATAACATCCAATCATAAAACCTTTTTTACGGAAAGCTTCAAAAACATATAAAGCCACATTCCTTCGTGAATTATTTTTAAAAGGACCATGAGTAATGGAAAAATCAGTATACTTGGAATCAAACATACAAAACCCATCATGATGCTTCGTCGTAAAAATCATATATTTCATACCAGCATCCTCCATCACATCTGCCCATTGCTCAGGATTAAAATTTACAGGGTTCAAGCTATCTTTCAAACTCCAATACCATTTCTTATAATCCTCATAACTTACGTTTTTATCTCGAGGAATCCAATCTTCATCTTCAGAACAGATTGACCAAGATTCTACAATACCCGGAACGGAATAAAGCCCCCAATGAAACAATACACCAAACTTTTGGTCCTGCCACAGATCAATTTTTTTTAAAACCGTAAGATCTGTTGGCCATACATAGTCTGATGCCTGGGACTGTTCGTGTACGAAGCCCTGCACTTGCTGACCTTGAGCCGTAACAGCAACGCCTAAAGTTATAGAAAAACAAACGGAGAATAAAAATTTAATACATTTCATATATAAAATTTAGATTAAAACCATAAAACCTACTGATTCAATCTCATAAAAAAACAAAAATACAGCCTTACAACAAATGAACTTATCATTAAATGCCCATTCGTGTAAAGCTGTATTTTTTATATCAAAAACAATGTTTATTCTTTATCCCACCATACACGAGTCATGAATGTATCACCACCCATTCGCTCTACAGTTTCTTTATAATTTGCAGCATTGTTAATAGACTCACTCAATGGGAATCTGAAACGGCGAGGAATATTACCATTTGTTTCACATGATGGATATCCTTTATTTACTGGAGTAAGTTCAGGATAACCTGAGCGACGCCAGTTTGCAAAAGTTTCATATTCATCACAGAAAGTCGTAATGTAATACTGGATATTGATATTCTTATAAGCCTCATTGCCATTACCTAAAGGATTTGCAGCAACATACTCATTAACAGCTTCAGACGTCAAGTACTGCTTATATAAATTTTCTGCTGCAGAATACAATGAGAATTGCTCCATAGCAGCTCTAATACCTGCCTCATAATACTGTTCGGGAGTCTTATTTGTAACCCAACCCCTCAAGGCTGCTTCCGCCAGCAACAGTTGTGTTTCAGCAGCAGTCACAAACATTGTTGGAGCATCTGGACGTGCATATGTATACCGATTAGGGACCGAATATACACTTCTCCAATTATCAACAGGGAATCCAGGAATTTTTGTCATGGACCATTCTCCTGCACCTGTCTCATATCCAATAGGTAAACCTTTCTGTTTCTCTGGAGTGCAATCACCAAAATCAAAGGCTTCATCACCCCATGCAGCCTTTGGATTTTCACAAACAGTTGCTACTAATGCCAAACGCGGGTCATCTTTAAGCAAATCTATAAAAAACTCACTAAGAAAGAATGCCTGAGGATCAGATCCACTAAAGATTTTTCCATAAGGTTCAGCAGAATCATCTGTATTTGTTCCATCCGGATGAATAACCATAGCATTATCTGCGATATCAGTAATAAATAAATCATGATGTTGAGCTGCATTTTCCACATATTGCTCAGCTACAGTCGGAGCTACCTTAGTAAGACGCATTGCTACACGAAGAAGCAATGAATTGGCAAACTTCTGCCAACGCTCAATATTACCACCGAATACTACATCACGAGCCCCCATCTGATCACCTTTTGCCGGATCTAACAAGTCACGAGCTTCGGTTAACTCTTTTAACAAATCTGTATATATCGCCTCCTGTGTATCGTATTTAGGATAACCAAGTCCTTCACTTCCCTGACCAGCCTCAAAATAAGGAACATCACCATATAAATCTGTCATACGTTGGAAAATATAAGATCTCATTATACGGCAAATCTGATATTCGTTGGCATACTCAGGATTATCCTTCCATTCTTTCATGATCAAATACAAATCACGAATAGTTGCACGGTTACCACAATACATAGCATCCCAATAAGCAGCACTATAACCATCAGTATAAGTATAAAATGTACCTTCAGACCAATCAAAAGAAGCTGTATGCTGCATCATATTTGCAGAATAAATACAACCATTACGCCATATATCCCAGTCAGACCCACAAGCTTGAGTCATTACATGGGTTAGCATCATTCTATAATCCATGACTTCTGGTGTCATCTGCTCTGGGTCATTATTTACATCCCCAAAATCGCTACAACTGCTAAATCCTGTCATAAAGGAAAAAGCCATTGCGGTATATAATAAATGTTTTTTCATATCTAAGAAAATTATTAATTAGAATTTAACATTCAAGTTAAAGCCGACATTACGCGTAGCCGGATAACCATTCAATTCAAGTCCCTGTCCATTAGAATTTGTATAAGCAGACTCAGGATCGATATTATCTGTATGCTTTAAGATTGTCCATAAATTACGTCCAATCAATGATACTGACAAGCCTTTTACTACTTTCAGTTTCTTCAACATAGACTGTGGGAATGTATAGCCCAAAGACAATTCACGCAGTTTAATAAAGCTTGCATTGTAAATAAATTCCTCTGCAATTTGGTTACGTCCCATACTCTTCCAATAAGTCTGAGCATCGACAGCCACTGTATTGGGCACATACTTTCCTGTAGCTTCATCAAGCATCACACCTTGTCCAATGATTGTACCTTCTCCATTATTACCACGTCCTTGCAATGTATTCTTATGCAATCCATTGCTATACAAGTTTAGATTTGTACCTGAGAATAATTTTGCTCCTGCTTTAAAATCTAACAAGAAAGCTAAATTCCAACCTTTGTAAGAGAATTCATTACGCCATCCTCCAGTAACCTTATATACACCACAACCTAAACTGACTGCTTCAGAAGTTGCCTGTGGCAAACCATCTTTATAGATGATATTACCAGCCTCGTCTCTAAGATAAGCCTTACCTACAATCTGGCCATAAGGTTTTCCGACAATATTCTGAATACTTGCATAACCACCATTAGCCATAGCACCATCAATACTTAAACTTTCTACACCTTCACCCAAATATTTCACATTACTGTTGTTATATGCAATATTAAAAGTTGTATTCCAGTTAAAGCTACTTGTATGCACTGGCACTACATTTAACATAAACTCAAAACCATCATTCTCAATTTCACCAATATTTTGAATTGCAGCAGAGAATCCGGATGCAGAGCTTGTTGATACAGCAGCAATATCATCTTTTGTATTTTTATGATAATAAGCAGCATCAAAAGACAATCTATTGTTAAAGAAAGCCATATTCAAACCAATTTCATATTCTGAAATACGAACTGGCTTTAAATCCTTATTTGGAACAGTTGAATTACTTACTGTAGCAGATGTCTGACCATTCACTTTATATGACTCTAGTTTATAAGTCAAATAATTCTGATAAGGACTTGTTCCATTTGATGCGGAAGCATAAGAAGCACGTACTTTACCAAAAGTGAACCATTCTGGATGAGAGAACGAATCAGAGAACACCCATGACAATGTAGCTGATGGATAGAAATAATGATTACTTTCAGGTGACAAAGTAGAGAACCAGTCATTACGTCCTGTCAAGTTCAAAAACAATTGATTTTTCCATCCAAAATCAGCTGTAGCATAAATTGAATTTACACGATATTCACTATAATCTTTTCTAAAAATACGATTAGAAATGTTATTAGAAGACTCAAAACCTGGCACAACAAATCCTTTAATATTATCTTCAGTTCCCCAAGTTTTAATGATATTACGTTGTCTGTTTCCTCCTAAAGTTGCACCAATAGACCAATCACCAATTTCTTTATTGAAGCCTAATAAATAATTTAAGTTGATTTCAGAATAGTTTTTCTCATATTCATTCATAAATCCTTGGGGATCGGCAGCAGCTCCATAAGGTTGTACATTTCTGAATTCAAAACTATATCCATCTCTTGTAACGGCTCCCTGAATATACAACCAATCAAAAATATCATATTTTAAGGTCATACCACCAGTCAAACGATTACGGTTAGTTTCATTAACCTTTCTATACTGCAACCAATAAGGATTATTAAAATACACATTGGTTCCACTCAACATTTCATTACCATTTTCATCAGTACCCCATCCTTTATCTGTACCTTTCATCCAGCTAATATCAAAAGAATTTGCATGATACTGTAATGCAGCATTAGTATTACCATTACCATCAGACAGACTGGCACGCCCCTTATTCTTTTCAAATACATAATTAGCATTAACCATCAAATGTAGCTTCTTAGTAATATCATAAGTGGTATTCATATTGATATTTTGCTGACTGATATAAGCATTAGGAAGAATACCTTTCTCATACATATTAGACACGCCAAAACGATAAGCAATTTTATCACCACCTCCACTTAAAGATAAAGAAGTAGTATTATTAATACCAGTACGATAGAACTGATCCCAATTATCTACAGGAGAGTAACTATACTCCTTTCCCAAGAAGTTTACAGCTTTTCCTCCATCCATTCTTTCACCCCAGCTTGAAGTTTCAGTTGACTTTGCTTCATCAGCAGTCATCGGTCGTTTGCCATTTGTACCTTGACCAAATATATCTTGATAGTCACGATAATCGTAAATGGTATTAAACGTAATGTTATTATTAAAATCGATGCTCAAAGGTTTGCCTTTCTGACCAGATTTAGTTGTAATCAAAATAGCACCATTACCACCACGATAGCCATACAAAGCAGAAGCTGCAGCCCCTTTCAATACCTGAATATCAGCGATATCGTCAGCATTAATATTAGACAATCCATCACCTAAATCTAAGCCGCCCCATTGTCCAGCTGTTCCCAAGTTAGTATTATCAAAAGGAACTCCATCCACAACATACAAAGGTTGATTATTACCAGTTAAAGAAGCATTACCACGAATAATTACACGGCTACTACCACCTGTACCTGTTGCATTACCGGAAACACTCACACCAGCAACTTTTCCAGAAAGTGCATTTCCCAAGTTTGGGTCACGAGACTGAGTAAACTCTTCACCTCCGACAGAAGTAGTTGAATAACCCAAAGAACGTTTCTGACGTTTAATACCCAAGGCTGTTACAACAACTTCATCAAGTTTTTGAGTATCATCAAGTAAAGTCACATTAAGAGGTTGTCCTTTAAATGTCACCTCTATTGTCTGATAACCAACAAAAGAAATCTGAAGAATGTCCCCCTTCTTAACATTAGAAAGAGAAAAATCTCCATCCAAGCCTGTAATTGTACCATTAGTAGTTCCTTTAACAACTACAGATGCACCGATAACAGTTTCTCCCGCTTGATCTTTTACTACACCTTGACAAACATTAGCTTGTTGGACTGCATCAACTCCCATAATTGAAGAGGGAAGTGCATTTGCCATTCCGGAAGATATGCTACCCAGCAATAATAGCATACTGACTGATTTAATGTTTTTCCGCATAAACTATTAGAATTAAAATTTTATGTTTTTATATATTCAATAGTTCGTTAAAAATTCGCCAAGCCTAAGCGGCTCTGGCAGTAAATAAAATGAGTTCTTTGAAAAGTTTGTC
>ENA-ORLM01000865-ORLM01000865.1-human-gut-metagenome-genome-assembly--contig:-NODE-865-length-23215-cov-2.779367_pt1 | contig 23215 bp, 23 predicted proteins | sample MGYA00243063_ERZ508815 | MGnify/ENA primary metagenome ERZ508815 (study PRJEB26277, sample SAMN04329768) | human gut metagenome | biome: human-associated habitat | host: Homo sapiens | place: USA...
CGTCCGGATGAGGGACTATGCCTTGGTGAATCTTTGTGGATTACTTCCCGCAACGATTGCCTTGTATGGTTCCGAAGAAGGCAGAGAGGAATATTTCAAACACCTGAGGGATTCTGGTGCCGCAGGCACAGGAGCTTTCACGGAAGCGATGGCACGCGAGACGGAAAAGATCATAGAGCTTGGCAATGATTCTGCTCGTCAGGCGGACTACATTAAGAGTGTTTTAGATCAGCATGTCGCCGCATTCCTTGATTCGAAAGAATGCGACGGCAAGAGTTTCCCCGACTTCGTTGGAGCACTCATTCTGGAGGAGATCTCGTCCTGCCTTGCGCTGAGAACTAAGTATCGTGCGTATAAGCAGGAGGAAGCGCTCAAGCGGCAAGCCGAGCAGGAAGAACAAGATCGCGCTTTCTGTGAAGAACGGAACCGCAAGGCTGAGCAGATGATTGACTTGGCCATTCGCACTATTCGTGGCGGCGGTACGCTCAAAAATGAACCTATCAGCCTTTACAAAAGCCGCTATGATTCCAGCACTTATTCCATTGTCAATCACCTCATGCGCCGATATCAAGTCGATGTGCCACTTCGCACGCAGGGCTGGATCAATGATAAGCTCATCAGCGTCACAATCGAAAATGGCAAGTGTGAGCATCTCAGATATATGCGTTCCAAAGGTGCGCAGTGCTCTCAAAAAATCTTTGATTGTATGCACGAGCTAATTCTGAAGGTCTGCTTGGAAACGGAGGGCTGAGAGATGGAATACCATTGGTATGAGGATTATTGGGCGATGCCGCGCAATCTGCCGAGAGGTCATGAATTCTTCATTGGTTATTACCAGACGCAGCGCGCGGTCCATCATCATGTGGCATTCATCCACACGGATCAGTCCTGCTTCCTTTCAACACATCTCTTTGATCAGGGATATCGTATTTTTCTGCACTTCAAAAGTGGTACTGTAACAGAAGTTGGGCGCGGTGAAAACCCTGCGTTACCGGTGTGGATTATCCGCGAGAATATGAATTTGGAAGCACCACTTTTAGCTGGATTGCTCGGGAAACTGACCGAATGATTAGCGGAAGTATTTAGCCAACAAGGGTATTTTCCTTGTTTTGAAAGAGAAGCAAATTAACGAAATTGTCTTTATCTATTTCTACAAATCTAACACAAAGCAAAAGAAGAGGAGTACCTGGTGCTCCTCTTCTTTTTGTTGTTCAGAAGGAGCCTTGTCCGTATTATTGGACAAGGCTCCTGTTATGATGCGTACAGTACCGAAGGGACGTACCTTATAGGAGGAGAAAACATATGGATCTATTCGATTTTAACCACGATGGCGAGGTGAGCGACCTCGAGCGCATCATGGGACTTGCTGCAGTTCTTTCCGAGGCCAATCCGGATGTAGAGATCTCTGTGACTGTGGACGAAGACGAGAACTATGAAAGCATGACTCACGATGAGCTGGAAGATTGTCTGGATGAACTTCGCACCCAGAGAGACACCCTTGAATGCGAGGAACCAGATGACCTTGATAGCGAGGCATACGAAGAGTGGGAAGAACAATGCGAACAACTCGACGAGAAAATTGAGGAAATTGAAGACCTATTAGAAGGTTGAGGTGGTCATAGTGGCTGGTAGATGCCGCAGGAATGGTGAGGCTGAAACTCTTGGCTGTTTGGTTCAGTTACTGCTACTTCTCGTTGCCATGCCTTTTGTTGGCCTCTATCTTCTGATAAACCCCAACTCAATGTCAAAGGGACTGGGACTTCTTTTGACTGTTTTTGGAGTTGCTATTTGTATCATTGTTTTTACGATGAAATGAAACCTATTCCAACAAATTTGAAAATACCGGAGGAAATAGAAATGAGAGCTTTGCTTAGAGACGCGCAGGATCAGACCCGCATTGCCCTTGAAGTAGAGGAAGCCGTATACGATCCGAAGGACAACAAGCTTTTCCTTTACACCACCAGCGAGACCTGTTATGCGGTTTCAAAGGTTGTGAGAGCCAATGCAGATTCGATTATTGAAGAGCTTGTCATGAAAGGTTACAGCGACCTCACACAGTTTGAGTCGGAACAGGACGAATAACTGGAAGGAGGTCTCTTCCCATGATCGTAATAACCTGTTTAGACCAGAAGAATGGCATGATGTTCAACCATCGCAGGCAGAGCCAAGACAGCGTTCTCCGAGAGCATGTTGCTAAGTTGGTTGCCAATCTCCCTCTCTGGATGAATCACTACTCCGCAAGCCAGTTTGATACCGAGAGCATTCCGAACCTAAACATAGACGACGCCTTCCTTCAGGAAGCTGCTCAAGGTGAATACTGTTTCGTGGAAGATGCTCCGCTTGCACCATTTGAGAAGTGGATCGAGAGAATCGCCATTTTTAGATGGGATCGCACCTATCCCGCTGACCGGTATTTCGATTTGCAGCTGGGATCTGGCCAATGGCATTTGGTTGGCACGTCTGAGTTTGCGGGGCATTCTCACGACCTGATCACAATGGAGGTTTATGAAAGATGAGAAGACGAACGATCTCCGTCTTCCTATCGCTCATGCTCTGTCTATCGTTGTTGTCTGCCTGCGGAACCACGACAGATGTGCAGACAAACGGTTCGAACCGTGATATCGCATTTGAGGAAACGCAGCAAGAAGAGTCGGCCGAGGGCTCGGATTCTACCACAAGTGAGAATGGAGAATCCGCCTCAGACCCGGAGTCAGGAAAGGATGACTCGGTATCTGACAAAGCGCAGCCGTCTCAGCCAGAGCAGAACGCAAATGAAAATAGTCTGAGTGCTGAAGCACCCGCCTTCTCGCTCAGTGCAATCGCTGAATACACGGATAAGCCCTATGTTGCGGTAAATGGAAATGTGCCGTATTTCACCGAGAGTGAGTTGACGGATCAATCCTATGAGTATTACAGCGATCTCGACGCACTTGGACGTTGCGGCACCGCATGCGCGAGTATTGGACAAGATCTGATGCCGACAGAGTCGCGAGGTTCCATTGGCATGGTAAAGCCTACCGGATGGCATACCGTGCGCTATGATGATCTTGTCGATGGTAAGTATCTCTACAACCGTTGCCACCTCATTGGCTACCAGCTGACCGGCGAAAACGCCAATACAAAGAACCTGATTACCGGCACCAGATACCTGAACATTGATGGTATGCTGCCATTCGAGAATATGGTAGCGGACTATGTGAAGGAAACCGGCAACCATGTTATGTACCGTGTAACGCCTATTTTTGAGGGAGATAATCTTCTGGCCAACGGCGTTCTGATGGAAGGCTATTCTGTGGAAGACAAGGGTGCCGGGGTTTCCTACTGCGTCTTTGCCTACAATGTCCAACCGGGCATTGAGATTGACTATGCCACAGGCGAGAGCAAGCTGGCAGATAGTGCTCAGCAGGAGGAGCAGAAGACGGCTACGGTAACTCCCACACCTTCCCCAGAGCCTGAAAAGCAGGAGCCAGCGACCAGAAGTGAGGCGTCGCAGGCAGATTATATCCTTAATACCAACACGAAGAAGTTCCACTATCCCACCTGTTCCAGCGTGAACGATATGAAGGAAAAGAACAAGCAGGAGTTCTTCGGCACCCGTGATGAGGCCATTTCAAATGGGTATTCTCCCTGTGGCCGTTGCAAGCCTTGACTGGTCGGCCAAATAGGAAATCTTATTTCTTGTTAAGTGTGGTGAAACGATTGTGGATCACTTGAGGGACTATTCGATTGATTACATCAGAACACGCTGTTTGGATGTAATCAACAATCAATACAAAACCGTAAGTCAGCAAGCCAGAGAGAATGGCCTGTCAGTGTCCTTGTTCTGAGCAGAAACACTGCTGCGTTTTCTCCGATACTGCGATAATGATTGCTCAAGAAACTGGCTGTGAGGATGATTGGCAGGAATAATTCAACGAGTTCTCGGAATGTGACAGAATCGGCAGACTGTGATATGATGAGGTTGCTGCTTCAAGCAGCTAGACCAATTTGATAAGCGAGGTAACCTAAATTGAATTTGAAAGAAGTAAGCGAACTGCGCCGCCGTTTTCGTATGGATCGGAATGCTATCAGCCGTATCTATGGCTGTTTTGTCAATAGCAGCCGTGAAATCGTTTCATACATTGATGAATCCATGGGGATTCTCCCGCAGGACGAAGCAGAGAAGTACCTGAACCTGCTGAAGAAGACTCTTTCCGGAAAACTTGGGAAGAACCTGATCGATATTATCTTCTCTACTGAACAGGTAGCTGACAGTGATGAGCATCGCCTTCTCATGGCACTGCGCGATTCGCAACTGAAAGACGGTGACATCCGTGAGGAGTTCTATCAGAAAATCATCAACTCTCTTGACCTTGGGGATAGCAACTACCTCATCCTCCTGGCACATGACTCATACGATGTCCCCCGTAAGAACAAAAACGACGAGATGGACGCAGATGCATCCGATGCTGTATTCTCCTATGTCGTTTGCTGTGTCTGTCCTGTGAAGGAGCGCAAAGTGGAGTTGGGATTCTTCCCTGGAGATAATGAGTTCCACAGTTGTGCTGGCCAGATCGTTGCCGCACCGGAACTGGGATTCTTGTTCCCAGCCTTTGACGATCGTGCGGCCAATATCTACAATGCTTTGTTCTATTCCAGAAAGACAGATGAGATCCACCAGGAAGTTATCGACAGCGTATTTCATACCACAGCCCCCATGTCTGCCGCTGAGCAAAAAGAAGCATTCCAGAATGCACTCAGCGAAGCTTTGGGTGATGCCTGCAATATGGAACTGGTCCAGTCTATCCATGACAGACTCCGCGACCAGATTGAACAGCATAAGGAGAGCCATGACCCCGAACCGCTGGAACTCTCCGTCAGTGATGCGGCAGCAATCCTGCGCGATAACGGTGTGGAAGAGGAGAAGATCCTTGCGTTCCGTGATAGTTGCGCCACCCAGTTCGGTGATGGAGCAACGCTGAACCCGGCCAATCTGATTGATAGCAGCCGCTTTGAAGTTAAGACCGCCGATGCGACAATTTCGGTCGGTCCGGAGCACAGCTACTTGGTTGAGACAAGGATCATTGATGGCCGGAAGTACTTGCTCATTCCTGCAGACGAGGATATTGAAGTCAATGGGTTTGGGGTTCGTGTCAAAGGCGAGTAAACGAAGACAGACTACGGAGGAATAAAGATGGAGTATAACAAACTGATCGCAGAGATGTCCCTATCGGATGAGGTGGAGGGCTTCTATGTTTTGAAAGCTGCATATCCTAAGACGACCGCTACCGGCAAGCCGTTTCTGAGTGCCTCTCTGTCGGATCGATCCGGCTCCATCGAAATAAAAGTATGGGACTATTCTGGCCCCATCTCCTCTGCAGATGAAGGCAATGTTGTGAAGATCCGTGGCACTGTCTCTGAGTTCAGAGGCACCCCGCAGATTACTGTCGATCGGATCCGTTTGGCTGACGACAATGATACTTACGACCTGTCCGCCTTGGTCCCGGTGGCTCCCATTGATGTGGACACTACGATGTAAGAAGTGGAGAGACTGATCAGTTCGATTACGGATGCTGATTACAGGAAGATCTGCAGCACGATGATGGCCCGCCATAAGGAGTCCCTGAAGACGATCCCAGCCGCTAAAAGCGTCCACCACGGCTTTATCTCCGGACTTCTGATGCACACTGCGGCCATGATGAAAACGGCTGATTTCCTGGCCGGCCTTTACGTGGATATCATCGATCGCAGCCTGTTGCTTGCAGGCACGTTTCTGCATGACTTTGCCAAAGAGAAGGAGTTTACCTTTTCTCAGCTCGGCCTCGTCACGGAGTATTCGGTGAAAGGACAGCTCCTTGGCCATCTCGTAATGGGTGCACAGGAAGTTGCTGCCGTAGCTTCGGAACTGGGGATCCCTGAAGACAAGTCCGTTTTGCTGCAGCACATGATCCTTTCCCATCACGGAGAGCCAGAATTCGGCGCTGCAGTGAAGCCCATCTGTGCGGAGAGCGAGCTGCTCTCCCAGATCGATATGCTTGACAGCCGGATGGAAATCTACCGCGAGACCTTGGCCGGTCTCCAGGTGGGAGAGGTGAGCAGTCGCATCTTCGCGCTGGACAAAAGAGTGTTCAAGCCTCATGAACTGAATGGGTGACGGATATGGCTATTGGAGAGAAATATGCTCCACTTGGAAATTGGCTGAAGGAACACGGAGGAGACTCTGTTAAGCTTACTTTCGATGAGTTGAACCAGATCATCCCAATCCCTAACCACGCATATAAGAACAGACCATCCTGGGCAAATCTCTCAAACCCTGCATCCTTTTGCTCCAGCTGGATCAGTGCGGGATATGTCGTGGATTCCATTAGTTTAGAGGAACAATGGGTCGTATTCAGGAAAGGCGAAGTACAGGGCCACACGCACCATAGTAAGCCGCCCTATCGTGTTGTGGATCAGAAAAAACTTGCTGAAGCCATTCAAGCCGGATACGAGTGCTATGACAGTATGAAGGATGATCCAGATCACCGGTATCTCTCTTGGGAGTACTGCCATGAAGCGTTTCGGCTGAATAGGCGCCCGCAGATTGACGCCACGATCGACTATCTCTGCCTGCACCTGGCTTGGTATTTGGCCAGTTGGGGTATGCTTCGAAACTCTTTCCTCATGCAGAAAGATTACAAGATCCATGCGGATGTTGTCCGTTTGATTTATCAGCCGGAGTGGGATGATCTCTGGGACCTTTCTCCCGAGAAACTCTCGCAGGAGTATTATGCTGACCGCATCATGAAACTTAGCGAGAGCATTACAGAAGCTTATGTGGCGTCCGGTGCCGGCATCCCACCGGATACCTTGCTTACCAAGATCTTGCTGGGTACTGTGGGCTGCGTACCCGCCTATGATCGGTATTTCAAAAAGGCTCTTGCTGATACCGGTGCAGCACCCCAAGTATTCAGTGCGAAATCCATCCGAACCCTTGGCAACCTATATCTTGACCATGAGGATGAGTTTGAAAAGCTCCGGAAACATTGCGGCAGCCGAATTGAGTATCCGGCGGCCAAAATCCTCGACATGTGCTTTTTTGGGTATGGCTACCAGAGAGACGCGAGCAGCCAAGAAGACAGCGAATAGATTATTCTGTGAGGAGGGATCACTTTGGAATATGCTTTGACAGCGTATCATCACCGCGTTCACGCATTCGATGCGGAGAAGGGGCAAGAGTATTACTGTCCTGTGTGCGGCAACCAGGTGATTCCTCGCCAGGGCGAAGTCAATTCGTGGCACTTCGCTCATGTGACTTCGTGTGTGGATGACTGGAAATACGATATGTCCGAATGGCACCGAGGATGGCAATCGCGTTTTCCCGAAAATGTTCGTGAGATTGTCGTGGAACACAGGGACGAATGCCATCGTGCAGACATCTTGATGGGCGGCTATGTCATTGAGTTTCAGCATAGTCCGATTTCTGCCGGTGAATTTGAACGGCGCAATAAGTTCTACACGAGGGCCGGCTATAAGGTGATTTGGGTGTTCGATGAGTCCTACGCCTTTGGGAATGAGTATATCTCCAGCAGCCTGGATGATGAGAACAAGTTTGTGTGGAAGTGGCCGAATCGCGTGCTCGCTTCAGTTGTTCCTCAGCGATCCACAGATATAGCAGTCGTTCTGCAGCTCACCGAAGACCATGATGACGACGGTTGCGAATGGCTCGTGAAGGTGGAGTGGGCGATCGTAGACGATGACGGGTATGCCGACTATCGCCGATTCTTCATTGATGATGGTTTTGCGCCAGATCTTTTTACTGAAGACGGCCTACAAAACATTCTGTTGAGCAAGCGGAAGCGGTTTGATGCCTTCCTCCGTGATAACCAACCCTATGCGCCGAAGTGCAGCCGAATCAAGGGTAATCCACGGAACTGGTACATATGCCCGAAAACGCACGATTGGCACAACAACCAATGCCGGGAATGTCAGAACAATTTAATCAACGAGTTCCGGACAGGAACGGATTATAGGCAAGGAGGTTTGTTCTTCTACTGTGCTTATCCTCGCATTATCCATGAAGCGGATAAGTATGGAGAGGTGCATCTCCCATCCATTCGATTTTAAGGAGGACTCCGACATGAAAAAGGAATATGACACCAGCGTGAAAGAGGCCATTGAACGAGTCATGAGCGTATTCTCCGAGTACATCAAAACAACTCCATACTTCGATATTGTATGGTCTGGTAAGGTCGGGTATATCTACATCAGCATCGATAGTTGCCGTGGTACTGTCGGCGACATGGACTGCCTTGTAATTGATAGCCCCGAAGAGCTTCTGGATAAGCTGCTGTATGAAATGGCAGTGGATATCATGGAGGAAGGTGGGCACGACCTAAACCCGGTAGAAGCGTCAGCATTGGAGCGTGCTGAGGTAGCACGGCGCCTTAATGTCTATCTGGAACAGTTGCCTGAATACCAAGACCGTATCAGTTTTGTATTCGAACGCAAGTGATCTTCAAAGATAATCTCGGTAGAATATAGCGAGGTGCATATGGCAAAGAACATCAAAAAGCGTTCAGCGAGTCATATCTATTTCGGCGTCAATAAGCTAACCGGCGAGTTGAAACATATCTCCGAGGTGCCCAGCGGTCAAAAGTGCAACTGCATCTGTGCAGCTTGTCTGCAACCATTTGAGGCACGAAAAGGAACGCGGCGGCGCCACCACTTTGCTCATGTTTCAAATTACGAGTGTATGTATGCAAGCGAGGTGGCCATCTATAAGGCGATTGCCGAAGCGTTGAAGCAGAGTGGCTTTTTGACGTTGCCCCCAGTGATGTTGCGGTTCCCAGCATGGCATGATCCAGAACTTTTGCAGGAAGCACGAAGATTGAAGATTGACTCTGTCGCTTTCGAGTGCGAACCCCTGTCTTATCCACCGCTGCTACGCGTGACCATGCAAGGGACACCGTTAAGAATCCTGTTGGATTTTGACCGCTATTATGATGACGATGATAGGGTGGAACTGGCAGAAGAAGCAAAAGTGGAGGACTACTCGCTTTTGTTAATCTCCATGCCGAAGATTGAACAAGATACGGAGTTTACCCCGGATAGGCTTCAAAGCGCACTTCAAGATAACGACCGTACCGAATGGGTCTTCAGCCGTCTGGAAGAACAGTGGAAGCAAAAGTACTACGCTGTTGCGGTTTCGCCCCCGGAGCATGGAACCGGCAACCTGTGCCCGATTTCATTTGGAAAATATAAGGGCAAGTATTCTGCTCGGTGGATCGATTGTGCCCATTGTCATTTCAATGTAGCGCAGCCACCTTGCTGCCTCTGCGTTGCAGGTGCGGGAATTCAAAAGAAAGAAGACTTCAAGAGAGATTTGCAAGATCGGCTATTCGACATCGATAAGATTAGGAGAACGAATGAAGAAGAGATCCGGCTGCGTGAAGAACGAGAAAGATCTTTCGAGCGAAGATCTGTCTATCCTCGTCCAACACCGTATGCTGCTAGGCCTGTGGTCCCAGCCGGTCCTACGCAAGAGGAGCTGGATGCGGAATATATCCGGATCTGCCAGAGCTATGACCCGTCCTCTGAAGAATGGACAGTGGATCGCTACAATCGGCGATGGATCATGTGTACGGTTTGCGGCCGAATTAAGCAGGATGCGCAGATGTCCTATTACGGTGGCAAGGGAGGTGCAAACCGGGGAGTCTGTGCCGATTGTTCACGAAATGGTCGTAGCTAATCCATATAGCTGGCTTGATATTATTCGCATGATGGTGTATTATTAACTTGATACTTGATAGTTTTACAGCTGCGTACTTTGGCAGCCATTTAGAGGTTCTGCCACGACAGAACCTCTTTGTTATGTGTGAGGTGTCGAGATGGATTATATGACCATAAGCGAAGCAGCAACTAAATGGAACCTATCTAACAGGCGTATTCAAACGCTTTGCTCTCAAGGGCGGATACCGGGCGCAGAGCGTGCTGGTTATTGTTGGCTCCTTCCGAAAGACGCAGAAAAGCCAGTGGATGCCAGAATAAAGAGCGGAAAGTATATCGGTTACTCCGAGAAATATAAGAAACACGGAAAGAAGAACGCCACTGATGGGCTGGAGGGCAAATCATGAACGGCCAAGGAAAACTTCTTACTCATTATTTGAAAAACGCGGACAAGCTGATCATTCCTGTCTATCAGCGAAACTATGATTGGCGCGAGGAACACTGCAGGAAACTGTACCAGGATCTTGTTCGTACCATTCGTGATAGAAAACGTTGGCATTTCTTTGGAGGAATTGTCTCTGTTAGCGATCCTATGGGGAGCAGCTCTGACTACCTTGTGATTGACGGTCAACAGCGAATTACGACCGTTTCACTACTCCTTCTGGCTATGGCCAACCTGATTAAGGAAGGAAAAGTAATCCCCGAAGATGACGATCTATACGCACAGATCACAAAAAAGTACCTGGTGGATGAGATCAATCCTCGCAAGCGCAAAGTCAAGCTCAAGCCTATCAAGGGCGACCAGGACGCATACGATCGCCTCTGGGGTGATCCGGCCGATTTTGATCGTTCATCAAATATCACTCAGAACTATCTATTTTTCTACAATGAGATTCAGAAACAAGCCATTACAATCGACCAGCTCTTCAAGGCCGTTGAAAAGCTGCAGATTATCGACATTACGCTGACACCTCCTGACGATGATCCTCAGCTCGTTTTTGAGAGCCTCAACTCTACCGGTCTCGAGTTAAATGAGGGCGATAAGATCCGCAACTTTGTTCTGATGGGACTTGACATCGAAGAGCAAGAGCGCTTCTATGACAGCTACTGGAACCCCATTGAAAAAAATGCCGGCTATAATAAGCAAAACAATTCGTATGATGTAAGCCCATTTATCCGCGACTACCTGAGCATCAAACAGAAGAAGATCACCGGGATGAAGGATATCTACACCGAGTTTAAGGCATATGCCGAAAAGATGCCCGGTGAAATGGAATCCATCATGAAAGATCTCCTAGGCTATGCTAAGCGGTATAACAAGCTCCTGCTTGGACATCCGAGTTTTCCTGCGAAGCTGAAGGCGTCTCTTTTCCGCTTGAATCGTTTTGAAAGCAGCGTCACAAGACCGTTTCTGATGGAAGTAATGAGGCTGCAGGAAAGCAGCCTCTTGAACTTGGATGAGGTTGCCGAGATTTGCAGAATCGTAGAATCCTACCTCTTGCGCCGTATCATTTGTGACCTGCCTTCTAATACACTTGCAAAGGTATTCCTTACAATGAGTTCCGATATCAAGCGATTTGACGGTACCTACAGCAATTTCATTGAAAAAATGAAATATGTACTGACCTCCAAAAAGGAAAAGGCCGCATTCCCTGATAACGAGACTTTTGCAGATTGTCTGCGAACCAAGAATATCTACGCTATGCTCCCACGTTACAAAGCGTATCTGTTTGAACGCCTGGAAAACGGTGACAGCAATGAGTATAAGGACGTCTACGGGCGCCTCGATAGCGGTGAGTACACAATTGAACATATTATGCCTCAGAAATTGACCCCCGCTTGGACTAGTGAGCTTGGGCAAGATGCAGAGAATATACATGGAGAATGGCTGCACACGTTGGCGAATCTGACCCTTACAGCCTATAACTCGAAATATAGCAATGCTCCCTTTAGCGAGAAAAAAACAATGGAGGATGGGTATCTACAGAGTGGTATCAGAATGACTCAATGGGTCGCACAGAAAGAACACTGGGGTCTTCCTGAACTTGAAGAACGCTGTAAATACCATACACAGCAAGCTGTGTCTCTGTGGCCCTATGCTGATAGCAGCTATACTCCGCCTCAGAAGCAGTATGAGGAAGTGACGCTGGATGATGATATTACGCTTACCGGTCATAGCATCGTGAAGTACCGCTTCCGTGGCATTGAGCATGAAACAACTTCGTGGGTAGAAATGTACACCGAGGTTCTAAAAGAACTTCATAATGGTAATAAGGCATATCTCAATTACCTTGCCGATGCCGATGATAGCGTAGATCTGTCGATTCAGGTTACCAGATCGCCAGACGAATTCTCCAGCAGTGTAAAAATTGATGATGACATTTATATCTGGACTGGTACCGCGACTCAGTATAAAGTTAATCTGCTGCGGAAGTTCTTCGAGCAATATAAGCAGGATCCGTCCGATCTCGTATTCTTTCTCGATGATAGCAAAGGCATTGGTTCAGATGAAGAAATCGAACGTTACAAGATCCGGCGGAAATACTGGGAGAGTGTCCTTCCATCACTTCAAGAGGCAACGGGTACTTTCCTGAATATCAGCCCATCAAAGAATAACTCTATCATGGGAGCCACAGCTCGCAGTGGAGTTTACCTTTGCTGTGTGGCGAACTATGACTCTGCTCGTGTCGAAATCTTTATTGATCAGGGTGATTATCAAAAGAACCGGGCAATCTATAAACGCCTCGAGCAAAACCGGGATGCAATTGAGGTAGCATACGGAAAAAGCCTGAATTGGGTCTGCCAAGATGATGTTAGAGCGTGCAAAGTTTATGATGAGATTAAAGAGGTCAGCATCAAAAATGAGGAAGACTGGCCAGCAATGAGCGCTTTCCATATTCAGCGAGCAAAAGCCTTGCTCGTTGCGACAAAGCAGTTTCTGGCGTAATTCTTATATGCATCAAGTTCTGATAATCAGCAACTATCGGAAGTTTGGAGGATAATCGCATGGCAGCAGTCTTATCGAAAAGGCAGATGACTGAAGAGGATATCAAGCTTCAGTTTATTACGCCTGCCATAACAAAAAAGTGGGCGCTTAGTCTCATTACAATGGAGACAAGAATTACAGATGGACAAATCAACTTGAGAGGAAATATGGTCTCCCGCAAGGAAGCCAAGAAAGCAGACTATATTCTTTATTTGAACGAAAGCACTCCAATTGCAATCGTTGAGGCGAAAGATAACAAGCATGCTGTCGGAGATGGGCTGCAGCAGGCAATGCAATACGCCATAATGATGGACATTCCATTTGCCTACAGTTCTAATGGTGATGGTTTTATGGAGCATGATTTCCTCACCGGAGAAGAGCGCAGCATTTCTATGGAGGATTTTCCAGCTCCTGATGCTCTCTATGCGAGATTCAAGGCTGGAGCCAACCATGGAGAAGGGCTCACGCAGCAAGAGGAATCCGTCATTCGGCAGCCGTTCTATTCAGGGCAGAATACATATCCCCCTCGCTATTATCAGCGTAACGCTGTCAATAGGACTCTTGATGCGATTGCCAGAGGTCAAGATCGCATCTTGCTGGTGATGGCCACAGGTACAGGCAAAACCTATACTGCATTCCAAATTGTATATCGCCTTCTAAAGAGCGGAATGAAGAAAAAAATATTGTATTTGGCTGATCGTAACATCTTGGTCGATCAATCAATCCAACAGGATTTTGCTCCGCTCGAAAAAACGATTCATAAAGTCAATTTTGTGAAGGACGATCCTCTTACGATTACCTCGCACGAGATATTCTTTTCACTCTACCAACAACTTGCGGGAAAAGACGATGACGATACAGAAGATGGGGATGAGACTGTCGAACGTCTTGCTCAGCTATTCAGCAAAGACTTTTTCGATCTCGTAATCGTTGATGAGTGTCATCGCGGCTCAGCCAAGAAGGAAAGCAATTGGCGGAAGATCTTGGAGTATTTCTCCTCGGCAACCCAGATTGGCATGACCGCAACCCCAAAAGAGACTAAGTATGTTTCCAACATAGATTATTTTGGCGAGCCGGTATATGTCTATAGCCTGAAAGATGGCATCGAGGATGGTTTTCTGGCGCCTTTCAAAGTCATCAATATAACGACCGACATTGGCGATGGTTGGCGCCCACGGAAAGGTCAACTTGATGTTTACGGGCATGAGATCCCTGACCGAATTTATAATAACAGGGATTATGACTATAACATCATAATTGAAGACCGCATTGTCCAAGTCGCAAAAGAAATAACAGACTACCTCAAAGCGACTGATCGGATGTCCAAAACCATTGTGTTCTGCGCAACAGAAGATGCTGCACTTCGTATGAGAAATGAGCTCGCAAGGCAGAATCCTGATATGATGCAAAAGTATCCCGACTATGTTGTACGCATTACCGGCAACGATACTTTTGGCAAGGATAAACTCGACTACTTCATTTCGGTCGGGTCGAAAACGCCGGTCATTGCAACGACATCTAAGCTGTTGTCAACTGGAGCCGACTGCAAGATGACAAAGCTCATCGTTTTAGACGAGTGGATCAACTCAATGACTGAGTTTAAGCAGATTATCGGAAGAGGCACAAGAATACGCGAAAAAGATGGAAAGACCCATTTTATAGTTATGGACATTCGCGGTGTTACAGCCCTTTTTGCTGATCCTGATTGGGATGGCCCGATTGAAATTGATGAAGATTATGGGAGAGAAAAGCGTGGTCCCGGTCCCTGTCCTCCTGGACCTAAACCAAATCCCGACCCTGACCCAGTTGATCCACCGTATCCACCAGAAGAAAAGCCCATTGTTGATGAAAATGGGTGTCGTGTCCGCATAATCAATAAAACGGTCTCTGTGTATGAGCATCGTCGATTACACCAAAACGAATATTATTGGTACATACGCTTCCCTCGACAACTTTATTCGGCAGTGGACATCCGAGGAAAAGAAAAAGAAGATTCAAGAATTGTTGGCCAGCAAGGGGATTGACCTTGAAGCACTGAAAGCGGATCAGCATATGAGCGATGTAGATGACTTCGATTTCATCTGCCATGTTGCCTTTGACAAAAAGCCACTTACCAGAAAAGAGAGAGCCAACAATGTGAAGAAGCGGGATTTCCTCAGCAAGTATAGCGGGGTGGCAAGAGAAGTCTTGGAAGCACTTCTGGATCAGTATATGAATGTCGGAATCTACGAGTTAGAGCATGAAGCTATTCTGACAACTCCACAATTCGCAAAATTTGGGAAGATCCAGAGGATATTCAAGTTCTTCGGCGGCGAGGATAAGTATAACGAAGCTGTTCATGAACTTGAGAATGAATTATATGAGGCGGGTTAATCATGAGTAGTTTAACAGGTTTTGTAAAGCGCATTCGGGACATCATGTGGAATGATGCGGGAGTGAATGGTGACGCTCAGCGCATTGAGCAGATGGCCTGGATCCTTTTCTTGAAAGTCTACAATACAAAGGAAGAGGAATGGCGATATACAGATCGGCCCTATACATCAATTATTCCAGAAGAATGCCGCTGGAATAACTGGGCCGCTGATGATAAGTCGGGTAAGGCGATGACGGGCGACACGCTTCTTGATTTTGTGAATAATAAACTCTTCCCAACTCTGAAGGGGCTTAATGTGACTGCAGCAACACCCATCAAAAAAGCTATTGTCAAGACAACCTTTGAGGATGCGAACAATTACATGAAGGACGGCGTTTTGCTGCGCCAAGTGATCAATATCATCGATGACCTGGATTTGGATGATTACGAGGAGAGCCATGCGTTTGGGGAAATATATGAGTCCATTTTACGGGAACTCCAGAGCGCCGGATCCTCTGGTGAATTCTATACGCCTCGTGCTGTGACTGATTTTATGGCGAAGACAATTAAACCGAAGCTCGGCGAAAAGGTCGCAGACTTTGCGTGCGGCACAGGGGGCTTTCTGACTAGTTGGTTGAATGAACTGAGTAAGCAGGTCGTAACGGCAGAAGACCAGCAGGAGTATGCAACCTCTATTTATGGGATTGAGAAGAAGCCTTTCCCGTATACTCTGTGCATCACGAACATGCTGCTACACGGTATTGATGTTCCGATGGTGTATCATGACAACTCACTTCTACGGGATGTGCTTGATTATACCGAGGAAGATCAGTTCGATGTAATTCTTATGAATCCCCCTTACGGCGGACATGAAAAAACAGAGGTCAAGAATCACTTTCCTGCAGATCTTGCAAGTAGTGAAACTGCCGACCTCTTCATGTCCGTGATTATGTATCGGCTCAAACAGAATGGCCGTGCCGCTGTCATTCTCCCCGATGGTTTCCTGTTCGGCACTGATAATGCAAAGATTGCAATTAAGGAAAAACTGCTATCTGAATTTAACCTTCACACTATTATACGCATGCCGCATAGCGTTTTTGCACCGTACACCTCTATCACGACAAATATTCTGTTCTTCGATCGGACGCATCCCACGACGGAAACTTGGTTCTACCGCTTGGATATGCCGGAAGGATATAAGAACTTCTCCAAGACGAAGCCCATGAAGCTGGAGCATTTTGCTCCGGCCGTTGAGTGGTGGGACAATCGTGAGGAGATCACTATTGGCGGCTTTGACAAGGCGAAGAAATACTCTGTTGAAGAGCTGAAGGCGCGGAATTACAATATTGATCTCTGCGGCTATCCTCATGAAGAGGAGGAGATCCTTCCGCCGAAGGAACTGATTCTGCAGTATCAGGAAAAACGGGCCAGCCTGAATGCTGACATTGACCGCATCCTTGCCCAGATCACCGATATCCTTGGCATTGACATTACGGAGGAGGCCGCCGAATGACTGCGCAGCAACTGAAAAACTCCATTCTCCTGATGGCTGTTCAGGGCAAGCTTGTGCCGCAGGACCCAAATGACGAACCCGCTAGCGTTTTGCTGGAACGCATCCATGCAGAGAAAGAGCGGCTCATCAAAGAGAAGAAAATCAAGCACGAAAAGAACCCCTCCGTCATCTTCAAAGGTGCCGATAATACTCCTTATGAGAAAATCGGCGATGAAGTACGGTCGCTGGCAGATGAGATACCGTTCGACATCCCCGATTCGTGGGAATGGGTAACGCTTCAAACCATCGCAACAAGTTCGTTAGGCAAAACACTGGATAAGGCAAAAAACAAAGGCGACCTTAAACCATATCTCTGCAGCATAAATGTTTACTGGGACGGAATTGACCTTACGACGGTAAAAGAAACGCGTCTTGAAGAGAATGAGCTGCCAAAATATCTCTTAAGACCTGGTGATCTCCTAATCTGTGAGGGTGGCGATGTTGGCCGTTCTGCAGTTTGGGAATCCACGCAAGAGATGTACTATCAAAACGCCCTACACCGTGTGAGGTTCTATGGCGAAATAAATCCTCATTATTTTCAGCTTCTGTTGGAGTGTTATAAGGGAAATCAGATTCTCGACGCTTATAGCAAGGGCATGACGATTAAGCACCTGGTGCAAACGGCGCTGAATACAATCGTTTTTCCTCTTCCGCCATTATCGGAACAAACCCGTATTGTGGACGCTGTGAATCGACTGCTGCCATATCTCCATAGCTATGACAGAGCTGAACAAAAATTATCAGCACTCAATACAGGCTTTCCCGAAGCCCTCAAGAAGTCGATTTTACAAGAGGCAGTCCAGGGCAAGCTGGTACCGCAAGACCCGTCCGACGAGCCTGCAGAAGCTCTGCTGGGGCGTATCCGGGCGGAAAAGCAGCGGCTCATCAAGGAAGGCAAAATCAAAAAGGACAAGCACGAATCCGTCATTTTCAGACGGGATAATTCTCATTATGAGAAGTTGGACGGTATGGAGCGCTGTATCGACGATGAACTACCCTTTGAGATCCCGGAATCGTGGGCGTGGGTGCGATGGGGGGCAATCGCAGAATCTATTCAATACGGGTATAATGCACCGGCCAAACAGGAAGGACGCATCAGAATGGTTCGCATAAGCGATATCCATGAAAATACTGTAGCATGGAGTTCTGTCCCGTTTTGTGATATCAAAGGTTCTGATATTCCTACATATCTGCTTCAGCCAAATGATATTCTGTTTGCACGAACCGGAGGAACGGTAGGAAAATCGTTTCTTGTTAACGACGTGCCGTGTGAATCCATCTATGCTGGGTACTTGATTCGTACTCGTTATAGTTCGCTTCTTTGGCCGCAATACTTGAAGTAATTTATGGAGTCTCCGCTATATTGGCAACAGTTAAAAAGCGGGACGACCGCCACTGCACAGCCGAACTGTAATGGACAGACACTAGCAAAGATGCTGCTTCCACTGCCTCCGGCGAATGAGCAATTACGGATTGTTGAAAATCTTGTCCGTGCATTTGCCATAATAGGTAAAATGTAACAACCAGGCATACGCCATAGCCGTGCGTATGCCTGGTTTCTTTTTACCAGTCTATGACCTCATCGACGATAGCCCGTTGCTCGGTTGATGTTTTGCGGAGATAAATGCGGGTAGTTTCAATACTTTCATGCCCCATAAGGTCGGCGAGAAACGCAATGTCGTTGCAGCGATCCAAGAAGCTCTTTGCAAAGCGATGGCGGAAAGAGTGCGGGTAAATGACGACAGGATCGATGCCATACCGGACTGCCAACTTCTTTAGCTGCCCGGAAATACCTCTGGTGGTGATCCTGTCGCCGTATTTATTCAAAAAAATGAAGCCGCTTTCTTGGTGCTTATCGTTCAGCCAAGAAAGGGCTTCATTTTGCAGAGCCTTGGGTATGTATATTCGTCGGAGCTTACCGCCCTTCGAATATAAGTCCAAATGCCCCAGCTTGATGTGTTCTACCTTGATCTGTATGAGCTCACTGACCCGTGCGCCGGTTGCGGCCAGAAAGCGTATTACAAAATACCAGAACAGTTCTTCATCCCGTTTGAGGCAGGTTTTGAAATACTCATAGTCGGCCTCGCTGATGACATTTTCCAAAAAGGCCTTCTGCTGCACTCGTACAAACGGCATTTTCCAGCTCTCTTTGCCGATGCTCTCCAAGTAGCAGTTGATTGCCCTCAGACGCAGATTGACGGTCTTAGGCTTGTAGTTCTCTATCAACCACACCTTATACGCCCGCAGGTTCTTTTTCGTGATACCGTCGTACTGCGAGCTGTATTGCCGAATGGCAAAAAGGTACGAGGATATCGTGTTTTCCGAGAGGTTTGTGCCTCTCAAGTGTCTTTCGAATTCTTCTATCATAGTGAAAGACCTCCTTTCACTATGATATTATACAGTGTTCCTTTTACAGCCCTTTGACCAGCGGGAGCAATTCCTCAATTCGCTGGACAATACGGTGCTGCTCGGCAAGCGGTGGCAGCGGAAAGAGCAGGTGTAGCACACTTGTGCGATCTATGCCAGGTATTACACCTTGTCCTTTGGCTTTGAGGAGGTCAAAACTCGAATCTAAAAACAATTTGACATACTGCATATCGAGCAAGTCGCTTTTTTGCACCGCCATAATCTGTCTGGCGATATGTGCTTGTGCAATATTACAGATAACGGTTTTGCCATACCCCGAACCTTTACAAACGAGCAAAACATCACCTGCATGTGCAATTTGACGCGGTGTTTCAGTCCAACGATTCACAAGTATTTGCGAGTCAACGATATTACTGGCTCCGGTTATGTAGGCGATACCCTTTCCGGCGCTGTTATACTCATCCGGCGCAAAATCTGTTCCGGACAGCAGTGTAATTGTGCTTTCGAACCGAATCCAGCACCATTGGGGGGGTATCTCAAAGGGCAGTTCATCGTCGATACAACGCTCCACTCCGTTCAACTTCTCATAATGAGAATAACGGGTTGCTGGACAATGGTGCCAGCAAGTTCATCGCTGCTTTAATTGCAGCTATGATTCGCCGCTGTACCGATAGTGGCGGTACGGGAATGAGCATAGCTGCGAACTCATCAAATTTAAGGCTCTCTACCGTTGTGACTGATTTCACCAGCTCTTTGAGGATGTACGGCTCAAAGGCTTTAATCCCGTAGAACAACCACTCAGACAGCTCAATATCATAAAGTGAGAAGGCTTTTATATCCTGGTTTATGGTGCTGTCGATGCCCAGCTTGCACAGAGGAAGTATCCTTTTCAGAATGCCGCTTCGGGCAACCAGAAGGAGCGTACCGGTAGGATACAATTGCATAGTTGACGCTGCCAATTCAGAGATATGCATCTCAGAATCTGTAATCACCGGACGCTTCATATCCTTTGAAGTTACCCATGGTACATTACCATTCCAGAACTGTGGGTTTGACATCGAGGGCGTTTTGCCACTACTGAAAACACCGAACGACGAAAGGCGTGCCCAGGCCCAGTTCTCTGGTATCTCAAACGGTACCTCCTCGTCGATACAGACATCTTTCGAACCCCGCTTTTCATAATGAGAATTATCCCGTCTGAAAATGACAGATTCGTGCTTGTCCTTTTTGATTTTGCCTTCCTTGATGAGCCGCTGCTTCTCCGCCCGGATACGCTCCAGCAGAGCCTCTGCAGGCTCGTCGGACGGGTCTTGCGGTACCAGCTTGCCCTGGACTGCCTCTTGCAGTATCGACTTCTTGAGGGACTCAGGGAAGGCTTCCTGCATTGCTGTGGTTTCATCGTATACTACGCCATAGTTCTTCACTACTGGTAGGACTTCCGACAGTTTCGCCAAAATACGGCGTTGCTCATCAAGGGGAGGAATTGGTGTTAGATACGCTTTGATGGTCGCTGTGGCAAGTTCCTTCTGCTTCGTAGTACCGTCTGCCTGATCTTCTATAACGCTTTGTACGCTTGGATTGGCAAAGTAGTAGTACAAGTATTCCGGGAGAACAAACTGTTTCAGAGGGCGTATAACGGTGACATGGCTATCAGCAACAGCCAGCTCATACGGATTAGCTGCGGTTTTGTAAATAGCCATTCGTCCAAGTGTGCCAAGGCCAGTAGAGTTCCACATTAGGTCGTTGTCCTGCAAAAGACGCTCAGGCCCATAGGAGGACAGAGAATTCGGCTCAATAAACTGTGCCTTTTCAATCGAAAAACCGCTCCATTGATTGCACTTTTGGGCGACAACGGGGTACTTTTTGATTGGAGAATACTTCGGTGACTTTCCACGCTGGATGTACTCACAGACATCAATGAGCCGCACCCACTCCCACGAATCGGGGATGTCAAACGGTACCTCATCCGCCAGCGACCGCACTTCATCGCCGATTTTCTCATAAGGAGTATTATTAGAAACTGGGCTTTGCTTGAAGAAAAGCACATTATTTGATATTATAAAGAAAATAGGGGTCTTGTAATAGAAAGGAGCACAGCATGGCAAAGCAGGAACTCTCTCTGAAACAACAATACCAGCGGCTCACGCAGGCCAAGGCGCAGGCAACCCGGAATGGACAACCTACCCCTAAACTCGATAAGAAGATTGAAAAGATGAAGGCAATGATGGGCAGCACCGTACAGAAAGTGCCGGCTGCAAAACCAACTGCCAGCAAGTTCGTGGACTACAAGGGTGTCAACAAGCTGCCCATGCAGGGTGGTGCCTGCACTCCGAAATAAGATTTGCCCTAAATTGTTCATCGCACGGGAAGAACAGGATTATAGAATAATAATGTTTGGTGATGGGCAGATCCATATTGCAAAATGGGTGCGGAATGCATTGGATCTTAACGACGGAGATAAGCTGCTTTTCGAAGTCGTTGATAACAAAATAATCTTACAAAAGCCGAGGGCTAGTGGGAAGCTCCTCGTTGCCCCCGCTGACCCAAAATGTACTAAACGAAAATGACACGCCCCAAAAGTGAACGCCGATGTTTTGGCGCACTCTTGGGCCGTGTTTTTCATGTTCAGTTCAGTCCGTCAAAAGGTATGCCTTTTGACATTACTTTTTCTGGCGTTTAAGCTGCTCTTTGAAAAGATTCTTCATCACTTCTTTGCCTTTATCCGTATCGATTAGAGGAATAAAACATATTTCATTCAAGGAAACGAGGATTGTCTAGTTGATCGGACGGTCTTGCTGGATACATGCCTTCTTCGTTAGATAATCTCTGAATAGGAAATGGAGTACTCAAATAGCCGCATCTGATCGTCAGCCTTGACTTTTTCAATGAGATCTTTTGTCGGATCATTCAAACATATTATGCCAAATACACGCTGTCCTTTGACTGCAACATCTTCCTCAATCCAATCGATATACTCTCGCGTTTGTGCATAAGCGTCATCATAGCCAGAGTCCTTTTTCAACTCGATAACATACAGGTCTCCAGCGGTATCAATCCCAAGGATATCAAGCCTGCCATTCCTCAAAACAAATTGCCTGCCATAGACACCTCGCTTCTGATATATACGGAGCGGCATCCCAAATACAGGAATGCCAATTTCCATCCGCTGCACCAGTTCATCTTCGAGAAGCTTTTCGCTGGAGAATTGCTGTTTTTTTACGCCGATGTCTACGATCGTTTCCGCCTCAACATCAGTAACGGCAGGCTCTGGGACAGCGATTTTTACTTTGCCAACTGGCTTTTCAGCCCTCTTCTTCAAATCCTTTGAGACAAAACGCTCATGCTCTTGGATGACTCTCTGAGCCTCTCCATTCTTGCCTTGGGCGAGAAGGGTTCGCACGAGATTATTTGCGGCATAGCGCACATCTCGATTCTGCCGCAGGCAGTCTTCAAATACGCTTTGGGCTTCTTTGAATTTCCTCTGTTTATACAGCGAGTACCCTAGATTATTTAGGGTATTTTCGCCGACAGGAAGAGCCTCAAGTGACTTCCGATAGTATTCTTCTTCCTTGAGACAGTCCTTTTTCTTTCCGTAGCACCATGCCATCCAGAAGTAGACGGTGCCCTCAAGGAAAATGCGAGATGTGGGTTTTCCATCTTCAAATTGCTCAAAATATGAGAGTGCATTTCCCAACATCTGCATATTGTAGTAGGTATATCCGAGGAGTTCTTTTGCTAACAGGATCTTCGGATTACACTGTAAGACCTGGGTAAGTGACTCGATGATGCTCTCATTCTTAGAGTCATAATACAGGTGATCCAGAGCAGCACACATTTCAGGGATTCCTGCTTCAACATCGTCTCTATCCAGCATTCTTCCTATGGCGCTCCACATACCGGGAAAGCCCTCTTTCAGTGGAACCACCAGAATGTATGTGAAATCCTCAGCTGTGAATATCCCAGACTCTGTTTTGAGGCTTTTGATTTTTTCATCTAGGTAAGCCGACAAGTACTGAAGAACATTCTCTTTCTTTCCGGATACCAAATCAATAATGGCGTAGTACAGCAAATTGTATGGATCCGATCTATCGAGTCCATATACCATTTTCTTGAATTTTGTATATAGTGGGTCATCGACCAACTGCTTGGTGTCCATCTCGGAATACCTGTAGTAACCCGAAATAAGTGCGTCCAAAAGTAGATCACAGTAAAGGGACTCCAACCCACCTTTGTGTTCAGAGGGAGCTGCGTTCAATATTTGGTCGCAAGA
>ENA-ORLM01000880-ORLM01000880.1-human-gut-metagenome-genome-assembly--contig:-NODE-880-length-22902-cov-5.205038_pt1 | contig 22902 bp, 18 predicted proteins | sample MGYA00243063_ERZ508815 | MGnify/ENA primary metagenome ERZ508815 (study PRJEB26277, sample SAMN04329768) | human gut metagenome | biome: human-associated habitat | host: Homo sapiens | place: USA...
CCTACAGACCGCTCCACATCTATCTAAAATGCTCGTAACGCTGTCCGGTATCGTGTTTTCAGTCAAACCACTACAGTTTGAAAAAGCACCATCTCTAATGCTCGTCACGCCGTTCGGTATCGTAATTTTGGTCAAACCACTACAGTCAGAAAAAGCATAATCTCCAATACTCGTCACGCCGTTCGGTATCGTAATTTTGGTCAAACCACTACAGACAGAAAAAGCACCATCTCCAATGCTCGTCACCGGTTTCCCATCGATTTCCGCCGGAATTTCCAGTTCTCCAGCTGCTTCATTGTCACAATCTGTGATTTCAACTGTATCATCGTCAAACGCTTGATATTCCAATTGCGTCGTTCCAGTTCCTACACGAACGGTAGTCGTTCCCGTTCCCACAGGGACTCTTTCTGTTTCAGCCGTTTCCTCTGCACTCGCTGACAGCACCGTCCCTACGCTTTTCAGCACGTTTTCCACCCCGGAAAGCCCCACGCTCCCCAGGCAAAGCATCCCGGCGGTCATAGCTGCCACGACTTTTTTCCATATTTTCATTTTGAACACCCTCCTAAATTTGTTATAGTAAAAGGTTTCCCTTTCCATTATATCATATCTGCGAAGAAAATGCAAGAAAAAAATCAAAAAGCACCCTACAGAACCGTTTTTCCGTTCTGTAGAGTGCCTATTCACATGGCTTATTTTGCGAGAACTTCTTCCCAAGAAGTGTCATATCCTGCTCCGCGGAGAGCCACGTAGTACATGATATAGAAGCTGTCGGTGGAATCCACTGTGCCGTTGCCGTCTACATCAGCGGCGGCGATCTGTTCAGCCGTCAGCCCGCCGTCATTGCCTACAGCAACGTTGGCGATGTAGAGCATAGTGTAGAAGATGTCGGTGGAGTCGATATTGTCGCTGCCATCGAGGTCGCCGCAAGTATAAGTTGCATTTACATCTGCAAATCGAATATTATGTTCCCTTGCGTAAGTTTCGGCGAAAGAGCCGATATAGCCACGAATGATCAGATTATTGCAGTTATCAAAAGTACCATTTCCAATGCTTGTCACACTTTCCGGAATGGTGATTGTCTTTAAGCCGGTACAGCCGTCAAAAGCATGATCTCCAATACTCGTTACGCTGTCTGGAATGGTGATTTCCGTCAGACCAGTACAGCCGGAAAAAGCATTTTCTCCAACAGTTGTCACACTTTCCGGAATAGTAATTGTCTTTAAGCCAGTGCAGCCGCGAAAGGCATAATCGCTAATACTCGTTATGCTGTCCGGAATGGTAATTTTCGTCAAGTTGGTGCAACTATCAAAAGCATAATTGCCGATGCTTGTTACACTTTCTGGAATGGCGATTTCCGTCAAGCCGGTACATCTGTAAAAAGCACTATCTCCAATGCTTGTTACACTTTCCGGAATGGTAATTGCCGTCAGACCAGTACAGCTATCAAAAGCTCCTCCTGCAATACTTGTCACACTGTCTGGTATGGTAACACTCCCAGTACAAGTTGTTCCATCAATCAAAGTTCCATTGATAATCACAAGTGGATTTTCCTCTTGCTTGGCTATAAGCCATGGTGTATTCGTAAAAACAAATCCTTCAATATTCGTCACACCGTCTGGAATGGTAACTTCCGTCAAGCTGGTACAGCCATAAAAGGCACTGTCACCAATACTCGTCACACTGTCCGGAATCGTGATTTCCGTCAAGCTGGAACAGCCTCGAAAAGTGCTGCTCCAAATATTCGTCACACCGTCTGGTATGATGATTTCCGTCAAACTGGTACAGCCGTAAAAAGTACTGCCTCCAATACTCGTTATACTATCTGGAACAACAATTTTTTTCAAATTGGTACAGCCGCAAAAAGCACACTCTCCAATATACGTTACACTGTCCGGAATAGTCATTTCTATTAGACTGGTACATTTGTAAAAAGCCCCGCTGTAAATACGCGTCACACTGTTTGGAATGACGACTTCCGTCAAGCTGGCACAACCGTAAAAAGCGTTATTTTCAATGCTTTTTACGCTGTCTGGTATGGCGATTTCCTTTAAGCTGATACAGCCGGAAAAGGTCTGAAATCCAACACTTGTTACGCCGTCCGGTATTGTGATTCCTGTCAAGCTGGTACAGCCGTAAAAAGCATAATCTCCAATATTTATCACGCTGTCTGGTATCTTGACCTCTGTCAAACTGGTGCAGTCGCGAAAAGCATTATTTCCAATACTCGTCACAGATTTTCTGTCAATCTCAGCCGGAATTTCAACGGAAGTAACGCCCATATTGCACCCCGTAATTTCAATTTCACCTGCATTGGTTACACCATAGGACAAATTTCCATAAGTACCTTCTTCCGCACTCACTGTCAGCATCGTTCCCGCAGATTCCAGCACACCCTGCAAGTCTGTCACGCCAACGCTTCCCACGCAAAGCACCCCCGCAGTCACCGCGGCAAGCACTTTTTTCCACAACTTCATCTTCATTCCTCCGTTTCTTTTTCGTTGCAAAATACTTTCAATTACAATATACCATATTTTTCGAAAAAAGTCAACTCTTTCACAAAAAAACATGGAAAGGAATTTTCAAAAATATGTTGATTTAAATTGTGCCAAATTATGAAGTTTGACAAGTGAGGCTCCCCTGAAAGGGGAGCTGGCAGTGCGTAGCACTGACTGAGGGGTTTCCACTTATGCAAAAACGTCATAAAAAGATTTTACGAAAGAACCTCTCCACCGCCTAACGGCGGTCCCCCTCCCCTTTCAGGGGAGGCTATCATGAAAAAATTGATTTCCGTGCAAAAAAGCGGGACAGAGAAGCTTCCCTGTCCCGCCTGTATCTATTCTTTCGAATGACTTAATAAATGGTTTTCTTTGCGGTTTCTACCACAATATCCGCACAGAGTTCCAGCCCCAGTGCTCCGCTGTTCAGGCAGAGGTGGTAGTTGTCCTTGTCGTACCAGTTTCCGCCGGTGTTGATGCTGTAGAATGTTTCACGACGCTTGTCGATCTTCCGCAGCATTGCCTCTACCCGCCGTTCGTCCACGTGATACTCCTGCACGGCACGTTCCGAACGGGACTTGGTGTCCGCGTAGATGAACACGTTGAACAGGTTTTCCAGATCCCGCAGGATATAGCTTGCACAGCGTCCCACGATCACACAGTCGCCTTTTTCCGCCAGTTCCCGAATGATGTTGGTTTCGATGATGTAGACTTTATCGGACAGCGGCAGGTTTTCCTCAATGGTGCGTGTAGGGCTGGAGGTCAGCATCAGAGTGTACAGAAAACTCTTGGGGGCAGCTTCCTCTGCGGTTTCCAGATAATCCATGGAAACATTGCAGCGTTCAGATGCCATTTGTAAAATTTCTCGATTATAACACGGAATGCCCAGCCGTTCTGCGATCATTTCGCCGATCTCACGGCCGCCGCTTGCATATTCTCTTTCAATGGTAATGATTCGATGACTCATAGTAAAATGCCTCCTCTTGTTTGAAAAGCGGGCGTACCCGTTTTCCAGTGCTTTTTCTTATTATAGCATACTTTGCAGTTTTTTGCACGTTTCACACGGAATTTTTTCTGGATTTTATAAAAATTCTACATTTTGCACATCTATATGGGGAATGATTTATGCATTATGACAATATCTGTTTACTTGGTAGCATTCTGAATGGCTTCAATGATTTCCGGATAATACCATGTGCAGTCCTTGCGGTTCAGCAGACCGAAACCGTTCTTCGTTTCGTTGTTGTCCCAGATAAAGCACTTGATGCCGTGCTTCTTGGCTGTGCTGAGATAATAGCTGAACCATGCTACTCTTGCGGAGGTGTTTTCGTTCTTGTTCACGCAGCCGGTTTCGTCAATGATGACCGGAATGCCCTTGCTGACAAAGGTGTCGTCCAGATACTGGAACATGGTGTCCAGTTCCTGCTTGTCGGCATCGCTGCCCCAGTCGGCACGGGTGTCGTCCGGACCGCAGAAATTCCACGGAGCGTAGATGTGCAGGGATACGATCACATGGTCGTCTTTCGGAACCACCAGACCGCCGACAGCGTTCTTCTCCACGGACTGGGCATAGGTGCTGACAACCAGCGTTCTGTCCTTGTTGGAGCCACCGGAAGAACGGACTGTGTCCACAAATGCCTGATACAGGGCGTTGATAACGTCATAGGATTCCTGTGTGCCGCCGGTCCATTCCTCTGCGGAACCGATCATACGCGGTTCGTTCATGCCCTCGAAGATCAGGCGGTGGTCGTAGTTCTGGAATGTGGCACAGATCTGCTTCCAGATGTTTGTCAGGGTGGACTTATCGCTTTCCAGTTTTTCACTGGAGGGTGTCAGCCATGTGTAGTCATCGTGGTGTACATTCACAATGACATACAGCCCGTCGTTATAGGCGTAGTCTACAACTTCCTTGACGCGGTTCATCCACGCCGCATCAATGGTACCGTCGGCGGACATGTGCTCGCTCCACGTTACCGGCACACGAATGGCATTGAAGCCGGCAGACTTTACAGTGTCGATCATCTGCTGGGTGGTTTTCGGGTTGCCCCAGCCGGTTTCCGTATCGCTGGAGCTGGTGTTGTAGCTGTCCAGTGAGTTGCCCAGATTCCAGCCCACCTTGATGTTCTCCACGATCTGCTTGCTGGTCATGGCGTTGACCTGCTCCGCAGTAGGTGTTTCACCGGAAACTGCTGCCACTTCCCTGCCCTTGGAGGACTCGTCCGACTTCGGCTCGGTCTTGGTGGTCGTTCCAGTGCTGTTGCTGTAGCGGACGCTGATGTTGTTCAGGGTAATGCTGGGCTGGTCGCTCCACCAGTACCCCAGCATCACATCGCCGCTGGGGTCAATGCTCCCCTTGACATCGTCCGGCACGATCCACGTCAGGGAAAGGCTGGAGGAATCTGTGAACACGCAGACGTTCTTGGTCTGATACCAGCCGGCATCGGTGGCACAGTCTGCGTTCTTGTCCACAGACACGCCGAACGCACCGGTGAACTTGCCCAGTGCACCAGTGCTGCTGATGTCAAAGGTGACTGTCTGAAGCGTATCCTCTGCCCCGATCAGGTCGGACAGAGCGATCTTCGCCGTCTTGGCTGCCTCATCGTTGAAACTCAAAGTTGCAGCCGGACTGGCGGAATTGGTACCGTCTACCGGCACTTCCTTGGTACGGGTGTAGGTACACACAATGCTGGACAGCTTCACCTGCTGCACGTTGCTCCACCAGTGTCCGAACAGAACTTCGCCGCTGGGGTCGATCTCCGTCTGGATCTCTGCGGGAACATTCCATGTGAATTCCGCATAGGCACTGTTCTGGGACTGCTCAAAGTCTGCCGCCTGATACCAGCCGGCATCGGTGGCACTGGCACAGCCGTCCTTGACGGAAACGCCGTAGCCGCCCTTGAAGTCGCCCAGACTGGACGAACCGTCGGCAGAGTACACAATAAAGGTAAAGGACTGTACCACGTCGCCCTCCTGAATAAAGTTATCCAGCTTGGCTTTGTAATTGTTGGTGGTATCGCTGCCCTTGTCCAGCATGGCATTGATGTCGGTCAGTTCCGTGCCCAACGTGGTGGAAACCGTTTCTGTGGGGCTGACGTGAACTGTGGTAGTTTCCGCGGTGGTGGTTTCTTCTGCGGCGGTGGTGGTTTCCTTTTCAGCGGATTCCTCGGCGGCAGAAGACTCCGGCTGGCTGCTGTCGCTGCTCTGCTTGCCGCAGCCGGTAAATGCCGAGCCAGCCAGCACACCGGCGAGAAGCAGTGCCGTCAATTTTTTCCATGATCTCATATGGTTGTTCCTTTCTAAAAAAACAACGGATGCCAAAAGGATTTCAGCATCCGCCGTTTGTCTTTCAGGCAACACTGCACATGCTTAGTACAGGATTGCCTTTCCATCAAAATGTGATCAGTCTACTGTGACGATCTCGCCCATCTGGTTGCGGCCTGCACCAATGGCATTGGATTCGTCCGTGTCGATGTGCATTGCAGTTGCATAGTTCGGGGAAACACGGCAAACCACGTCACCCAGAATTGCCTTTCTGCCGTCTGTTTCAACACGTACCCAAACGATGTCCTTATCCTTTACGCCAGCCTTTGCTGCGTCTTCCGGAGTGAAGTGAATGTGACGCTTTGCCACGATCACACCTTCAGAAATTTCCAGCTGACCTGCCGGTCCCACAATGGTACATGCACCGGAACCTGCAACATCACCGGATTCGCGAACCGGAGCAGCGATGCCGATCGAACGTGCGTCTGTTGCAGACAGTTCTACCTGATTGGCACTCCGGAACGGGCCCAGAATGGAAACGTTCGGCAGTTCCTTCTTCGGTCCAACGATCGTTACGCGTTCTTCACTGGCAAACTGACCCGGCTGCGACAGCATCTTCTTGACAGTCAGTTCCTTTCCCTCACCGAACAGCACTGCGAATGCTTCCGCAGTCAGATGTACGTGTCTTGCAGATGTTTCAACAATAAACTTTTCAGACATGGTGTAATACCTCCCATAAATGCTAACCGGCAATGCACCGGCTTCTCAGAGCCTGTTCAGTATCTTTTTATATGCGAGCATGATTTTGTCGATGACAAGGAAAAAATCCACAGGCATACTGTCGTACGACAAGGATTTTTGACGCAGTCAGCAACAAAATCTGCCGAAAAGACGTGTGGAAAAAAATACTGAACAGGCTCCTACAATATTGTACTACTTTTTGCCGCTTTCGTCAAGGGTATAGTCCGATTTTCGTGAAAATCACACAGCCGCCCGATTGTACACGCAATTTCCATATTTCTTGACATCTTTTTCAAAATGTGATACAATAGGACAAGAAAAAAAGAGAGGAATTTGCCCTATGTATTACGTCTGTTATGTACTGCTGTACTGCATCATTTTTGCTTTTGGTGCGGCGATCGGCAGCTTTCTGAACGTCTGTATCTACCGTCTGCCCAAAGAGGAATCTCTCTGGCGGAACAACTCCCACTGCATGACCTGCGGTACACCCATTCGCAAGCGGGATCTGATCCCGATCTTCAGTTGGTGCCGGCTGCGGGGAAAATGCCACAGCTGCGGGGCAAAAATCCCCTTTCGCTACACGCTGGTGGAAAGCCTGAATGCGATCTTATACGTGTTGATCTTTGCCTATTTCGGCATCTTTGAACAGCCGGTCTATGCGGCTCTGGTATGTCTGTTCTGTTCGGCTCTGATCGTGGTCTTTTTCATGGACTTGGACACCCAGTTGATCAGTCTGTACGTGATCGGATTCATCGGGCTGCTGGGCGTTGCGGTTACGGTTTACGATGTCTGCACCGGAAACGGCACGTTGCTCTCCCACCTGATCGGAGCCGCAGCGGCATCGGTTCCGCTGTTCCTGCTGGTAATTCTGTCCGGCGAACGTGCCATGGGACGGGGCGACGCAGAACTGATGCTGGCAGGCGGCTTGTTCCTCGGTGTCAAAGGTGTTGTGGTAGGGCTGTTTCTGGGACTGATCCTCGGCTGCATCTTCGGCATGATCCACAAGGCAAAAACCGGCGATTCCAAATTTGCCTTTGGGCCGTACCTCTCCGCCGGCATGGCAATGGCTCTGGTGGTCGGCGAACCCATTGCAAATCTGTACTTACAGCTCTGCGGTCTGAAATGACCGCCCGAACACAGAAAGGCTCATCTCCGGTACGCTCCGGAAATGAGCCTTTTCTTTTTAGATTATTTCGAGCGTTACGCCGCCGGAGAAACACCCTCCACATGAATGGTGTAGTCCGTCATGATCTTATTGCTCCAGAAGAACCACTGCCCCGTCTTGGCGTTGTAGTTGTTCTTGGCAGACAGCACCTCCGTGCCGACCTTTACGGTATAGCTGTCAGAGAGCGTGTAGCCCGCCTTGGGGGTAATGGTGAAGTAGCACACGCCACTGTCGTTGAACAGCGGATCGCTGAACGTGATGTTGCAGCCCGCCGCACTGGATTCGTCCAGACCTACGTTTTTGCCGTTTTCGCTGGCAGCAATGGGCGGTGCGGTGGTGGTTGTTGTTGTAGTTGTGGTGGTTTGAGGGGCGGTGGTTGTTGTGGTTGTAGTAACAACTTCAACAGATTTAGGAAGGCAAGCAGCAATACTGTTTTCTCGATATACAGTGTTTACCATTTGAGCAAGTGGTGTGTCAGGATTAGCCTTATAAACAACTCCGTTTTTAATCCAGAGTTCGTGAAGACCATCTGTTACCATTTTAGTAGTAATGTGATATGTACACCAACCACACTGTTTTGTTTGCTCTAACTGATTTGGCTTACCGCTTATAGAAACATCGCTGTTATTATATTTGGGGAAAATATGCAAAACACCGTAATCATCATTAAATGTGATTAAGACATCTTCTGATTTGGTATAGGTAACTGGATTCTCATAATTGGGAATTTCACTGATACTTCCGCCGCTACGAAGAATGTGAACTGTACTATACTCAGGATCATCATAAATATAATGAATTAAAAGTTCATCAGAAGAAATTGTGGAATCAGTCTGTTTATTACTGGTTGTTGTTGCAGTGGTGCTTATAGTCGTGCTGGTTGTGGCGGAAGTTGTAGTCGTTGCAGCCGTAGTTTCTGTCGCGGAGGTAGTCGCCGTTGCGGTACTGCTTGCAGTGGTTTCCGCGGTGGTCGTTGCGGCAGTCGCAGTGGTTGCGGTTGTTGCAGCCGTGCTTGTGGTTGCGGCGGTCGTTGTGGTAGTTGTCGTGGTAGTCGTTGTTGTGGTGGTTGCTGTAGTCGTGGTCGTTGTGGTGGTTGTTGTCGTTGTTGTGGTAGTTGTTGTGGTTGTAGCCGCAGTCGTCGTGCTGGTAGTCGTTTTGGCTGTGGTTTCGGTTTCAGGCGGCGGAGGTGTGGTAGTCGTGGTAGTCGTTGCCGTATTTTTCGGAGCAACGATCTCGCACTGAATCTCCTCCGGACTGACACCCTTACAATAGAGGTGCACGATCTTATCCGCCGAAGCAGCCGATGTCACAGCACTGTTTGAATTCATCATAAAGGTTTTCAGGTTCTGATCCGGAGCCAGCAGGGTGTAATCCTTGCTGTACACATCATAATTCAGCGTGGACGGATACTTGACAAACTTCACGCCCACTTCGCCCGCATTGGTGATATAGTCGCACTTCGTCCAGTCGAGGGTGATGTTGGTGTAGGTGCTGTCGCCGTTGATGGTGAGCATGGGGGTGTAACTGTCGATCGTACTTTCAGACGAGTTTCCGCCGGAGTAATCCATTTTCAGGCTAATGTCTACATCTGTACTGGTTGCACCAGATGTCCAAAAGCTGCTAAGAAATACTAATTTCAAATAAGGGTAGCGGCTGTATGTCATGACAATAACAATTCTAGCTGTAGAATTGTCTGATGCATCTGGCTTTTCCGCCCAGTAATTCCCACCGTTTTCCGGTTTTCCGTAAATAAATGAACTTTGTTGAATACTGCCATATTTTACGCCGTCATATCCATCATAGGACTTGTTCTGTCCAACGCTTACATCTCCCGTTCTTCCATTTTCCATGGAATCGATCAGTTTATCGGCATCAACATTGTGAATTGTAATGCTCAACTGATTTCCCACAGAGTATCCGCATTTCGAAACGTCCATATAAATGGAAGTATTCCAACTCTGCTTATCCACTTCATATCGATCTGAAAAGTCATTCAGTTGAGAACCATTATTTGCATACACCAGAAAATTTTTCTTTTCCGGAGAACACTTTTTTCCGATTCCGGCATATGTTCCTTCTACATAGAGCCAGCCACGGCTGGATTCCTCACCGCTGTTAGTTCGTAAAAGTACACGGTATTTTATCTTTGTGTTATTTACAAATGTACTGTCCGGATTTACAGTAATGGAAGAATCGTACTTATTTTGAAAAGCACTGATATAATCCGGATTTCCGTCGGTTCGAAAATCACCCCGCCCGTTTGCAAAAATATCACTGTATTTTACCCAGCCATGATCGTACATTGCAGCACTGTCGTAGATCTCATTTCCGTCAGCATCTTTATCAATGAAGTTCAGATCTTCTGTGTTATTGTCATCGCCTATGTAAATATAGATTTTTTCCCATGTACTTTCGGAACCGTCACTATAACTGGTAACTGCATACTGTGCACCGTCGCCTGCACCATTCAGACTGTACATAGACGGAAAGGCATAGCTTCCTGCATATTCGACAGGATTCCGATTGGTTTGATGATAACCGCAAAAATAGGGCATGTCAAACTGCACGAACTTACAGCTGTTGGAAACATAGTCTGTCAAATTGACGATCGTGGTGTCCGGTGTCCACCAGCCACTCCAAGTTGCATCTTTTGTAAAGTCATTCTCGGGATGTGTTTTTCCCCATTCTTCCCAGTACGATTTGGTATTGACTCTATCGTCCAGATTCCCCCAGCCTTTGGTTTCTGTTGTGGTGATCGTGGTGCTGCTCATCGGATACGCACTCGCATCTGTATAATTCGTCTTCAACACCAAATTACACTCCTGCACCAACTGCACCGCAGCGTACCCGTCGCAGGAAACCGCAATATCCACTTTCTGGCTGGTTTTCACCGCATCATGATAGGTCAGCGAAACCGTAAACACCGCATTGGCATCGCTGCTGGCACCGGTGATCTGATACACCTTTTGATTATCGGTGCTTTTTTCTGTATCCAGTGTCACGCATCTTCCGGCATCTGCACACAGAATGCCATACGCATTCCGCTGCACCTCGTCCCAGTTCCAGTACCGGCTCTGGGGCAGCTGGGTCTGTAATTCGTCTGCCAGATTATTCGCCACAGTCTGATAATTCTGAACCTTTGCCGCCTGCACATAGGCAGAGATATTCGGGGCACAGAGTGCCGCAATGATCGCCATGATCACCAGCACTACGATCAATTCCACAAGGGAAAAGCCTTTTCGATTTCGTTTCATCTCTCTCACCTCTCCGAAAATATACAGACGGACACGCCGAAGCGAAGCTTAACTTAACAGATCCAGAATCTCATTCTTGTTGTTGGATACCCGAATGGCATCATCCCGCCGGATCGTGCCGGCTCTTACCAGCCGTGCCAGATCGGCATTCAGGGTGTGCATGCCAAGTGCCGCACTGGACTGCATGACCGTTGCCAGCTGGAAGCACTTATTGTCACGGATCAGGCTGCCTACCGCATCAGTTCCCACCAGAATTTCTGTAGCAGCCACACGGCCGCCGCCCATTGCCAGCGGGATCAGAGCCTGTGTGATAACGCCCTTCAGAATCGTGGACAGCTGTGTCCGGATCTGGTTCTGGGCATGAGGCGGACAGCTGTCAATGATACGATCCAGCGTCTGTGCCGCACCGGTGGTGTGCAGAGTGGACATGACCAAGTGTCCGGTTTCTGCGGCGGTGACAGCGGCAGAAATCGTTTCGTAGTCACGCATTTCCCCCACGAGAATGACATCAGGGTCTTCACGGAGGGCAGAACGCAGGGACGCTGCAAAGCTCTTGGTATCCACGCCGATTTCACGCTGGTGAATAACCGACATGCCCGACTCGTAAACATATTCCACAGGGTCCTCAATGGTGATGATATGCTCCGAACGATTCTTGTTGATATAGTCGATCATGGCGGACAGAGTGGTAGATTTACCGCTTCCCGTCGGACCTGTCACCAAAATCAGTCCTCTTGGCTGGTCTGCCAACTCCCGCAGCACTTTCGGCATTTGCAGCTGTTCCAGTGTGGGAATGGTGTTGTTCAGCAGACGAATCGTGGCTGCCACCTTTTTCATCTGCCGGAAAACATTGACACGCTGGCGGCAATAGTCCGGCGTTTCAATGGCAAAGTCCACGTCGTCGCCGTTTTCCAGCTGTTCCCGCTGTTCATCACTCAGCATGGACAGGATCATTTCCCGTGTTTCTGCCGCCGGAAATGAAAAGCCGCTGTCCAGCAGCTGCCCGTGGATACGGAACGAAACCGGCATGCCCTCGCTGATGTGAATATCAGAGCATTTCTTCTCCCGTGCTTTCATAATAAGTTCATTCATGGTCATGGCGGTATACCGTCCTTTCTGTAATCATTAGTCGGAATAATATGCGATCTTCATAACTTCTTCCGGCGTGGTCACGCCCTCTTTTACCAAGTCAATGGCACTGTCCAGCAGACTCCGCATGCCCTGTGTTTTCTTGGCATACTCCAGCATTTCCTGACTGTCTGCACTTTTGGCGATCATACGTTTCAACGTTTTGTCTATATATACCATTTCGTGAATGGAAATACGCCCTTTATAGCCCGTGTTGTTGCAGACCTTACAGCCCTTGCCGCGGGTAATCATGGGAATGCCGTCCCCGACAATGGCGATGTCATCTGCTGTCGCCGGTTCTTCGTATTTACAGAACTGGCAGACCTTACGCACCAGACGCTGTGCCACGATACCTACCACAGAGTTGGAGATCAGATACGGTGCCACGCCCATATCCGCCAGACGGACAATGGACGAAATGGCATCGTTGGTATGCAGGGTGGAAACTACCAGGTGTCCGGTGATTGCAGAACGCACGGAAATTTCAGCCGTTTCTGCGTCACGGGTTTCACCGATCATGATAATATCCGGATCCTGTCGCAGCAGGGCACGCAGTCCCACTGCAAAGGTCATGCCGGCAGTCACATTAACGGAAGTCTGCGTGATATTGGGCAGGTCTTTTTCCACAGGGTCCTCAATGGTAGAAATATTTACCGGTCGCTGGGACAGATGCTGCAATACCATATACAGCGTGGTCGTTTTACCGGAACCGGTCGGCCCCGTAATATAGATGATGCCGTTGGGGGCGGACATCATCTTCATCAGCATGTTATAGGAATACTCGTTCATGCCGAAGTGACCGGCGTGGTCGATCTTGGTATCCGACACCAGATAACGCATAACGATCTTCTCGCCGTGTGTCGTCGGCAGAACGGAAATACGCATACTGATGTCGATTCCCTCCAGCACAGCGTGGAAGTTGCCGTCCTGCGGGATACGTTTTTCCGCAATGTTTAGGTTGCTCATGATTTTGATACGGGCAACAATGGAGTTGTGCAGTGCCTTTTCCAGTGTCAGATAGCTGACCATCTGACCGTCGATACGCATACGCACCTGTGTGAAATCCTTAAACGGTTCAATGTGAATATCGCTGGCGTTGGTGCTGTATCCCCGTACCAGCAGCGAGTTGATCAGCTTGATGATCGGCACATCGTCGTCCGCATCGTCTGCCGTCAGCTGGGGCACCTCAATATCTTCTGCGGAAATATTCGCCTTTTTAGCTGCCTGCTTGGTACTGATCTCGGCATAGTAATACTCGATCGCCTTTTTGATTTTCGGACTTTCACTGAGCAGCACTTCCAGCGGCATATCCACGATCTGCCGAATATCTTCCTGTGCGTAGAAATTCAGCGGGTCAGACATGGCGAGCTGTAGACGGCTGTCGTTTTCCGACAGGGCAATGACGTTGTATTTTTCCGCAAGCTGCTTGGGCACCTTGGCAACCACGTCTACATTGACCTCATACTCCTCCAGATTGACCATCTGGAGATCCAGCTTTTTCCCCAGTGCCTCCAGAACCTGTGTTTCTGTGACAAATCCCATTTCCTGCAGCAGTGTGCCGAAACGCACCTTCTTGCCGCTTTGTGTCTTCTGGAATTGCAGTGCCTGATCGATCTGTTCCTGTGTGATATAGCCATATTCTTTCAGCACTTCACCAATGGGTAAATTCTGCAATGTTCTCACCTTTTTCTATTGTTTCTATAGCGACACCGTGCAAAGCCGTCAGGCGGGCTTTGTGCGGTGCTGCCCTATGGCAATACCGCACAAAGAGCATCTGGCGACTTTGCACGCCATCTGCTTGCAAATTTCCCGTCATATTTCACAAAAATGCTCGTGAATACATCCAGTATTCACTCCGCTTTTTGTTTCATCTGACGAAAAATTTGACGACGCATCTGTCGCACAATCTTTGTGCGGCATTGCCCTATGTTTTATTCCAGACTGCCGATGTATAAATACCGCGAAGCTGCCACAGAACTGTCGTATATGTCGGAGGCATTCAGCGTTGCCTTTACCGTTGCCTGATTTTGCAGCTTGACCATTCTGGTTTCCGAGTAGTACACAGTATCGTTCCGCGAGATCCGCACATCTACTGTCACTGTTACATCATCGACTTTTTGGACAAGGATCTTTGCCTGATAAGTCCCCAGCTTACAGAGCACCTGATCGACCGTTGTTCCAGCACTGTCGGTGTCTGAATAGTAAATTGTCCCTTTTTCTTTCAGTTCGCTCTTTCCGTCTTGTGTGTCCACATACAATACGACCTGATGGGCACAGCCGTCATTAGCAGCGATCGTTTCTGTTTCCTGCTGTCCGATGGTCTTGGCATACGCCAGATGACTTTCCAGCTGTTCCATGACCGCGATTCCCTTGGACTGGGCATTGAACATGATGACATTCTGGCAGAAGATCCGCATGGCATTCAGCAGGATTCCCGAAGCAGAAGCCACCAGAATGCCGATCAGCAGAACGGTAACCACTTCTTCTGCCAGCGTAAAACCTTTTCGGTTTTTCACAAGTTTCCGCATCTGCTTTCCTCCCTTACGGTTTCGGTTGATACTGAATGAAATTGTCCGCGGAACGCCTCTGCACATCAAAAGTTTTGGTCTTTTCGTCCCCGCTTGTGCGATCCCGATATGTTACTGTAATCGTAGTATCAGAAGTTTCCGCAGCAACTCCCGCCAGATCCACAGCGGCATTTTTCCGCTGCTGGTTCTTCAGCTTCGCACCGGAGTTCAGAAAGTTCGAGCCGGAAGCGATCCCGATCATGCCGATTGCAAAGGACATGGAGATCATGGCAAATGCAATCACCACTTCCACAACAGTGGTTCCTTTTCGCAGTTTCCGCATTTTGTCACGCCTCCCTTTACAATTGATAGTAGCCGTCCCACCGCCACTGGGTCGCATTCGCGGGAACTGACAGCTTTCCACAAACTTCTGACAATTCCTTTTCCCCGCTGCCGGCAGTGTTCCGCGTCACCTTTGCCGTGAGATAAATCTCACCGGACAGCCGCCTTTTGTTGGCATCGGTTTCGCTGTCGTTGACCACAGAGTGATTCACCGTTACCGTACATTTCCAGTTCCCCGCATCGGGGAGTGAGATCGTAAAGGTTTCCGCGGTGTTGCCGTCGCTGACGAAAATGCTCTGATAGGTTGCTCCGGTGGCTTCGTCCGTCACCGTGCCCTCTTTCAGAATGTCCTGCTGTACCAAAGTGATCGCGGATTCTGCATAGAACTTTGCCTGTACGCGGTTGTTTTCCTCCTGCTCCCGCATGTAATACATACGGTCTACAAGAATGATCCCCGCCGAGATCAGTGAGATCATCAGCATGACCAGCACCGCCCACAAAATCGCTGCACCGTTTCGCTGTGCTGTTTTCCGTTTCATATTGGCATCACCCTGTTTATGCAGCATCTGCTGCTGTGGTTATGATCGTGGTCGTTGTCATTTCTTCCGCCGCAATGTCTGCTGTTGCCGACTGCATGGCTTTTTCCGCCGCTTCTTCGGTGGTTTCGTCGGAATCCACATCATCTGCATAGTCTGTTTCCAGCGGACTCTGATACATGTACGCGGTAATCGTCATGGTAAAATTATACCAATCCTGAAATTTATCCGCATTTGCCGCATCACCGTTTGCCGCAGCCTGTTCCTGTGCTGCCGGCTTTTCCACACTGTTGAAAGAATATGCAGTAACGCCCAGAAACGACACCCGATTGACAAAGTCCAACATTTGTTTCATGTTCTGATAGGTGCCTTCCATCGTATAGGTAAAGTCGCAGCAGTATTCACCGGTGGCGGTATATGCAGCACCGCTGCCGTCACCTGTGCTGCCGTCCGAAGCATCTGTTCCGGAGGCAGAACTGTCTGTGGTACCGGCTACCTCGTCCGGCGAAGCAGTCACCAGATTGCCCTCACCGTCAATATAATACTGCATGGTCTGCCCGATGCTCAAGCCATCGACAGTGACACCCGCTTCATTCATCACAAAGGTAAGAAAACGGTCGATCCGTTCCGCATCGCTCAGCGGAAACAGCTTCTTGGTTTCCTCGCCATTTTTCTCTTTCCAATCCTTTAGTGAGGCAATATTCTGGTCATAACTCTGACTTTGCAGCAACAGGTCGGAATACTGCTGGTTCAGAACCTCCAGCTGTTCCTTTGCTGCCGAGACTTTCGTCATCAGCGGACGGATCAGAAGCTGTACAAACAGTACAACGACCAATACGACACCCAGCACAGAAAGCAGAACTGCCTGCTTTCGGGTAATTTCCGTTGTCATTGTACCACCTCCGTTGTTGTTTCCACAGGATTGCCGTCGGCATCCGTTGCAGTAGTTTCTGCCGACTTGAATACGGCGTTCACTGTATAAGTATACACGCTGTCCGAAAGCGAATAGCCGTCATAGGTGATCGAGGAGAACAAGTCCAGCCGTGTCAGGTTCGTCACAAATGTGGAAACATACTGGCTGTCCGTCGAACTTGCCGCAATGGAAAGGGTGCTGCCGTCATAGGAAAGTCCGGTGATCTCTGCCACCTGAATTTCTCCTCTGCCGGGGCTGACCGTTTTCTCACAGCCAACCAGCTTCTGCACCAGATCTTCGGAAAAGTTGTCGCAGATCTCCTGTGTCCCGTCAATGGTAGCCCGCACCTCAGTATAAACATCACCGGCAGTCCGCAGTGTGCTGATGTCATTCGCCACAGCGTTGGCGTTGTTGATCTTTTCCATCAATGCGGTATCGTTTGCCTTGGTTTCCATTTCTGAAACCAGATTCTCTTGGGTGTGGACGTAGATCCGTGCACCGGCATAACTGCCGCCCAGCAGCAGCACTGCCACTGTCCCCAGTATGCCGAAAAGGGCACCTTTTTTCATGGTGTTCTTTTTCGGTGCCACGACAAGAGGATACAGGTTAATATCCTTTTTTGGTAGTTTTGCCATTTTGGATTCCTCCTGTCCGATTTAGTCCGAATAACGTATCATACTGCCCAGCAGCACCGTGTACTCGCTGGATTCATCTCCAGCGGAACAGTCAGTTCCGTAGGGAGAAACTCTGGAAATGCCCGCACATTTACACCGAAATTTTCCGCGAAGTGCGGGAAGATCTGCACAGCATCTTCCGGAAAGCCGCTCAGGTAAACGTCCGTAATATCAGAGCCGGTCTGTTCCGACTTGTTGAACTGGATAATGCTGTTGATATTCTGCCCCACTTCCCGTTCGAAGCCCTCATCAGTAGGGTCTGCCAGAATCCGGCTGCGGCGGGTCATGACGAAGTTGTCATTGGAAAACAGACACTGCATCAGCATATTCTTATCCAGAATGAACACGGCATAGGTTTTTCCCTGTAAAGATTTCAGCCGCTTCATCATTTTGATCAGACAGTTCTGCACCAGATCGACGACTTCCAGTTCGATCTTCGCCTCTTTGAACAGGCTGATATAGCTGGTGATGAACTCCCTGGTGGAAGCCACCGCCAGAATACTACAGGAGCCGTCCGGATTTTTCGGAGTCACCACGGAATAATCCACCAGCATATTCTGAATCCCCTCAATATCCCGCAGTTCCCCGCGAATAAAACCGGGCACATTTTTCGGAGCGATCTGCGGAACTTTCAGAGGCTTTACAGTAATGGAACTGCCGTTTACCACCAGCGTCACGCCCTTTGCGGGCAGGTTGTACTTCTGCCACATTTCCGTCAGGGTATTCTGGAGAGAGTAGTTGTTCATGATAATGCCGTTCAGGATACAGCCTTCTTCCAGCGGTTCTTCATAGCAGTTTACCACCTGCAATTTATTTTTCACACAGCTGCCCATCAGCACCTGTATCTTGCTGTTGGTAATATACACGTGTGCAGAAACATCTTTTTTCTTCACGGAAATTCACCTCTTTTTCTCTTAGAACCGGTTCAGGAATCGTCCTGCGGTCTGTGCGAGCCACGAGAAGACCGCACCGGTGTTTTCGTCGATATTGCCGTACATGGAGTACATGGGAACGAGAACGGAAACCATAACGCCGGCAACGACAACACCCAGAATGACGATCATCAGCGGTTCGATAATGGACATCATGGACTTGATCGCGGCACTGGATTCATATTCGTAGTCGTCCGCGGTGGAAAGCAGCATTGCGTCCAGCTTACCGGTTTCTTCGCCGACTTTAATGGTATCGCCCAGCTTGCTGTCGAAGCCGTCCATTGCCATAATGGATTCCGACAGGGCGTTGCCCACGCGGATGCTCTTGATACAGTCGTCAAACTGGGAACGGAGATAGCTGTTGTTCACGGTGTCCCGCGAGATTTGCAGGGCGTTCAAAATGGAAAGTCCGCTGGTATACAGCGAAGCCAGCGTTCTGGAAAAGCTTGCCGTATAGACGATACGCACCAGATTGCCGATTTTTGGCAGGTGCACGATCATGCGGTCGATCACCAGACGGGAAGCCGGCGTTCGCATCAGCATGACAAAGACAACCACAATTGCCGCCACCACGCCGATCGCCACATACCAATAATGAGTAAGGAAATCGCTCATGCCCATGAGGATCCGTGTCATCAGCGGCAGTTCCATATCGGTGAACATATCGCCGAACATGGGGAGAATAAACGTAAACATTACAATAATGACCAGCACCAGCAGAATGACCAGCACCAGCGGATACGCCAGAGCACCCTTGACCTGCGATTTGATACGCTGCTGTTTCTGGAAATGCTCGCCCATATTGATAAACGTATCCCCGATCTTACCGCTTGCCTCGCCGGCACGCACCATACTGATGAGCAGTTCGGGGAACACCTTGCCCTGATCTGCCATTGCATCGGACAACGCCTTGCCGTGTTTCAGGTCGGTGGTGATGTCAGAGAAGCATTTTCTCGCGAACTTGGAAATGCTGGCACGATTGGAAATAATATTGAACGACTGGATCACCGAAACGCCCGCGTCCAGCAGGCTGCCCAGCTGGCGGCAAAAGTCCGTCAGTTCCTTGGCTTTCAGCTTGGAGCCGAACGAAGTCTTGCTGGTCTGGGTGTAGTCCAGCAAGAACAGATCTTTCTTTTTCAGTTCGTTCAGCAGTGCCTCCGGATCGGAAGCAGCAAGCGTCCCACGCACCATTTTTCCGCTCATGGCTGTGGCACGATATTTGTAATTTGGCACTGTATTCACCTCTTTTTGGTGTGGTTTTTTTGCCTTCCTTGAAAAGAAAAGGGGAAAACGTCGCAGACGGTGGAGGGATTCTACTGAAATCTTTCCCTTTTGTTTCAGATTCCACGAGATAATCCCTCAGTCAGCCTATGGGTGCCTTTTCAAGGGAGCCTTTTTACTTTCTTCAATGATACACAGGATATTCGCCGATTCGTTCCTTTATTTTTTCTTCGATATACCGGCACGAATCATCAAAGTGTCTGTCAATCTCATCATTTGAAAATCGGATAACTTCCAGCCCGTACTGCTCCAGCACTTCCGTTCGAACGCTGTCATATTCCTCACCCTCCACGGTATAATGTTGAGAGCCGTCCAATTCGATTATCAGTTTTGCCTTACTGCAATAGAAATCAACAATGTACTGGTCTATTACGCGTTGCCGCCGCCACCGTGGAATACAAATTTTCAAATAATTATGCCACAACTGACACTCTTGTTTTGTCATATTTTTTCGGAGCATTCTAGCGGTATCGCACAGCTTTTTATTATAGCCAGTAAAATGATAGTCCTTTTCTTTTTCCATGGCAAAACCTTTCTGTTGAAAATGGGAGAGTTAGGGTTACTCCTAAATCTATTATATTAAGCAAAAGATTTCACAAAGAACCCCTCCACCAGCTTCGCTGGTTCCCCTCCCCTTTCAGGGGAGGTTTCATCGAGCTCCCCTGAAAGGGGAGCTGGCAGCCGCAGGCTGACTGAGGGGTTTCCACACAATCTCTTCACAAATGTGAAAAAACCACGACAGAATGACAAAACCGCCGGAAACCAAACAAAGCACCCAGCACCCAATGTGCTGAATGCTTTGTTATTATCTTAGATGTTAGGAACATTAAACTGTTTTAATCAGGTAGTAGTTGTTGTTGTACCACCAGAACCACCAACAGTATATGCACCCTTACCAGTTGCACTTACAGTATAAGAAACGGATTCACCATTCTCAGCCGTGTAGTTCAAGGAATTAACTGTGTTATTGGCATCAAAGGTAACAGATACAACAGATGCCGCCGGAACTTCAGCCAAATATTCAATGACATCAGTCACATCGCCAGACTTAACCTCGCCATTTACAATCTTAACATCTCCGCCAGTTCCCTGATTATGATAAACGCCATCAGGATCAGCAAATGCAGAAGATGCAATCGTTTGAGCAGCAGATACACAAGCAGCCGCTTCGTTCTTAGCGTTAGACTGACGAGTCTGACGAATGTAACCAATCAAAGTCGGAACCAGTGCAGCGGCCAGAATTGCCATGATGACCAGAACGACGATCAGTTCGACGAGGGAGAAGCCCTTGCGGTTCTTTTTCTTTTTCTTCATTGCAGTATTGAATACGTTCATCGGGGTTTTCATATTGGTTTCCACCTTTCAAATTTGATTTAGTAAAATAAAATAACCTTGTTCCCGAAATCCCCGCTTTCGCGTCTAGCCGGCATCGCGTCCGGAGTTTCAGGAGAATCAAACGAGAGTTCTTATCAACGTTCCCTCTCGTTGTTTGCAAGTTTATTATAGCACAATCTGGCAGTGTTGTCAATAGCGTTTGTGCATATTCTGCATTTGGAACAACAAACAAACATACTTTTTGTGCACATCTACAACGCACCGGAAAAGTGGCAGAATTGCGTGGCTTTTCACTTCCATTTTTTAGACGATTTTGTACGATTCCGATAATGCGGCTCTGATTTTGATAAAATCGTGTCAAGTTTTACATAAAACTATTTTGATTCTGAAGATTTCTCAAATGCAGTCGATTTTCCGCTTCAAAATGCAAACGAAAAATTACTCCCAACTTTTCCGCGAATTTGATACATTTTCTCTAAAAATCGTGTAACGCGTTACATTTCGCGGGAGTTGAGGGGAGAATGTTGCGGGGATTTTTTTATAGGCTCCCCTTTGTGTATTATAGGCTCCCCTTTAGGGCACCCGCAGGGCGTGCCTTGTGCTGAGCTGGCAAGCCGTAGGCTTGACTGAGGGGTGCTTCCATAAACCTTTTACATTAAGCAAAAGATTTCACAGAACCCCTCCACCGTCTGACGACGGTTCCCCTCCCCTTTCAGGGGAGGTTTCATTCGGCTCCCCTGAAAGGGGAGCTGGCAAGCCGTAGGCTTGACTGAGGGGTACTTCCATAAACCTTACACATCAAGCAAAAGATTTCACGAAAGAGGCTCTCACCCATTCGCCCCACGCACTGCCAGGAACACAATAAATCCCGCCAGCACGACTACAGCCAGCACCAGCACCGGCGAGAACATCGCGGTGCGGCTTCGGGTTGCCTGCTTCTGGGTGGGATACGGCAGGGGCTGGCGGCGTTCGTACAGCAACCAGAACAACACGCCCATGATCGAAAACGCCAGTACCGCCATACCAAACGGCAGGATTCCCACATTGGCGACTTTCTCCGGCAGCTTCTCCTGTAGCAGTGACAGCACCATGCTGTTGGTATTCACTGCCATGTGCACCAGTATGGACGGCAGCAGAGAGTTATGCCGTGCCACGATCTTCCCCAGAAACAGCCCCATGACGAAGCCCAGAATAAACTGCTGGAAATTGCCGTGCATCAGCCCGAACAGCAGGGCACTGGTGACGATTCCGAAGCGGACGCTGACCGCCGACAGGCTTTTCATCAGGAAGCCGCGGAACAGCAGTTCCTCTGTCACCGGAGCCAGCACACAGGTGTACAGCAATGCCAGCAGCATGGACTGGGTGCTTTGGAAATAGTCGAAAGATACTTCCGGCAGTTCCAGATGCAGCAGCCTTGTCACCGCGTACAGCACCACGGAAAGCTGCTGCAATGCGAAGCCGATGCAGATGTACTGAAAGGCTTTCCAGCCGGAAAAATCCGTCGTCCGGAACAGTCCGCCCAGCGGCTGACGGATACGGCGGCAGCCCAGCCATGCCACCAGCGTGTTCATTCCCCCGAAGATCAGGCAGTGCAACGCCATGTAGATGCCCGATGATTCCATGGTGTGAATTGCTCCGGACTGGTCGCCGTTGAAGTAGGAAGCCGCCGTGCCGTCCATGCACAGCAGCAGCACCATGATCGTCAGCGGGAACAACAGCTGGCTGCCCATACAGCCCAGCAACGCCCCTGCTCCGGCGGTGTTCATCTGGCGGCGAATGCGGGAACGCTCCTCCCGTTCCGGAAACAGCGGGATATGAAAGTCCGGCAGCAGGATCTGCGGCAGAAACCGCCGGTAATCCGTCCGGTATGCGGCGTTTTCCAATGCATTTTCAAAAGGATTCTGCGGATCGATCTGCCCCGCAGTTTCCTCGGTATAGGGTTCGTTTGTCATGGGTTGACCTCCTTCGCGTTAAGGAAAGCTGTCACGCAGCTTTTCCTGAGGCAATACCGCAAATCTTTGTGCGGTATTGCCCTGAATATACAACAGTATACCATATTTTTCGGGAATTGTACAGAGGGCTTTCACAGTATTCACGAAAATCAATTTTCATGATAGCCTCCCCTGAAAGGGGAGGGGGACCGCCGTTAGGCGGTGGAGGGGTTTTTCGTGAAATCTTTTTATGACGTTTTCAGCATAAGTGGAAACCCCTCAGTCAGTGCTACGCACTGCCAGCTCAGCACAAGGCACGCCCTGCGGGTGCCCTTTCAGGGGAGCCTCACTTGTCAAACTTCATAATTTGACACAATTTAAATCAACATATTTTTGAAAATTGATTT
>ENA-ORLM01000891-ORLM01000891.1-human-gut-metagenome-genome-assembly--contig:-NODE-891-length-22637-cov-3.595124_pt1 | contig 22637 bp, 17 predicted proteins | sample MGYA00243063_ERZ508815 | MGnify/ENA primary metagenome ERZ508815 (study PRJEB26277, sample SAMN04329768) | human gut metagenome | biome: human-associated habitat | host: Homo sapiens | place: USA...
AAGAGAATAGTAATATATATGATGAACTGAAAGAATATTATGGGAAAATACAGTATAGTTACAGTTTTAATTTAAACGGAAGCAGAGCAAATCGTGCAAAAACAGAAAAAAGTATTCAGAAACAGCTTCAGAAAAAATTTGCGAATTGTTCCATTGAAAGTAGAGAATTAAGCAGAGAAAGTTTTTATGAACTTTACGGTGGGTTTCTCTTCATCGGTATCTTCCTCGGAATCATATTCCTGATGGCAATGACACTCATCATCTACTACAAACAGATATCTGAAGGGTATGATGACAGAGAACGCTACCAGATCATGCAGAAAGTCGGAATGAGCAAAAAAGAAGTCAGACATTCCATAAGAAGCCAGGTGCTACTCGTCTTCTTCCTGCCACTGATTATGGCGGTCATTCATCTGGCATTTGCTTTTAAAATTATCACAAAGCTACTCAGTGTGTTAAACCTTACGAATATATCATTATTTTTCATGTATACAGTAGGAACAGTAGCGGTATTTGCAGTAATCTATGCGATAATTTATAGCATAACAGCAAGAGAATATTACAAAATAATAATTTGCCGGGGTGAATAAACAGACGAACCCCCAGAGAGACACTACCCTATATCTGCGACTAAAGTCACAAATATAGGGTATTGTCTCTCTTTGGGGGCGTCTTCTTGCCTGCGGCAAATCAGAAGTTCTTGATTTTGTAGGAGAGGTGTGTTAGAATGTACACAAACAAATTTTCGGAACATATGTTTATGAAGAGGTGATACTATGACAGAAAGAGAGATTCCTTTGGAGAGAAAGTTAAAGATTTTAGCAGATGCGGCGAAGTATGATGTTGCGTGTACTTCGAGTGGGTCAAGTCGAAGAGGGAAGAAGGGGCATCTCGGGAATACGGTATCTGCGGGTATCTGTCATACATTTTCTTCCGATGGACGGTGTGTTTCTCTTTTGAAGATTCTTTTTAGTAATGATTGTGTTTTTGACTGCAAGTATTGTCCGAGTCGTGCTGCGAACGAGAAGGAAAGAGCAACATTTACCCCGGAAGAGATTTGCAGGCTTGTGGTGGAGTTTTATCGTCGGAATTATATTGAGGGGCTGTTTTTAAGTTCTGCGGTGGTGAAGAGTCCGGCATATACGATGGAGCGAATGTATGAGGCGATTTATATGCTTCGGAATAAGTATCATTTTAATGGTTATATTCACGTGAAGGCGATACCAGGGGCACCGGATGATATTATATATGCACTTGGATTTTTAGTAGACAGAATGAGTGTGAATCTGGAATTACCTACTGCCGAAGGCTTGAAGAGACTGGCACCGAATAAGAAGCCAAAGAATCTGATTCGGCCGATTCAGCAGATTCAGAGAGGAATACAGACGCAGAGAGTAGCACTTGGTAAGGATAGCCGAATGGAGCGGGCGAAGGGAAATCAATATTTGTCGAATAGTATATTTAATGAGAAGAATACTTCCTCTGTTGAGGAGAAGTCTGTATTTTCTATAATGGAAGACGCGCAGAAATCTGTTAAGAAGAATGATAATGTAAATAGGCGACAAAATGATGCGGCCTTTTTCAAAGAAACTAGGTTAGAAAGAGATATAGGTAGTAATATAGATACAGAAAATAGTATGAGTGTCGCTACAAATAGTAGTATAGAAAATAGTTTGAATAGCAATATAGGAAGAAGAGGCAGAGAAAATGCGGCAATGTCTGATAATACATCACAGATGGGAAATGGAATGAGTGGTGGAGTAGAAAGTAAAATAACACTCCCATCCCATTTTTTGCAGACTACAGGAAAGCGAGAAGGGGCACAGTTTGTACCAGCAGGGCAGAGTACGCAGATGATTATCGGAGCTTCTGGAGAGAGTGATTTTCATCTGCTTTCACTGACTCAGCGGCTTTATCAGCAGTATGATTTAAAAAGAGTGTTCTATTCTGCCTATGTGCCGCTGAATGATGATCCAGAACTTCCAGTAATTGGAACCGCACCACCTCTTTTGAGGGAACACCGTTTATATCAGGCAGATTGGCTGCTTCGGTATTATGGATTTCAGGCGGATGAACTCCTAAGTTCGGAGCGGCCGAATTTTAATACATTTATAGATCCGAAGTGTGACTGGGCATTACGACATTTAGAATATTTTCCTGTAGAGATTAATCAGGCAAGCTATGAACACCTGCTTCGTGTTCCGGGAATAGGAAATAAGTCCGCAGGGCGAATTGTCAGGGCAAGAAGACAGGCGGCACTTGATTTTGAAGATATCAAGAAGATGGGAGTGGTATTAAAGCGGGCAGTTTATTTTATAACCTGCAGAGGTAAGATGAAGTATCATACACCGATAGAAGAAGACTTTATTACCCGCCAGCTTATTGGGACGAATCAGAAAGATAACTGGAAGATAGAGCATCCAACAACATACAGACAGTTATCTTTATTTGATGATTTTAATTTGACGTGAACTCCCCATCACCTAAAGAAAGCAGAAATGATATGGTAGTTTTTACATGTAAAGATAGATTTGATGATATGATGACCTGTATTTATGAAGCGTGGGCATCCCATCTTGGACATAACAATATAAAGTTAAGAACAGAGCCGCTTGGAACAATGGAACTTTTTTGTGAATACCGTCATGTGGAGGCAGATAAAGAGAAAACAGAGAGTGTGATAAGAACGATTCAGCAAAAGATTTCCTTTCATGCATATCAGATGGTATATCATGCAGCGATGGCAGCAGATGAAGAGGAGAAGCTTGATAGTATTTATCGTTTTTTAATATTGGGATTCCATTATGGCAGGAAGATTCTCGATTCGCTACAGAATCCGATCGTAATGAAAATATTTGAGTTAGAACGAAAAGCAAGTAATGAAGCACATATATTTCGGGAATGTATTCGGTTTACCGAGATGAATCATCACATACTTGTGGGGATAATTTCTCCCAAATGTGATGTTATTACCTTACTTGCACCACATTTTGTGGATAGATTACCTTCCGAAGACTGGATGATCATAGATGATAGCAGAAGAACAGCAGTAGTACATCCGGCAGATCAGCCATATTATCTGACATCTCTTTCCGAAGAAGAAATGTCAGAATTCCTGGCAAGAGAATCTGCAGCAAAGGATACCGATAGTATGACTGCACTGTGGAAAACATTCTTTCAGACGATTGGGATTAAAGAACGTAAGAATCCAGTATGTCAGCGCAATCTTATACCGCTCTGGTATAGAAAGCACATGTCAGAAATGCAGGATTAATCCTGAAAGAATCGGGTTTCTAACGAAAAATTGTTCCAAAGTTTTCCTGATCGTAAATTTTAAGTAATTCCTGTACGCCTTCTTTTACTTCATCACGAGTAAAATCTGCTGCTTCAAGTTCAGCATCAGCCATACGGTTTAGATCATAATAGAAAAACAGACCGACTTTTAATATGTCCGGATTAATTGGATTAGCATATTCATAGAGAATATCTTCTGCATCATTAATATTGCCATCGTTGATCATTTGCTTTAACTTAGGATAGAGCGTATTTTCCTGAAGAAGACCTTTTTCAGCATCAAGCCAGCATCCCGGTTTGATTCCATAGGCAATTTTAAGATAAGTTTCTATTAATTCATTTGTTAAGCGTAAGTCAAAATCATCACGAAGCATGTTGTAAAACCTCCTGTTTTTCATAATGTACTCACAGACTCTTCTCACAAAAGTAAGGATGTGAAGACTCCCGAAGTACATAGCATTATTAAACTTTATAATTATACACTAGAGTTCGCGGAAATTTCAATATTTATCTTATGGCAATCAAGTAAAATCCTATAAAAGTTCAGAATTATAAAAATGATTTTGATCTATGTATTTTGGCATAGAATCAAAATCATTTTTTTGTTATAATATCTTTGCCAAAACAGGAGGAAAAATAAAATGGTAAAAATAGATTTAATTACAGGGTTCTTAGGTTCGGGTAAGACCACATTTATAAAAAAATATGCAAAGTATCTTATAGATCAGGGATTAAATATCGGTATATTAGAGAATGATTTTGGGGCAGTAAATGTCGATATGATGTTACTTCAGGACATTGCAGGAGAAAAATGTACATTGGAAATGGTAGCAGGTGGATGCGATAAAGATTGTCATAGAAGAAGATTTCGCACAAAACTTATTGCAATGGGAATGTGCGGATATGACAGAGTGTTGATTGAGCCGTCTGGAATTTTCGATATGGACGAATTCTTCGATGCCCTTCATGAATCTCCGCTTGACAGATGGTATGAAATAGGAAATGTAATTACAGTTGTAGATGCAATGCTTGAAGAGAACCTCTCAGAAGACGCAGAATTCATCCTTGCATCGGAAGTAGCCAATGCAGGCATTGTTTTATTAAGTAAAGCGCAGGAGGCAGCAGAGACCGATATAGAGCGCACAAAAGCACACCTTAATAAAGCAATGGAATCTGTCCATTGCGACCGCCAATTTGAAAAAGAAATCTTTGCCAAAGATTGGAATAAACTTTCTGATGCAGATTTTAAAAAAATTCAGTCAGCAGGCTATGTTGGTGCAGATTATGAGAAAAAAGACATTGCAGAAGAAGATGCATTTCAGTCATTATATTTTATGAATTTAACTATACCGGTAGAGAAACTTGAAGAAAAAGTAAAACAAATATTTAACGACAAAGAATGTGGGAATATCTTCCGAATAAAGGGATTTATGCAGACAAAATCAGATCAGTGGATTGAACTTAATGCCACACATCAAAATATTACTATACAATCGATAAAAAAAGGACAGGAAATCTTCATAGTAATAGGAGAAAAACTAAACAAAGAAAAGATAACTACTAATTTGATGGGGACACAGACACCGCTTTAGCTCAATATCTTTTGCTAAAGCGGCGTCTGTGTCCCCATCAAATTAGTATTTAATCGTCTACAACCTGAACTTTTAACATATTTGTTGTTCCAGAACGTCCGATTGGTACACCAGAAGTAATAACAGTAACGTCACCTTTTTCAAGGAGTCCATCTCTCTTACATGCATTGATTGCACGTTCGAAGAGTACGAATACTTCCCATTCTTCTCCAAGAAGGATTGGGCGAACACCCCAGGAAAGGTTTAACTGACGGCATACTTTCTCATCCATAGCGCATCCGATGATGTCGCATCCTGGACGGTATTTGGAAATCATTCTTGCAGAGAAACCACTCTTAGTTACAGTGATGATTGCCTTTGCATCGAGGTCGTAAGCTGTGCTGCAGGTAGCATGGCAGATAGCGTCTGTGATACCTGGGTCAGTGTATTTAGCCATATCATTGAAACGTTTGCGGTAGTTGATTTCCTTCTCTGTACGTTCAGCGATTCTTGCCATCATCTTAACAGCTTCTACAGGATAAGCACCTGCTGCTGTCTCACCAGAAAGCATAGTAGCACTTGTTCCGTCGTAGATAGCGTTAGCTACGTCAGTAGTCTCGGCACGAGTAGGACGAGGGTTCTTCATCATGGAATCGAGCATCTGTGTAGCTGTGATAACTACTTTACCTGCTGCGATTACTTTTTTGATAATCATCTTCTGGATGATTGGAACTTCTTCTTCAGGGATTTCTACACCCATGTCACCACGGGCAACCATGATACCTTCGCAGGCCTCGATGATAGAGTCGATGTTATCAACACCCTGAGAGTTTTCGATTTTAGCGATGATACGGATATCTTCGCCACCGTTTGCCTTTAAGAACGCTTTCATTTCTTTGATATCGTCTGCTGTTCTTGTGAAAGAAGCTGCAACGAAGTCAACGTCCTGTTTGATACCGAATAAAAGGTCTTCTTTATCTTTTTCACTCATGAATGGGATGGAGAGTTCAACACCAGGGATGTTAACACCTTTACGGTTAGAAATAGTTCCGCCATTCTCTACTTTACAGTGGATATCCTGCCCCTTGATAGCCACTACTTTTAATCCTACAAGACCGTCATCAATTAAGATGCTGGAACCAACATGGATATCTTTGTGTAAATCTTTGTGAGTAACACTGACAATATCCTTTGTTCCTTCTACATCTCTTGTAGTAAGACAGAAGTCCTGTCCCATCTCAAGAGTAACTCTTTCGTCTTTAAATGTTTTAAGACGAATTTCTGGTCCTTTTGTATCTAACAGACATGCAACCGGAAGGTTATGCTTTGTGCGTAAAGCTTTTACTTTATCTATTCTTTTCTTCTGATTCTCGTAAGTATCATGAGAAAAATTAAGACGGGCAACGTTCATACCAGAGAGCATTAACTGCTCTAAAACATCACCTTTATCCGTTGATGGTCCAAGGGTACAGATAATCTTGGTTTTTCGCATAGTAATAAGTCCTCCTATTTCCTTGGGTTAAAATTAGTATTACCATTCTATTTTAATAATTTCGATTGATTTGTCAACGGGTATTTCAAGGTATTTATGAGAAATGAACGTAAAATCTTCTTAATATACACGAATCAGACTTGAAATACTGTTAACTATTGAAAGTCTTTTCAAAATGTTCAAGGCATCGGTAAAATACAGTTCTTTTACTTCATCGGTAATGATAACCAGTTCGGCATTGCCATTTTGGCGGGACTTTTGAATAATCTGGGCGATACTTACCTGACTTGTTCCGAATACGCTTGTGATATTCGCAAGAACACCTGGTCGGTCAGCTACCTGCAGACGAAGGAAGAAACGGGAATAAGTATCCTGAATATTTTTCACGGGAAGTTCTTTGTAGCAGGAGCAGACATGAAGATTAGAATGTTTTTCAACGATATGTCTTGCAACTGTACATAAATCCCCGGTTACCGCACTGGCAGTCGGACGTTTGCCTGCACCACGGCCATAGTACATTGTATCATCGGATGCAGTTCCGTGAACAAATACAGCGTTAAAGGAATCATTTACTGTTGCCAGAGGATGATCCTGTGGGATTAAAATTGGAAGAACTTTTAATTCGATGCCGTCCTCATCTTTTCTTGCAATACCGACAAGCTTAATTACAGAATTGAATTCTTTTGCATAGAAAATATCCTTTGCTGTAATATTTCGAATGCCTTCGATATAAACATCAGAAAATGTTACGCGGGAATGGAAAGCGATAGAAGCCATGATAGCAATCTTACGTCCGGCATCTAAACCGTCCACATCGGCAGTAGGGTCTGCTTCTGCATATCCTAAATCTGTAGCTTCCTTTAATGCTTCGTCGTAGCTCAAGCCGCTCTGTGTCATGCGAGTGAGGATATAGTTTGTTGTACCATTTACGATACCCATAATCTCTGTGATATTTTCGCTGGACATGCTCTGCTTTAATATCTGAATAATTGGAACACAGCCAGCAACAGCAGCTTCAAACTTGAAATCACAGCCGTATTGTTCTGCGGTATCTAAAAGTTCATGACCATGCTCTGCGATTAAGTCCTTGTTGGCAGTAACAACCTGCTTACCGGCCTTCATTGCCTCAAGCAGATAAGACTTTGCAGGTTCAATACCACCCATTACTTCTATAATAATAGAGATACTGTCATCAGCAATGATTTCTTCCCAGTTGTCAGTGAGAAGTTCAGAAGGAATTCCTTCTCTTTCTTTTGAAGCATCACGGACAAGAATCTTGGCAATCTCAATCTGTGTACCACAGATATGTGGAAAATCTTCCTGACGCTCTTTTACGAGTTCATATACGCCGCTTCCGACAGTACCGGCACCTAATAAAGCGGCTTTCACAATTTTATTCTGAATTGATTCCATAAATTACCTCCAAATAAAAAATCAATAAATAAGGTTGTGTATCATTTTAACAGAGTCCTGCCAAATACACAACCTTTGATTTGTTAAATGAGAGGACGCCCGTTGGAAGATAAATAAATCATATTTGTGACTTTAGTCGCGGCGGTTTGAATGTTCGCTTACGCGCTCGCATCCAAACCTTGCTCCGAGGCCACAAATATGATTTATTTATCTTCCAACGGGCTGACCTTGGCTGGATTTGGGGAATCAAATCAAAGGAAGGAGGATTTGAAGAGGAAATGGAGGGAGACAGATGGTTTTCGTCTGTTTAGCCCCCCAAAAATTACTAGAGCATTTTTCAAGCACGCTCTAGTTACTCTGATAATCCAAAGAGTTTTAAATCTTCTTCCACACTTCCAATCCCAGCGATACCAAAGTTATCCACTAATACCTTCGCAACATTTGGGGATAAGAACGCAGGGAGTGTCGGTCCGAGGTGGATATTTTTTACTCCAAGATAGAGAAGGGCAAGTAAAACGATGACTGCCTTTTGCTCATACCAGGAAATATTGTAGATAATTGGAAGTTCATTAATATCCTCAAGTCCAAATACTTCTTTTAATTTGAGGGCAATAACGGCGAGGGAGTAGGAGTCGTTGCACTGTCCGGCATCAAGTACTCGTGGAATACCGCCAATATCACCTAAATTCAACTTATTGTATTTGTATTTTGCACAACCAGCAGTAAGTATTACTGTATCTTTTGGTAATGCTTTTGCAAAATCTGTGTAGTAGTTTCGTGATTTCATGCGGCCGTCACAGCCTGCCATAACGACAAACTTCCTAATTGCACCGGATTTTACAGCGGTAACAATATCATCGGCGAGGGCAAGTACCTGATTATGGGCAAATCCGCCTATAATTTCTCCACGTTCGATTTCTTCTGGTGCTGCACAGTGTTTTGCCTGCTCAATAATTGCGGAGAAGTCTTTTTCTTCCCCAATTTCACCAGAAATGTGTTTACAACCTGGATAACCGGCTGCTCCGGTTGTGTATAATCTGTCTTTGTAGCTGTCCTTTGGTGGAACGATGCAGTTTGTTGTCATGAGAATCGGACCGTGGAAGCTTTCAAATTCCTCTTTCTGTTTCCACCATGCATTTCCATAGTTGCCAACAAAGTTTGGATATTTTTTGAAAGCGGGATAATAGTGTGCTGGAAGCATTTCAGAATGAGTGTATACATCCACACCGCTTCCCTGTGTCTGTTTGAGCAACATTTCAAGGTCACGAAGGTCATGACCGGAAACAAGGATGCCTGGACGGGTGCCAACACCGATGTTTACCTTTGTGATTTCTGGATTTCCGTAGGTGGAAGTATTGGCATTGTCAAGGAGAGCCATACCGTCCACACCGTATTTACCAGTTTCTAAAGTAAGAGCGATTAAATCGTCAGCAGATAAACTGTCATCGAGAGTTGCGGCAAGGGCACGCTGCATAAATGCATCAATTTCCTCGTTATCCTGTAAAAGAACATTTGCGTGTTTTGAGTAAGCAGAAAGACCTTTTAAACCATAAGTGATTAATTCACGAAGGCTTCGGATATCTTCATTTTCTGTGGAAAGAATGCCGACAGTTGCAGCTTTGGCGGCAAATTCATTTTCAGAACCGTTCCAGAGAGCTGCTTCTGGCAGAGTGTCTGTGCTAGTAAGGGTATTAAGTTTAGAAAGAAGCAAATCTTTTTCGGAAAGCGTGTCCTGAATTCGGGCGATAATTGCTTCTTTGCTAAAGTTGGCATTGGTAATTGTAGTAAATAAATTCAGTGTAATCATGTGATTGACTGCTGGCTGAATCTCTACTCCTTCCTGTCTTAAAGTAGTAGTTACCGCAGAAATTCCTTTTGTAACATAGACCAATAAATCCTGCATGGCAGCGACATCGGGCTGTTTTCCACAGACTCCAACGCGGGTACATCCACTGCATCCGGCAGTTTCCTGACACTGATAACAAAACATTTGGTTTTCCATAAAATTTAATCTCCTTTTTCTTCTATAAAATTCCTTTATGAAGGAAATACAACAGTGAGAAGCCACTTAAAGTCTTCTTTTGCGTAAACAGAATGAGGTTTTTTCGCTGGCATAACGAGGGTATCCCCTGCCTGTAAAATATATTCTTTGCCATCAACAGTGAACTGACCGATTCCTTCAAGAACGAGAACCATTGCATCACCAGTAGAATCATGTGTAGCGATTTCTTCATCTTTGGAAAATGCGAAAAGTGTCACACTTACATGGTCATTCTGTGCTAATGTTTTGCTGACAATCTGTCCTTTATCGGCAGAAACCTGGTCAGCAAGATGTAAAACTTCTTCATGTGAAATATTTTTGATATAAGCCATTGTTATCCTCCTTTAATTGACTTTCTATACGCAGTATAATATAGTTAATTTGATAAATATGTTGTTTTGACAACAAACGGGGAGAAAAAATATGGATTTTTATAAATTATCGAAAACAGTGCTTTTTCAGGGGGCAACGCCGGAAGAAACAGAGCAGATGTTGTCCTGCTTAAAGGCGGGCAAACGCAAATATAAAAAGGAAGAAATGATTTACCGGGTCGGTGAAGTCGTATCCTGTGTCGGCGTTGTTTTATCAGGAAGTGTTTTAATAGAAAATGATGACATCTGGGGAAACCGCAGTGTGCTAGAGCGGGCCGGTGAAGGAGAAATCTTTGCAGAAACCTATGCCAGTATCCCAGACCAGAAAATGTTAGTTAATGTCATTGCGGCAGAAGATACAGAAATTTTATTTTTAAATGTGGGAAAAATGCTCCACCTTTGTTCCAATTCCTGCATTTTCCATAATGAACTCATAAAAAATCTTTTACAGGTTTCCGCACAGAAAAATCTCGCCCTGTCCCGAAGAATTTTTAACACTTCCTCCAAATCTATCCGGGGAAGACTGCTATCCTATTTATCGAATCAGGCAGTACTATGTAACAGTAAAGAATTCGATATACCATTTAACCGCCAGCAGCTTGCAGACTACTTAAGCGTAGACCGTTCCGCACTGTCCAAAGAACTTGGGAAAATGTCCAAAGAAGGATTGATTTATGTGAAAAAGAGTCATTTTCGTCTGTTATCTGTGCAGGAATTATTTGAAGAAGAGTCTTAGAATTTGTTTGAAGAATCAATTAGTAATCTGTACTCTTCCTGATTTGTGGGATATTTTACTTTATTCAGTTGACGTAGTCCATGATGAACTACTGTTGCTTTGGTGAAAGTTTCCATGAATATAATACACATTTTGTAGAAAGTATTTTCTAAATCCACTTCACCTTTTGAGTAAAAATGAATGTCTGGAAAAATGTTTTATGGAATATCTGTTAAGTGACAGAAAAAATGTTTTGTTAAAATTGTCTATACATTTACAAAATATTTTTAAAAATTAATAAAAAAATTCTTTGAAAATAAAAATATTTGTGAATCTTTTTTCTGACAGCAGTGCTATAATTGCACCGTAACAAAGAAGAGGTTATTTAAAAAGAATAACCGTAAAAAATACTTATCAGACCTGATAAAGTAGGGCCTCTAAGCATCAGACATTTTGGAGGAAAAGACAAATGAATACTTTAAGTGCTGAAAAAAGAGATATGCAGATCAAGGCAAAAAAGCTTAGAAGGGAAGGATTTGTTACAGGCAATGTGTTCGGTAAGAACATGGAAGGCTCCATGCCGCTGAAAATCGAGAAAAAAGAGGCAGAAAGAATCTTAAGAACCTGTAATAAGGGAAGTCAGTTAATTCTCACTGTTGAAGGACAGAAAATGCCAGTCTTATTAAAAGAGATTGACTACAATGCAATGAAACATGAGATTGTAGAAATGGATTTCCAGGCATTAGTAAAAGGTGAAAAAGTACATTCTGTAGCAGAAGTTGTACTCTTAAATCATGAGAAAGTAAAATCTGGTGTCGTAGAATTATTATTAGAGGAAATCAGTTATGAAGCATTACCAGAAAATCTGATTGAAAAAGTTGAAATCGATTTAGATGGTAAGACAGCAGGTGATACTATCAGAGTAAAAGATTTACCAATCGCAACTGCAGAAGGTATCCATCTGAAGACGAATCCGGAGGAGACAGTTGTACAGGTAACAGAAGTACACAATGCTCCAGAGGAAGAAGAGACTGAGGAAGCTGCTGAAGAATAAGCGGTGTAGCTTGTAGATAATAAGATATAAAAGGCTCCAGTATATTATATATACTGGAGCCTTTTATATATGTAGGTTATGAGCTGCACCTGATTTTTACTAATTAATTCAACTAATTAATTCAACTAAATCCAGTCACTGTCAGCCCACGAAGAGAAACGATAGCCTATCGTTTCTCTTCGTGGGTGTCTGTTGGTTAATGAATCAAATCATAGTATACCTTGCCGTTTTGTTTAGATTTGCTTATCATTTCCTGTCGTTCCATATAAGGCAGCAGCGAATCCAAAAACTGATTTGGATTAGTGACTCCGATTCGCTGTTTACTAAATGGCTGGCTGGCGGTTAAGTCTTTTACACAGTCAGAGAGTTCCTTTTTTGTCATTTTCCCATTGCGTTTTAATTCTTTTTTTATCCGGCTGATTCCCTTAGAGGTCAGGAGGTTGTTTAAATCCTGATTCTGGTGCATGGAACGCCACAATCCCCAGCCGTAGATTAACATAGTGGCTACGGCAAAGAGTAGGATATAGGGGAGATAATGTATCAGATTTTTCAGTAATTCCATGGGTGCTCCCTTCTTATCTTAATTTTTTATGTGATTTTTGTTAGCCATTTTATTTGTAGTTTATATCTTTTTTATTTTAATTTTTCTGAATAAGTAATTAAATGATGGTCTTTCAAAATTTCGAGAAATTTAATAAGGCGGGAGAGTGATTTTTCCATTTTAGGGAAATGAGCATCGAGTTCCTGGGAGAGTGTGTGAATGTCTTTTTTATCATCAATAATGTTCCAGACGAAGCTGCCGTAATCGTCAAGGTCGATAGAACTTACTTTTGGACGGTGGAAGAATTTCTGGGCGATTTTGTTAAAGAAACCTTCCCAGCGAATGAAGACGGTAATGTTTCCCTTGTCGTTTGTTTCATATTTTATTTCTGGATTTTTTACTGGGATAAAATCAAGGTAGTTTTTATCTATTTTCTGTTTTGCCATAGGGACTCCTTTCATATATTTGTAAATATGATTATAACGGTTAGAATATAGTTCGTAAAGTGTATAAATAATTTTGGCAGTGAAAGAGGTTCTCTCACTGCCAGAAATGAAATATGTTTTGTAATTTAATTGTTAATTAGTTTTGTTGTTCTTTTTTACACATAAGAAGTATAAATAAGCAAGTAAAATGATGAAAATAACTAAGCTAGCAATCTGTGGAAGGGCAACAGGGGAAACAAACTTAGAGTCAACTTTTGCTACCGCACAGATAGCAAGGATAACTCCCATGAGTCCCTCTCCGGCAATCAGACCGGAAGTAAATAATGTTCCACGTTCAATGCAAGCTTTCTTTTCTTTTTCTTCGTTTTCATTTGCTGCTTTACGGCGTTCAAGAATCCAGCGAACTACACCACCAGCCATAATACCGGCACTCAGTGAGAATGGAAGGTACATACCAACAGCAAATGGAAGTACTGGAATACCAAGAATCTCAACAACGATAGCGATGAATACACCAACAAGGATCAGTGCCCATGGAAGTTCTGCATTCATGATACCTTCAACGAGCATCTTCATCATTGTAGCCTGTGGAGCAGGAATTTCGTTAGAACCGAATCCCCATGCAGCATTTAACAGATATAAAACATATCCGATTGCAGCGGAAGAAGCGATAACACCGATCATTTCACCAATCTGCTGAAGTTTAGGTGTAGCACCTACGATGAAACCTGTCTTTAAATCCTGTGAAGTATCGCCGGCGATAGCAGCAACGATACAGATAATACTACCGATACAGATGGAACCGATCATACCTGTAGTTCCTGTAGTTCCTGTAGCTTTTAAAATTAAAGTAGAAATAATTAAAGTAGCAATTGCCATACCGGAAACTGGGTTGTTAGAAGAACCGATTAATCCAACCATACGGGCGGAAACAGTTGCAAAGAAGAATCCGAATATAACAACAAGAACTGCACCAAGGAAACTTACAGGGAAAATTGGAAGTAACCAGATGGCAACAGCAATAACAGCGATAATACCAAGAATAATCGGCATTGGTAAGTCGCGCTGTGTACGAGAAGCATCAGCAGTAGCGCGGTTTTTAGCCATGCTGCCTATTGCCTGTTTAAATGTACGGACAATGAGTGGTGAAGTCTTGATTAAGCTCATGATACCACCAGCTGCAACGGCACCGGCACCAATGTACTTGATATAAGTTCCCCATAATGATCCTGGAGCAAGAGTAGAAATTACTTCACTTCCAGGGAAGATGGTAGCATCTTTACCAAATAATGCAATCATAGGCATGAGTACAAACCAGCTTAAAGTGCCACCTGCGAACATGTATTTTGAAATCTGAGGTCCACAGATGTAACCAACACCGGCAAGGGCAGGAAGAACCTGAATACCTACGGAAGAGCCGGCATATGCCTGAATATCATAACCAATTTCACTAGGGAAAAGTTTAACTCCATCAGCGATGAATTTGTAAATAGCAGCGATACCAAGACCGGAGAATACGATACCAGCTTTGTTACCACCTTCTTCTCCGGCAAGGAGAACCTCTGCACAGGCAGTTCCTTCAGGGAAAGGAAGAACACCATGTTCTTCAACGATAAGAGCCTGACGAAGTGGAACCATGAAACAGACACCAAGGATACCACCAACAAGTGCAACTAAAAAGATAGTTAAAATACTAGGAGAATCAATCTTACCTTCTTTTGCCCATAAGAATAAAGCAGGGAGCGTAAAGATTGCTCCGGCAGCAACAGACTCACCGGCTGAACCGATTGTCTGAACAAGGTTGTTTTCCAAGATAGAATTCTTACGAAGAATGATACGAATAATACCCATGGAAAGTACGGCTGCAGGAATAGATGCGGAAACGGTCATACCAACTCGAAGTCCAAGATATGCGTTAGCAGCACCAAAAATAACTGCAAGTAAAATACCAAGAATTAAGGCTGTGACTGTAAATTCCGGAACTACCTGGTCCGCAGGAATATACGGTTTAAAATCGTTTTTGTTTTCCTTCATTACGTTTATCCTTTCTTTTTTACAATTTCCTTACAAAAACATAACAATTATAACATTTATATAAAATGAAATAAAGGTAAAAAAATGTGCTTTTTTTGTGGTTTATGGAACTTATTAGGTATAAATAATAACTATAAAGTAGTAGAAAATGGCTGTAAAATTAGTGAAATTAACTTTTTTTGCGTACTTCTTCATTGACTTTCAGCTAAATAATGCAGAATATTTTTCATAACAAGATGACTCAGCGAACGATGTGGAGGTATCATCGAGTAAAGTCAATACAGGTCAATAAGAAATAGGTAATTTACATACCAAAATGTCAATGAGATATTATTATGTACAAAATAAAAAAATAAAAAAAGACTTACATAAATTTTTTCTTTATGCTATAATGTCAAGCCGTATCAAATAAATTAAATATCGTAAAAATATTTTGGTCTAATTGGAAACGCACAATATTTTAAAGGTATGCAGTTTTAAGAAAGTACTATATTTTAGAAATATTTAAAGGTGTATGAAATATAAAATTGCAAACATATAAAATGTTGATAACGAACAACACAGCCTATTTTTATGCTATTTCATCGAAGTTTAAATAGCTAGAGCGTGTTTGAAAAATCATTCCAGCAATCTGCACGCCTCAATTTAAAGTATTTATTTTGAATGAGAAAGATTATTTTAAGAAAAACAGCTATTTAAGATTTTGATAAACAGAATGAAAAAGGAGGCAGCTGATTATGCCAAAAACAAAGTTACAGAACGTTATTTTTACAATTATCATGGCTTTTGTCATGGTCTACGCAATGGTTTGCTACAATATCGCAATCGATAAAGGTGGTATGAGCAACCAGATTTTCTTACTCGCATTTCACGAGATGCCAATTATGTGGCCGATTGCAGCTATTTTAGAATTTTTCGTAGTTGAAAAATTATCAAAATTCCTTGCATTCCGTATTGTATCCCCAACAGATAAACCAATATTCATTACACTTGCAATCTGTTCTATGATTGTCTGCCTGATGTGTCCGGTCATGAGCTTTATCGCAACTGCATTATTCAAACATCCAGGAAGTGAGATTATCGCACAGTGGTTACAGACAACAGTAATTAATTTCCCAATGGCACTTTGCTGGCAGATTTTCTTTGCAGGTCCGCTGGTAAGAAATGTGTTCGGAAAATTTGTAAAATAAACTAAATTACCCTCCTATAGCAGTCCCCAGTGTTCAGTGACGGTTTTCTATCACAGCTCTGGTTTTCGCCCATCCCCCTTTACAACCTCCCAAGAATCTTCTATATTATATGGTGAGTTTTGCAGAAAGGAAGGCATACTATATATGAAGAGTTCTTTATTTCCTACATTGAAAAATTATAAAAAAGAATATCTGGGAAAAGATATCGCAGCAGGTATTATGATAGCGGCGGTTTCTATTCCTATCTCTATGGGATATGCGGAAGTATCAGGATTGCCAGCAGTTTTTGGACTGTATGGTTCTGTGCTTCCCATTTTATTTTTTGCACTTTTTTCCACATCACCGCAATTTATTTTTGGAGTAGATGCGGCACCGGCGGCCATTGCGGGAGCAGCACTGGCGAGTCTTGGAATTGAGAGCGGCAGTGCAGATGCTCTGCGGTATATCCCAGTTATCGCATTATTTGTTGGTTTGTGGCTGCTTTTATTTTATTTTTTGAAAGCAGGCAAGCTTGTTACATTTATTTCGACTCCGGTTATGGGCGGATTTATCAGTGGGATTGCGTTGACGATTATTTTGATGCAGATTCCTAAAATCATGGGTGGCAAGTCTGGTTCGGGTGAACTCCCAGAATTATTAAAGCACTTATATGAGACAGCACAGCATATTAACTGGGTGTCAGTAGCATTAGGTGTTGGCGCATTGGCAATTCTTATTATTTCTAAAAAGGTTATGCCTAAGTTTCCGATGGCGGTTGTGATTATGGCATTAGGAATGATTGCAACAATGGTATTCCATGTAGACAGGTACGGAGTTACTTTGCTAGCAAAAGTTGAGCCAGGACTTCCTAAGTTTATTTTACCAGACATTTTCCATGTGGATTTAAGCCACGCGGCAGGCAGAGGCCTGATGATTGCAGTTGTTGTTATGGCCGAAACTTTGCTTTCTGAGAATAATTTTGCAGCAAAAAATGGTTACAAAATTGATGATAATAAAGAAATTTTGGCCTGTGCAGCAGGAAATATTATCTCTGCGTTTACAGGCAGCTGCCCGGTAAATGGAAGTATTTCCAGAACTTCGATGAATGAGCAATTTGACGGAAAGACGCAGGCAGTTTCGATTACAGCAGCGGTTACAATGGTGGCAGTTCTGCTTTTTGCCGCGGGCTTTATCGGATATTTGCCTGTTCCGGTACTGACAGCTATAGTCATTTCGGCGCTGATGAATGTTGTGGAATGGCATTTGGCAGTGCGATTATTTAAGGTAAGCCGCAAAGAATTTTATATATTTGTGGCTGCTTGTATGGCGGTATTATTCCTGGGAACTATTTACGGTGTAATTATTGGAATAATTCTTTCCTTTGTTGCAGTTGTTATCCGTGAGACAAATCCACCAAGGGCATTTCTTGGAGGGATACCTGGAAGAGATGGATTTTATGATTTGAATAAAAATCACTATGCACATCCGATTGAAAATACAGTGATTTACCGCTTTAATGCAAGCCTGTTCTTTGCAAATAGCAAGCTGTTTCAGGAAGATATTGAAAATCATTTAAAAGAGGATACGAAAACGGTAATTGTGGATGCGGGAACAATCACGAATATTGATATTACAGCGGCAGATACGCTTCTTATGCAGAAGAATAATCTGGAGAAAAAAGGAATTGCTTTCTATATCACAGAACATATGCAGGGACTTAACACTCAGCTTCGCAATTTGGGAATGGGATCTTTGATTGAAGAAGGCTGTGTCAGACGAACAATTACGGCGGCTCTTTTAGATTCTGGATTACAAAAGCCATTTCCATTAGAAGGAGTTCCGGCAGATTTGCAGGAAAACTTAAAAGAGTTACAGGAAAATGCAGAAAAAGCATTGTCGTCACATAAACATAACACAAAAAATATAGAAAAAATTAAAAAGACATTGTGGCTGCATACTCTCCCAGCTGAGGAAGAAAATACACTCGAAGAATTTGCATGGGCATTTGGTGAGGATACTGTAAATGAGATTGAAAAACGGGTTCATCAGGTCATTTCCCATTTACATCACTGGCCAGAACTCGAAGCAATCTCAGAAAGTGGTCTCGCAAGACAGATGAGGGCATGGCATAATCTCGGAGTTATTGATGAGGATGAGGTACTTCGGAGGATGGAGCTTCATTTGGATGAACTCTCAGCAAATCTTGAAGAAGACAAGAACAAACAGCTTATCTTCCAAATGATTGAAAAACGCCGCCAGCATCTCGAAATGGAATTAAAACAGGAAAATCCAGAAATCTGGCAGAAGTTAGTAGAAAGCCGCAAACATTTAGAAAGAAGACTCGAAAAACAGAATCCAGAAGCAGCAAAAAGGTTACATGAATTGGAAGAAAAATTTCTGGGTTAGTTAGACAAACAGACGAAAATCGAAGCAACATCTCTGTGGCTGTAGTCGCAGCGAGAGGAAGTCTTCTATGAAAAGCCCCTCATTAAAAGTTATTGATTTTGACTCCGTTGTAAAAAACACAAAAGTCGCAAAATCAATAATTTTAATGAGGGACCTTTCTAACGGAGGTTGTTTTCTCACAGCTCTGAAGTCGTAGATTGGGTGAGATGCTGCTTCGATTTTCTGTCTTTGGCTACATTGAAATCAGAAATTTTTTTATAATTTATGGGGAAGAAAAAACATCTCAGTTATAAAGAAATATATCCATAAAAATATTTTGATAATATTTTTATAAATTAAAAAAATATAAGGTCATTTTGAAAAATGATATAGAGAAAAGAAAAAGAATGTTTAAGAAAAATTAATAATATTCTTTTTCTTTTTTAGTGTATAATAAAAATATTAGAGAAGATTTTAAGAGAGAATAAGATGTAGAGAAGTAAATTAACAGGAGGATGAAAAATGTCAGATTCTATATGGAGTGATGGTGGTAGAATACAGATGCCTCAATATGAAAAGCTGACTCGTATCAAAAAAGTAGATGTCACGATTGTCGGAGGAGGATTATGTGGTCTTCTATGTGCGTATTTCTTAAAGGAGGCGGGAGTGGAATGTCTGCTTCTTGAGGGAAGCAGGATAGGCAGTGGAACTGTGAGACATGCGATGGCACAGGTTACGTCGCAGCATGGCCTTATATACAGCAGATTGCTGGAAACTTTGGGGGAAGAGAAGGCCCGCATGTACTTTGAAGCGAACGAACTCGCATTGCATAAGTATCGGGAATTGGCAGCATCTATAGATTGTGATTTTGAGGAGAGAAGTTCCTATATTTATTCAAGAACAGACAAAGAATGCATTGAGAGGGAAGTGCGTGCAGCCAGTCTTCTTGGTATGAAAGCAGAATTTTGTGAGACACCGGAGCTTCCATTTGATACGGCGGGAGCAGTACGTTTTCCGAATCAGGCGCAGATGAATCCTGTAAAGTTTTTATATGGTCTGGTAAAAGATATTGAAAAGTCAGATAAGGTAACTATTTTTGAAGAAATGCCTGTAGATGATTGGATAAATGGAACAACATGGAGCGGACTCTATATAACAATTCCGAAAAATATCATTTGTACAACACATTTTCCATTTTATAAGAAAGCAGGAGGATATAATAATAAGCTATATCAGAATCGTTCCTATATCATGGCCCTTGATCATGTGCCGGAGCTTCATGGAATGTATGCAGATGCGTCTGATAACGGACTGGCATTGCGAGGATATAAAGATATGATTTTTGTAGGAGGAGCTACCCACAGAGTAGGGCAGGAAGAACGTGATTGGAATGAATTCAGAGAGAAGATTTTATCGTATTATCCAGAGGCAATAGAGCGGGAGCATTGGGAAGTAGAAGATTGTGTGAGTTTGGATGGAATTCCGTATATCGGACCATATTCAGATAAGACCCCGAACATGTATGTTGCTACAGGGTTTAATGGCTGGGGAATGACTTCCGCAATGACAGCAGCCATGTTGCTAACTGATGCTATCATAAATGGACAAAAAACAAATGGGGCTACAGAATCTTATCCATGGGGAGAAGTTTTCTATCCGGAAAGAAAGATTGTGCGTTCACAATATTTTGCGAATGTAAAAGAAAATGTAAGAGAGAATATAAAGAGTTTTTTGACCAGAAAAAGTAAAATAAATGATTGACAAATATTTTTAATAGTGCTACCATACACTCGAAACAAGGAAAAGCGATGAGGGAAACGAGTAATATAATCGAAATCATACAGAGAGAGTAACAGTTGCTGAGAGTTATTTATGAGGAAGTATATGAAAACCATTCCTGAGCTGCGATGCGAAAAAGAAATATTTTAAAAGAACTATACAGATTATATGAAGATGTTTCAAGAGAAGCATCCTGATGAATGTTAAGATATTTCACAAGTGTTGCCGTATGCCCGCGTTAAGGGATAGGATTTAATTTAGAGAATCTGAAGTGAAACTATAAGGTGGAACCGTGTATTTAATGCACCCTTAGATTATAGCTATGCTGTAATCTGTGGGTGCTTTTTTGATATAAATTAAAAGTAAGACATGTAGACTTTTTAATCAAATATGTTTTAGTTGTAAGCTGCAGCGGTCTATATTCATTACTATTAACGTTCCCAAATCAGATTCATTCTTATTTTGGAGGTAAAAAGAAATGAAAGTTCTCGAAAAAAATGGACAGGTAATCGAAGGTAATTTTGAAGAAAAAGAAGTAAAAGAAGCGTTTTGGCACACAAGCGCCCATGTATTGGCACAGGCAGTAAAGAGATTATATCCAGATACGAAATGTGCGATTGGACCAGCAATCGATAATGGATTTTACTATGATTTTGATTTCTCTTTCCCATTTACAGAGGAAAATCTTGCAGCAATCGAAAAAGAAATGAAGAAGATTGTAAAGCAGTCTCTGCCATTAGAAGTATTTGAGGTTACAAAAGAAAAAGCCTTAGATTACATGAAAGAAAGACAGGAAGATTACAAAGTAGAAATGATTGAGGAACTTCCAGAAGGAGAGACAATCACATTTTATAAACAGGGTGACTACGAAGAATTCTGTGCAGGCCCTCATGTATCCAATACTTGTGTAATCAAGGCAATTAAGCTCCTTTCTACAGCAGGTGCGTACTGGCGCGGCGATGAAAAGAACAAAATGCTTACAAGAATTTATGGAATTTCTTTCCCAAAAGCTGCTGAGTTAAAAGATTATCTGAATATGCTCGAAGAGGCAAAGAAGAGAGATCACAGAAAGCTTGGAAAAGAACTTGGATTATTTACCATCATGGAAGAAGGTCCGGGATTCCCATTCTTCTTACCAAAGGGAATGATTCTGAAAAATACTCTGATTGATTACTGGAGAAAGATGCATACAAGAGAAGGATACGAAGAAATCTCCACACCAATCCTTTTAAACAGACAGCTTTGGGAAACATCAGGACACTGGGATCATTACAGAGAAAATATGTACACAACAGTAATTGACGACATGGATTTTGCTGTAAAACCAATGAACTGTCCAGGTGGAATGCTTGTTTATAAGATGGAGCCTCGTTCTTACAAAGAACTTCCACTTCGTCTTGGGGAACTTGGCCTTGTGCACCGTCACGAAAAGTCCGGACAGCTTCATGGACTGATGCGTGTAAGATGCTTTACACAGGACGATGCCCATATCTTTATGACAGAGGCGCAGATTGAAAATGAAATCCAGAAAGTCGTAAAATTGATTGATGAAGTATATAAGAAATTTGGATTTACTTATCATGTAGAATTATCCACTCGTCCAGATGATAGCATGGGAACAGAAGAAGAGTGGGAAGTAGCAACAAATGCATTGGAAAATGCAATCAAAGCTATGAATATTCCTTACGAAGTAAATGAGGGAGACGGCGCATTCTATGGTCCAAAACTTGACTTCCATTTACAGGATTCTATCGGAAGAACATGGCAGTGCGGAACAATCCAGCTTGACTTCCAGCTTCCACAGAGATTTGAGGCAGAATATATTGGAGCAGACGGAGAAAAACATCGTCCAATCATGATTCACCGTGTTGTATTTGGTTCTATTGAGCGATTTATCGGAATCTTAATTGAACATTATGCAGGAAAGTTCCCAACATGGTTAGCACCGGTACAGGCAAAAGTTCTTCCTGTATCTGACAAATTTGCAGATTACGCAAAACAGGTTGCTGAAGCACTCAAAGCAAGCGGCGTTCGTGTAGAAGTCGATGACCGCGATGAGAAACTTGGCTATAAAATCAGACAGGCACAGCTCCAGAAAGTTCCTTATATGCTTATTCTCGGAGAAAAAGAGCAGAGCGCAGGAACGGTTTCTGTTCGTAAGAGAGATCTTATTGATGAGAATGACAGCCCAGAACTTGGCGCAATGAGCGTGGAGGAATTTGCCGCAATTATCAAAGAAGAATCTCAGTATTAAATTACTATTTAATTCATTAAGCGAACTACAGACGAAGCCATTGCCCCCAATAAGGCATATTTGTGATTTTAGTCGCGG
>ENA-ORLM01000895-ORLM01000895.1-human-gut-metagenome-genome-assembly--contig:-NODE-895-length-22476-cov-2.608018_pt1 | contig 22476 bp, 16 predicted proteins | sample MGYA00243063_ERZ508815 | MGnify/ENA primary metagenome ERZ508815 (study PRJEB26277, sample SAMN04329768) | human gut metagenome | biome: human-associated habitat | host: Homo sapiens | place: USA...
TGGCGATATCGAGCATCTTGCCGCCGCCAATGCCCACCACCATGTCACAAAACTCGGCCCGGGCTTCCTTGGCCATTTCGACAACGGCATCTTCCGTACACGGACCGTTGTAAATCTTAAAGAACGGCTCGCTTAGATCTTCATCCAGAAATCCATCGACGATCTGCCTGCACAGCCGATCCTCGGTGCCCTGGTCAAACAAGACATAGGCAGCGCAGCCCAACCATGACAAATACCTGCCCTGGCGCGAAAGTTCGCCCGGCCCCTGAACATACCGGCCGGGACCGCCATAAACCATAGGAAGCGCCATACGAGAATCCGCCCTTCATCAAACAACGATTAGTGCAAAGTAACCTGATCCCTTTGCACCATAGCAAAAAGGGCCCCGCGCATTGAGCGCGAGACCCCTTGCAAGACAGTGGGAGTCGATTAGAAATCGATGTCGGTGTCGTAGTAGCAGGCCTTGAGGATCTTCTCGAAGTCGGCAGCCTTGGTCTCACGCGGGTTCTCGGGCGTGCAGGCGTCCTGCTCGGCGTTCGCGGCGATCTCGGGCAGCTTGGCGAGGAACTCCTCCTCGGAAACCATCTGCGGGTTCTCGGCGTCGACCTTCACGCCACCATTCGCGTAATCCTTGATGGACTGCGGAATGTTGAGCTGGTCGTTGAGGTCGCGGATCTTCTGGACGAGCGCAGCGATGAGCTCCTCGTTGGTCTCGCCGGGAAGGTGCAGGATCTCCTTGGCCACGTAAGCGTAACGCTCGGCAGCACGGGGATCCTTGGAGTTCCACTGGATGACCTTGCCCAGGTACATGGCGTTAGCAGCACCGTGGATGATGTGGCCGTTCTCAAAGGCAGCACCGGTCTTGTGAGCCATGGAGTGAACGATGCCGAGCAGGCCCGAGGAGAAGGCGATACCGGCGATGCACTGAGCCTCGTGCATGTGCTGACGGGCCTCATGGTCGCCAGCATAGGACTTGGGCAGCCACTCGACGATCTCGCGGATGCCGTGCAGAGCGTTGGCGTCGGTGAACATAGAGGCGCAGGTGGAAACGTAGGCCTCCATGCAGTGGGTCAGAGCATCCATGCCGGTGTGAGCGCACAGCTTGGCGGGCATGGTGTAGGTGAGCTCGGGGTCGACGATGGCGACATCAGGGGTGATGTTGAAGTCGGCCAGCGGGTACTTGATGCCCTTGGCGTAGTCGGTAATGACGGAGAACGCGGTGACCTCGGTAGCGGTGCCGGAGGTAGAGGAGATGGCGCAGAAGTGAGCCTTCTGACGCAGCTCAGGGAAGCTGAACGGCTGGATGATGTTATCGAAGGACTCCTCGGGATACTCGTAGAAGACCCACATGGCCTTAGCGGCATCGATGGGCGAGCCGCCACCGATGGCGATAATCCAGTCGGGCTCGAACTCGCGCATGGCCTCGGCGCCCTTCATGACCGTCTCGATGGACGGATCGGACTCGACGCCCTCGAACAACTTGACCTCGAAACCGCCTTCCTTAAGGTCGTTCTCGACGTCCTGCAGGAACCCGCCGCGGCGCATAGAGCTGCCGCCAGAAACGATGATGGCCTTCTTGCCCTTGAGGTTCTTCACCTCGTGGCGAGCGCCCTCACCAAAGTACAGATCGCGAGGATTGGTAAAACGTCCCATACTGTGCCTCCTAAACAAGCCCCTCTTAGACTTGCGTATATAACGGAGCACCCAATTGGCTCCGTTAGGACCGGTTTGCGCGTTGCCGGCGATGACAATGCGCGATGTCTAAACGTCTCAACGCTCAGACAAACACTATTTTACCGTTCTGGTTGGTCAGTTATTCACCTAAAGCCGCCAATGATGAAACGTTTTTTCTATCCCTGAAGACCCTTGTGCGGCATTCATACTCCCAAGCTGGGCAAACGTTTTATCAAGGTTGACTACATATCCCGGGCAGGACGGTGCCCCTCCAAAATATGCACCGTTCGCCGCCAAAAATCGACCGTTTGCGGCACCGTGATACCACTCGGTCGTCCAAGGTGCCGACATTTGTGCGACATCCGTCTTCGTGGTGCAAAGGTGCAAGTCCAAGTGCGGCACCCCCGGTGTGCCACATGCGGGTAAACTAGAACCTTATATAGAAACATCTGAACCCTAACCGCAGCAAAGGAGGCCCCATGGCATTCGATCCCATTCAAGAGGATTGCCATCGCCTCGTTCTTGAGGCCTTGCGCCGCGACAATATCCCGCTCACCGACGGTGCCGCCGTAGAGCGTCTGATGGAACAATTCACCCGCAACCCCGCACCGCTCATCGTGCACGACCGCGACCGCGCCGGGCATCTGATTGCCAAGGTGGTCGAGGCTGTCGACTACCGCATTCCCTTTATCCCTGACGATACCCAGGCAGAGCAAGAAGAGACAGCTGCCGAGAACATGCTCCGCGAGGCGGCCGCACTCGATCCGGCCAACTGGGACGCTCAGCGCATGCTGACGGCACTCACCGCCGAATCCAACGAGGAATACGTACAGTACCTGGTGTCCAAGTGCGATGAGGTCGAGCACGACCTAGCGCTCAAAATCGCCTCGGCCCAGGACCCCTACGAGCGCGAGGCCGCAGGCGACCTTACGCGCCGCCCCTATCTGCGCTGGCTTGCCGCCTTGGCATCGCGCGCCCTCATTAGCGGCCGCTATCGCATGTCGCTCGAAGCCGCGAATCGCAGCTTGGACTTTGCGCCCAACGACCCCGCTGGTGTCCGCCACACCGCGATGCTCGCCATGGCAAAGCTCGAATACCCCGCCGAGGAGCTCAAGCGCTTTCGCTCCGCACACTCCGTGCCGTACCTCGCGAATACCCCACTGCGCCGCCGCCCCAAAGATGCGGAGCGCGACTTGGACCCGTGGACGCTCATCGCGCTGATGAGCACGGCTTGGCGCGAACTGGACTACGAGGGCGCCGAGCACTACCTGCGTATCCTTGTGCGCTCGTGTCCGCACGCAGCCGAGGCACTCTACTTCCAAACCGAGTTTCCCGATGGCGTCTATGCCCGCGTCAACGTGGGTGTGGGCTCCACCGACGAGCTTGTCCTTGCGCTGTCCGAGGCGACGCCGGTACTGCAGGAGGGCCTGGGCGCACCCGACAACGCCAGCTTTGCCGCCTGGGTCGCCACCAACGACATCGTGCGCTCCCAGATCGACGAGCGCATACTGCGGGCGGCCGAGCAGGGCTTGCCGTTTAAGGGAGGAGACCTCTAATGGATCCGAGCGTCTACATCCCCGCCTACCTGGAGCGCACCTATCTGGCGTCGCACCCCGAGCTCACCGATGCAGCACGCGAGCTTGTCCATAACGACATTAGTGCGAATCCCCAAAAGTACGCGCAGTCCGAGCATGCCCAGGCGCTGCTGTCCTATGCCGGTGTTCATCGCCACCTGCTCGACGAGCTCCATCGCATCGAAGATATGGGCAGCGACGAGGAGTTTGAGCAGACGCGCAATCGCCTGTTCGACGACATGCGCGATGAGCTGCTCAAGATTGTCCGCGTCGACGCACTGACCGTCGACGCGCAGCTGCTCGCCATCATCCTGGCCGACACACCCGTTGACGCCTGCCTGGGCGACCTGATGAAGCTCGAGGCAACCACGGCCGATTACCTGCAGCAAAGCGTGCCCGGGTTCGATATGGAGGCCCCGCACTACTGGGCCAACAAAGTTTTGACGGACGGCGTGACGGCGGCAGAGCTCACCGTGAGCGAGCCGGCGCTTATCGGGTGGCTTCACACACTCGAGGCCATCTCGCAGCTGTGCATGGCGAGCGCCCGCTACCGTGCTGCCGTCAACTATTCTCGCCGTGTTCTTAAGGCGGAAGGCTATCCCACCCGAGCGGCAGGCACCGTGTTACTCGCCCTCGCTCGCTTGGAAGACGAGGACGGCTTTTTTGCCCTGGCCCACCAGCTCGAGGAGCAGATGGGGGCCGATGCCCTCGAGAACTCTCCTTGGTATCTGCTCGCCCGCACGATTCTGCTGTTCAAAACAAACAAGATGCGCCCGGCGACACGCGCGCTGCGTGAGTTCGCCAACCGCTGCGAGGGTGGCGCGTTCTTCTTACTGAACCCCATGTACCAGACACCGTACCTTCCCTGCCGGCCCGAGCCACACGATCCCTGGGATCTTTCGCACCAGGCCGTTTGGGAAGCGGACGGTATTATCTCGGACACTCCCGACTTTGCCCCCTGGGCCAACGCCTGCGAAGATGTATCGCAGCTTGCCCAGGAATTTGCGCGCCGCTACGGATTTTAGTGACGCACTCGACCCGACCATGTCGTTTACGTTAGGAACGGTTTCATGAACCTCCGCTCATCTCTTGCCTGCACCTCGAGCGATATCGCTCGCTGGGGGCTGCGCTCCGTCCTTAAGCGCCAGGGCGGCGTACTCCCCGGCCGCATCGCCATGAAGATCGACCCCGAGTTGCTGAGCGACCTCGCTGGCCTTGTCGACCGCAGCGTGGTGATTACGGGTACTAATGGCAAGACCACCACTTCCAACCTCATCGCCGACGCCGTTGCTGCCAGCGGTGCTGCCGTGGTGTGCAACCGTGCCGGCAACAATATGGAGCCTGGTGTGGTAGGTGCTCTACTCGAGGCCCGCGGCGGCCTTAAACACACCAGCAGCGGCAAGCGCGTGGGCGTTTTTGAGTGCGATGAGCTTTACACCGTACGCGTTCTGCCCAAGCTCAAGCCGACGTACTTTGTGCTGCTCAACCTGTTCCGCGACCAGCTAGACCGCTACGGCGAGATCGACCATACCCAAGACGTCATCGCCCATGCGTTGGAGCTTTCGCCGGCAACAACGCTCATCTACAACGCCGACGACCCGCTGTGTGCCGCGATCGCCGCGCGCGTTCCCAATGCAAGCATCGCCTTTGGCATCGACGGCGCCACCAACACCGAGTCCGACCGTATTAGCGACTCGCGCTTTTGCTCACAGTGCAACGCGCCGCTGGAGTATGACTACGTGCAATACGGCCAGCTCGGCGCCTACCATTGCCCCTCGTGCGGCTGGGCCCGCCCTGCGCTTGTCCGTCGCGTGACGGGCGTGGAGCTCGGCTGCGACGGCTACGACTTTGACCTGGTCTTTGGATCTGCGCCCGACGCGGCTGCCGCACACATCGCCACACGCTACAACGGTCTGTACATGGTCTATAACGTTGCCGCCGCCTTCTTTGCGGCGCACGAGCTGGGCGTGGACGCGGCGCACCTGCAGCCCACGCTTAATGCCTACGTGCCCGCCGGCGGACGCATGGGCCGCTGGGATATTGCCGGCCGCACCGTCGAGGCCAACCTGGCCAAGAATCCCGTGGGCTTCGATCGCCAGATCCAGTCCATTAAAACGGCAGGTGGCAGGCTCTGCGCTTTCTTCCTCAATGACAACGACGCCGACGGCCACGATGTCTCGTGGATCTACGACGTCGACTTCGAGCGCATCGCCGACACACCGGGTCTTGTCGCCTTTGCCGGAGGCACGCGTGCGCACGACATGCAGGTACGCCTCAAGTACGCCGGCATCGATGCCGCGATTATCTCGGACGTCGCGCAGGCAATTGGCGCCGTTGCGGATGAAGCCGCAGGCGACACTTTCTATGCCGTCGCCAACTACACGGCCTTCCCGCCGCTGGTCAAAGAACTCAATGGGCTGAAGGGTGCCGATGCAGCCACGGTTGCTGCCCGCGCTGCAACGTGTGCCGATGGCAGTGCCGTCCCCGTCGGCATCGCGCCAGTCGAGCTTTCGCGCCCGCTGCGCATCGTCTACCTGTACCCCGATGCCCTCAACCTCTACGGCGACGGCGGCAACGTTATCGCCCTCGAGCGTCGCTGCGCCTGGCGCGGCATCCCCGTTCGCGTGGACGAGGTCCGTATGGGCGAAACGCTTGATTTGACCGATGCCGATATCGTCATGATGGGCGGTGGCTCCGACCGCGACCAGCTGGCGGTCGCACATGAACTGCTCGCTCAAAAAGACAAGGTCGCATCCTATGTTGAGGATGGCGGTTCGTTGCTCGCCATCTGCGGCAGCTATCAGCTGCTCGGCCGTTCGTACTATATGGGTGAGAATCGCATTGAGGGTCTGGGGGTCATTGCCGCCGAAACCGTACGCGGCTCCGACCGCCTGATCGGCAACGTAGCCGTCAAAACCGACCTGGCACCTGAGCCCTTTGTGGGATTCGAGAACCATGGCGGCCGCACGCTTTTGGACGCCGATGCCACGCCGCTCGGAACGTCCGTCGTCACGGGCACCGGCAACAACGGCGACGATGGCTTTGAGGGCCTGATCTACAAGGGCGTCATCGGCACGTACCTGCACGGGCCGGCGCTGCCCAAGAACCCCGAACTCGCCGACTGGCTGATCGCGCACGCCCTCGAGCGCCGCGGCGATGCGCAGGCCGCCGCCCTGCTGCCGCTCAAGCCCCTCGACGACACCTACGAGCACGCCGCCCACGACGCCGCCATGAAGCTTCTCCCCTAGCACCCCACCACCACAAAGGGGACAGGCACCTTTGTGGTGGTTTTGACCCATCCCAGCGGTTTGTCTCAATCTGTAACATCTAGACCGTTAAAAGTCGTCTTACTGTTACAGAATGAGATGTTCGTCCCGACGCCTGCCTTTTGTCTCGATCTGTAACAGATAGAGCCGATTTGCCCGCCCAGATGTTACAGATTGAGATATTTGAAGATCGGGATAGAGAGCCAGCTCCTATGTGGTGGTTTTCCAGTTTGCCAACGATATACGCGCCGGCAAAAAAGTCTGCTATACTCTTTCCCGCTGTCCCCATCGTCTAGCGGCCAAGGACGCCACCCTTTCAAGGTGGATATCGCGGGTTCGAATCCCGCTGGGGGCACCACAGAATCTGAGAAGCCCGTTACCAATTCGGTAGCGGGCTTTTTGCTACCCATGCGCCGGGATTCGAACCCGACAGGGTGCGAATCCCGGCATCATCGCAAAGCCAGTGGGCAAAAAATAGCAAATATGAGTACTGTTACCATTTTAGTAACAGCGATTTCATGCGTTTAGAAGTCGATTTAGACGTCAGGCGTCCTACGGCGGAAGAATTGCAGACGTTTATCGGCTAAGTACTTGTACATATGTTGCGTAACACTACATATTTTGTAAATAGATAATGCTACAGGACTTGTGACAGTACTCAAATTTGACGTTTTTTGTCCACAACCCTTTATACCTAGGCAAGTCGGCGGCAAAACGGGCTTCAAAGCATCCTTCGCAAACAAAAACCGGGGCCCGCATGATGCGGACCCCGGCTCAATACCGTGACGATATGTCAGTTACGCTCTACACGTAGAACAGGATGTCGTCGTAGGTCGGGACCGGCCAGTAGTCGGCGGCCACGATCTCCTCCATGGCATCCACGGCGGCGCGCAGCGTATCCATAGCGGGGACGACCTCGTGTGCATACACGTTGGCCTGCTCCTGACCATCGAGGCCCTCGGCCTTCTGATGCACGGCGTCGAGCGCCTTGATGGAGTCGTTGATGGTGGTGATGCCGTTGCAGAGCTTGTTGAGCGTGTTCTGCTCGCACTGCATGGCGGCCTCAGCACCGGCGGCACGAATAGTCTCAAGGCCCTTAGCGACCTTGGTGGCATAGGCGGTAATGACCGGGCGATAGGTACGACGCGCCTCGCGAACCATCGTGGTGGCCTCGATGTTCATGAGCTTGTTGTACTTCTCGAGCTTGCAGTCGTAGCGGCACTGGGCCTCGGCCTTGGTCAGGACACCCGTCTCCTCAAAGAGCGCGATGGCCTTATCGGAAACAAAGGCGGGCAGGGCGTCGGCCGTGGTCTTGTTGTTGGCAAGGCCGCGCTTCTCGGCCTCAACGGGCCACTCGTCGGAGTAGCCGTCACCGGAGAACAGGATGCGCTGGTGGTCGGTCAGGACCTTCTTGCAGTACTCGAGCGCAGCGTCCTGGAACTCATCCTCGGGCGTACCCTCAAGCGCGTCGGCGAAGGACTTGAGCGACTTGGCCACGGCGGCATCGAGCACCAGGTTGGAGTCGGAGACGTTCTGCTCGGAGCCGCAGGCACGGAACTCGAACTTGTTGCCGGTGAAGGCAAACGGGGAGGTGCGGTTGCGGTCGGTGTTGTCCTGCATCAGCTTGGGCAGGGTATCGGCGCCCAGGTCGAGCACGCCGCGCGTGGCATGGACGGAAGCCTTGCCATCGATGATCTTCTCGACGACCTCGGTAAGCTGGTCGCCCAGGAAGATGGACATAATCGCCGGAGGAGCCTCGTTGGCGCCCAGACGATGGTCGTTGCCGGCCGAGGCAACGGAGGCACGCAGGAGCTCCTGATAGTTATCGACGGCCTCGATCACCGCGGTGAGGAAGACGATGAACTGCAGGTTGTCGAGCGGGGTGTCGCCCGGATCGAGCAGATTCTCGGACTCGGTGCCAAGCGACCAGTTGTTGTGCTTGCCCGAACCGTTGATGCCCTCGAAGGGCTTCTCGTGCAGCAGGCAGACCAAGTCGTGGCGGGAGGCGATGAGCTTCATCTTCTCCATCATGACCAGATTCTGGTCGATGGCCTCGTTGACTTCGCCATAGACGGGGGCGAGCTCATGCTGGCAGGGAGCAACCTCGTTGTGCTTGGTCTTGGCGGGAATGCCAAGCGCCCACAGCTCATCGTCCAGATCCTTCATATAGGCCGAGACGGTGGGGCGGATAGCGCCAAAGTAGTGCTCCTCGAGCTCCTGGCCCTTGCAGGGAGCGGCACCAAAGAGGGTGCGGCCGGTGATGACCAGGTCCTTGCGCTTGCGATAGGCGTCCTTCTTGATCAGGAAGTACTCCTGCTCGTCGCCCACGGAAGGAACGACCTTCTTGGGGGTCTTACCGAACAGCGCCAAAACGCGCTTGGACTCACGCGAGAGCGCGGTCATGGAACGCAGCAGCGGGGTCTTCTTGTCCAGGGCCTCGCCCGTGTAGGAGCAGAAAGCCGTGGGGATGCACAGGACATCGTCCTTGATAAAGGCGGGGCTGGTGGGATCCCAGGCGGTGTAGCCACGGGCCTCGAAGGTGGCGCGCAGGCCGCCGTTGGGGAAGCTCGAGGCATCGGGCTCGCCCTGGATGAGGTTCTTGCCCGTAAACTTGGTAATGGCGGTGCCGTCGTGGTTGGGCTCCAGGAAGCTGTCGTGCTTCTCGGAAGTAATGCCCGAAAGCGGCTGGAACCAGTGCGCATAGTGCGTCGCGCCCTTGGAGATGGCCCAGACCTTCATGGCATGGGCAACGGCGTTGGCCACATCCAGGTCGAGCGGCTCACCGCCCTCGAGGGTTGCAGCAAGGCGCTTCCAAATGTCCTTGGGGAGGTAGTCCTTCATGACTTCCTCAGAGAACACCATGGTCCCGAAGCGGTCAGTAAGTTCGGCCATACGGAACTCCCTTCGTATCGGCACCGCGTGAGAAGCGGTGTTGATTACTAACGAACGAGTCATAGATTAGGCTCGTCGTGTTTCCGCAACATTACCGTTATGTTGCTGTCACGAAACCAATCAATGAGGTTACCCTATCGAGGCGGCGTTGCCACCCTCAACAGCCAATCAACTGCATAAATTGCAGACCTCTCCGCATGGTTTAAGGGTAGTCAATTGGGAACGGGGCTCTATTAACTGGTATTTCGCATCAGATACCATTCAATATAGCCCCATCCTACATTGACCGCTCTGTTATAGGAAATGCCGATAGCAAGGCATCTTTGATTGGTATCCCCAAATAGCGAGTGAAACTCCACCGTGGCACAGTGGTGCAGTAGAATCCTTACAACACATCACACTATTACGTATCTAGAGGAGCACGATATGCGCGTCGACGAGGTTTTTAAGCAGGCAGCATCCCAGGGCACCGCGCCCGTTTCGTTTGAGATGTTCCCGCCCAAGGGCGAGCTGACCCTCGACACGGCTCGCGAGGTGGCAGGCAATCTGTGCAAGCTTTCGCCGAGCTTTGTCTCGGTCACCTGCTCGGCCGGCGGCTCGGGCAACGGTGCCACCACCGCCCCCATCGCGCATATGATTACGAGCGAATTCGATACACCCTCGGTGGCACACCTCACCTGTGTGGGCCGCTCGCACGCCGATATCGCCGCCAAGGTCGACGAATACCGCTCCGCCGGCGTAGAAAATGTGCTGGCCCTGCGCGGTGATCTTCCCGCTGGCGCGACCGAGGACGACAAGCCCGCCTCCGACTACGCCTACGCCCGTGACCTCATCCCCGAGCTCGTCGACGCCGGCTTTTGCGTGGGCGCCGCAGCCTACCCCGAGGGCCACATTGCCTGCGAGGATCTCAACCTCTCGGTCGAATACCTCAAGCAAAAACAGGACGCCGGCGCGAGCTTCTTTGTGACGCAGCTCTTTTTTGACAACGAGTGCTTCTACCGTTTTCGCGAGCTTGCCGACAAGGCCGGCATCACCGTGCCCATTACCGCGGGCATCATGCCGTTTATGGGCAAGTCGCAGATCAGCCGCATGGTCTTTATGTGCGGCGCGTCGCTGCCCTCCCCCGTCATCAAGATTCTCGCCAAGTACGAGAACGACCCCGAGAGCCTGCAGGCGGCCGGTGTAGATTATGCCGCCCGCCAGCTTTGCGACCTTAAGGAGCACGGTGCCGACGGTCTGCACCTGTACACTATGAACCGTCCTGCAATCGCCGCGACCATTATGGAGCGCCTAGGGTAATGGAAAAACCGCACGTCGATACAACCGTTGTTGAAGTGCCGGCCGACCTTGCGTCGCCGGCGCTTTACCGTATCGACGCTGCTCACCACCCTCGTGTCGACCGTGCCGAGATGCTGCGGTATCTGGGTTACGGCGGCCAGCAGATTGAGCCCGAGCTGTCACGACGAATTGAGCTTGTGGTCGAGCGCCTAGAGCTGGATATCGAGCCCCGCGGCGTGCGACGCATGTTTGCCGTCGATGCCACGGGCGTTGACGAGCAGGGCGAGCCCTGCATCCGCTTGGTTGGCACCAATGTTGAGCTGCGGGGTCGTGATATCTATCGACATCTCAAAGACGCCCGCTTTGCCGCACTCATGGCATGCACCCTCGGCATGGACGCCGAGCGTCGTCTGCGCACCACGGGAGCCCAGCAGCCCCTGGAGGGAGCCGTGCTCGACGCCGCATGCTCTGCCTATGTAGAAGCCGCCGTCGAGCAGATGGACCAGCAGGTCAAGGCTGCGGCCGCCGCACACGGACTCGCCGGTAACTGGCGCTTCAGTCCCGGCTACGGCGACTGCCCGCTCTCGGCCCAGCGCTCGATCGTCAATACGCTCAACGCCACGCGGCTCATCGGCCTGACCGTCACGCCCACCAGCCTGCTTATGCCCACCAAAAGCGTGACCGCGGTGATCGGTCTGTTTGACGGCGAGGTCCACGATGCCCAGAGCCGCCCCACCTGCAATATCTGCCGCATGCGCGAGCACTGCCGCTTCCGCGCCGCCCACACCACCTGCTATTCCAGCCATTAGGAGCCCTCGATGTTTACTCCGCTTATCACTCATGATCTGGACGGTACCGCGCTGGCAGCGCCCGTCAATGCCGCACGCTGCAACGGCGCTGCATACAAGACACGCACGATCGACGACCTGCGCATTAAGGACGATCGCCTGCGTGCGGCCATCGATGGCACGGGACACCTGCTGTTCGACGGCGGCATGGGCACCATGCTGCAGGCGGCCGGCATGAAAGCCGGCGCTCTGCCCGAGCTGCTCAACTTTGAGGATCCCCAGGTCATTACCGATATTCAGCGCCAATACGTCGAGGCCGGCTGCGACGTGATCACCGCCAACACCTTTGGCGCCAACGCCCACAAGCTCGACGGCGCCGCCACCGTGGCAGGTGTCTTTACCGCCGCTGTCGCCTGCGCCCGCGCGGCCGGTGCCCACTACGTCGCCGGCGATATCGGCCCAATCGGCGCGCTGCTGCGCCCCCTGGGCACCCTCAGCTTTGACGAGGCCTACGACCTCTTTGCCGAGGAAGTGCGCGCCGGCGTCGATGCGGGCGTGGACCTCTTTATTATCGAAACCATGACCGACCTTGCCGAGATCAAGGCGGCCGTCCTCGCCTGCCGCGAGAACTCCGACCTGCCCGTCTTTGCCACCATGACCTTTGAGGAAGACGGTCGCACGTTCCTGGGTACGAGTCCCGAGGTGGCCGCCGTCACGCTCGACGCCATCGGCGCCGACGTTTTAGGCATCAACTGCAGCCAGGGCCCGGCCGAGCTCCGAGGACTCGCCGCGCGTATGCTCACCGTTACCGACAAGCCCGTTATGGTGCAGGCCAATGCGGGACTGCCCCGCGTGGACGATGACGGCAATACCGTCTTTGACATCCAGGCACCCGAATACGCCGAGGCCGTCGCCGGCATGATCGCCGACGGTGTGAGCGTCGTGGGCGGTTGCTGCGGCACCACGCCGGCGCACATGGCGGCCTTGCGCACGCTTATCGACAACCACACACCCAGCCCGCGCCGCCGCAAGCCCAGCATGTCGGTCACGAGCGCCCAAACGGTCGTGGACCTTCCCTGCGACGGCCACAAGATCGCCGTCATCGGCGAGCGCATCAACCCCACCGGCAAAAAGCGCCTGCAGCAGGCCCTGCGCGACGGCGACCTGGACTACGTCGTGAGCCAGGGCATCAGCCAGCAGGAACAGGGCGCCGACATCCTGGACGTCAACGTGGGCCTGCCCGAGATCGACGAGGTCAAGATCATCCAACAGGCCACCGAGCAGCTCCAGGGCTCCACGCTGCTGCCGCTGCAGATCGACTCCACCGATCCCGCCGCTGTCGAGGCCGCCGTGCGCCGCTACGCCGGCAAGCCCATCATCAACTCGGTCAATGGCAAGCAGCAGATCATGGATGAGATCTTTCCGCTGGTCGCCCACTACGGCACCAACGTCGTCGGCCTCACACTCGACGAAGGCGGCATCCCCGATACTGCCGAGGCTCGCTTCGCCATCGCCGAGCGCATCGTGGCCGAGGCTGCCCGGTACGGCATCGGCCCGGACCGCATCCTCCTCGACTGCCTGGTCCTACCAGCGCGAGGCCGTGCTGATCCTGCGCGCCATGTCCCTGTGCATGGAGCGCCTGGGCGTCAAATGGGCGCTCGGCGTGTCCAACATCAGCTTTGGTCTGCCCGCCCGCCCGCTGCTGGGCTCGGTCTTTTTGGCTGCCGCCTTCGGCGCGGGCCTGGACGCCCCCATCATGAACCCGGGTTCCAAGCGCTTTATGGATACCGTCTACAGCTATCGCGTCCTGAGCGTTGAGGACGAGGGCTCGACCGGATACATCGAGCGCTACGCCGGCTGGACCGATCCGTATAAGATCGCCGCAAACCCGGCAGCAGCTCAGGCCACATCGAGTGATGCCGCGCCTGCTGCAAGCGCCCCCGGCACCGACGGCAACGACGACCCGATTCGACGCATGGTCGTCTCGGGCCGCAAAGGCGAGATCGCTGCCGAGACCGAGCGCCTGCTGGCCGACCACGACGCCATGGACCTCATCAACAATCACTTTATCCCCGCCCTCGACGAGGTGGGCGTCCTCTTTGACCAGGGCAAGTTCTTCTTGCCGCAGCTCATGGCCTCGGCCGAGGCCGCGCGCGTGGGCTTCGACACCATCAAGCGCCTGATGCCCGCCGGCGAGATTGCCGACAAGGGCAAAATCTGCGTGGCCACCGTCAAGGGCGACATCCACGATATTGGCAAGAACATCGTCAAAATGCTGCTCGACAACTACGGCTACACCGTCTTTGACCTGGGTCGCGACGTCGATCCGCAGGAAGTGCTCAAGACCGTCAAGGAGCGCGACATTAAGCTCGTCGGCCTCTCGGCGCTTATGACCACCACCGTCGTCGCCATGGAGGAGACCATCAAGCTGCTCCATGCCGAGGTTCCGGGCGTCAAGATCATCGTGGGCGGCGCCGTGCTCACCCCCGAATACGCCAAGCAGATCGGCGCGGACTACTACGCCAAGGACGCCGCCGAAAGCGCTCGCATCGCCGAAGAGGTCTTTGGGCAGTAACACAACGGAAACAACCGAGCACCAAAACGTGCCGCACGCGCCACTTGCCACGTGCGGCACGTTAGAATAGAAAAGACTATGCTCGTTTTGGCAGATAGGAGCGCAAGGATGGCGATCACGCCCGCAGAAATCGCGGAAACCCGCGGCATGGTTGAGGAACAGAACCTCGACATCAGGACCATCACCATGGGTGTTTCGCTCATGGGTTGCGGTGACGAGAACCTCGACCGCATGTGCACGAAGATCTACGACCACGTGACGCACACGGCTGAGCACTTGGTCGAGACCGCCGAGAACCTCGAGCGCGAGTACGGTATCCCCATTGTCAACAAGCGCGTTTCCGTCACCCCGGTGGCGCAGATCGCCGCGTGCTGCAAGGATGAGGACCTCACCCCCATCGCGCATGCCCTCGACCGCGCGGCCGAGACGCTCGGCATCGATTACCTGGGCGGTTTCTCCGCACTCGTCCAGAAGGGCATCGGCGACGCCGACCGCCGCGTCATCCAGTCCATCCCCCAGGCGCTTGCCACCACCAGCCGCGTCTGCTCCAGCGTCAACGTCGCCAGCCTGCGTGCCGGCATCAACATGGACGCCGTGCTCATGGCCGCCCAGACCATCATCGATGCCGCTAAACTCACGGCCGACCAGGATTCCGTCGGCGCTTCCAAGTTTGTCTGCTTTGCCAACATGGTCGAGGACTCCCCGTTTATGGCGGGCGCCGTCCACGGCGGTGGCGAGGCCGACGCCGTCATCAACGTAGGCGTCTCGGGCCCCGGTGTTATGGCCGCAGCCCTGGAGACGCTGCCCGATTCCGCCTCGATGATGGAAGTCGCCGAAAAGATTAAGCAGACCGCCTTTAAGATCACCCGCGCCGGCGAGCTCATGAGCCGCGAGGCCGCCCATCGCCTGGGGGTCGAGAAGGGCATTGTCGACCTGTCGCTGGCTCCCACGCCCGCCATCGGCGACTCCGTCGCGCGTATCCTCGAGATCATCGGCGTGGGCACCTGCGGTGGCCCCGGCACGACCTGCGCGCTCGCCATGCTCAACGATGCCGTCAAGAAGGGCGGCGTCATGGCCAGTTCCAGCGTGGGCGGTCTCTCTGGCGCCTTTATCCCCGTGTCCGAGGACGCCGGCATGATCGCTGCCGTCGAGGCCGGCGCACTTTCGCTCGAGAAGCTCGAGGCCATGACCTGCGTGTGCTCCGTTGGCCTGGACATGATTGCCATCCCCGGCGACACCCCGGTTGAGACCATCGCCGGCATCATCGCCGACGAGATGGCCATCGGCGTCATCAACAACAAGACCACGGCCGTCCGCGTGATTCCCGCCATTGGCAAGGGCGTGGGCGACTGCGTCGAGTACGGCGGCCTGTTCGGCCGTGCGCCCATCATGCCGGTGAACCCCAACGCCGGCACCGTGCTTGCCCACCGCGGTGGACGCTTCCCGGCGCCGCTGAACTCGCTGAAGAACTAGCTGAGGGGTTCGGGCGAGGAGTCCCGAGGAGGGCAAATATATAAGGTCGCCTGCTCGGACAGTCCTGACTCGCACGGAGAGCACATTAAGTGCTCTCCGGCTCGTGCGGAACTCGCGATCGACCTTATATATTTGCCCTCCCCGGGGCTCCCGCACAACGGGACCTCGGTTGGATTCTATCCCGGTTGCAGTCGCTTCGCTCCTGCACCAGATGGTCGATACGGCGGTTTGGCATTGGAACGGTTCTTTTTCTGATATATGCTGGTTGCGGCTCTTCTTTTGGGGGAGTCGCTTTTTTGTTGCTAGGAGGTTGGCCCGTGGTTGATGGGGAGATTCGTTCTGAGCTGCTTGCTGCGGATTGGAATGGCGAATGGATGCGTCTGCAGGCCGCTCGGCATCGGGCTGATGATTCTTTTGAATGGGATAAGCGGGCTCGGCATTTTCGGCCGTTGGAGACTGCCCCTTATGCTCGGGATTTTATAAAGCTGTTGGCGCTTGAGCCCGGCGAGTCGGTGCTCGATATGGGGTGTGGGGCTGGGTCGATTGCTATTCCGCTTGCTCAGGCTGGGCATTCCGTGATTGCTGCCGACTTCTCTCCTGCCATGTTGGGCACGCTTGATGCCGGCATTGAGTATTACGGGCTCGAAGATCTTATTACGCCGCTTGAGCTTGCTTGGGATGATGATTGGGATTTGGTTGGACCGGTCGCGAAAGCGGTGGATGTTGCCTTTGCCAGTCGCTCTGTCACCACGACCAACCTAAAAGGCGCGCTTGCCAAGCTCGACCGCACGGCTCGCCGGCGTTGTGCTGTCACGATGGTCGCCAACTCCAGCCCGCGCTACGACCTGCACGTGATGAACGCAATCGGCGCCTCGGTTACCTGCAGTAATGGCTTTGTGTACGCCTTCAACATCCTCATTCAGATGGGTGCGTTGCCGCAGGTTACGTACTTTGAATCGCCTCGTCGCGATACCTTCGATAGCCTTGAGGCAGGTGTGGCAGACTTCTCCCGTATGCTTGAGCATGGCAACGAGGATAAGGTCGACCGTCTGCGCGACTACATCGCCCAGCACATGATCGAGAATCCCCATGCCGGTGAGCCGGGCTCCAAGGGCGTGCCGCAGGGGCGCTATATGCTCGATCATGTCCGCAAGGTTCGTTGGGCGTTTATTGCATGGGAGCCGGTCTCTGCGCCCAGCTCATAGCCTGTTCGCAGCCCGCACCGCCCACTCACTCGGCATCCGCATTCTTTTTGAACTGGGCAAACGCGCTCCACACCACGCCGTTCCTGCGCTATCGTGGGACAGCTCACGTAGATTAAGGCCCCGTCGCGGGGCGCCCCATACATAGAAAGCGAGAACCCATGGCACTGACAGGAGCCCAGGTCAAGCAGCTTCGCAGCATGGCCCATCACCTCAACCCCGCCATCATCATCGGCAAGTCCGACGTCAACGAGGGCACCGTCGAGCAGACGGTCGCCTACCTGGAGAAGCACGAGCTCGTTAAGTGCTCCGTGCTCGATGGCTCCAGCCTTTCCGCCCGCGAAGCCGCCGAGGAGCTCGCCGAGCGTTGCCACGCCGAGGTCGTCCAGGTCATCGGCCGCAAGTTCTCACTGTATCGCGAGTCCTCGCGCAAGGACATCGAGAAGATCAAGCTCGTCTAAGAGCCAATGATCCGGCGATCCAACACATAGCAAGCTTACGGGTGCCCAAGTACTTCGGGCGCCCGTTTTTTATCGCTCGACCAGCACGCGATTGAGCCGCCCCTCCACCAAGCGCTCGTATAGACGCCGCGTCTCGGGCTCGGGCACGCCATTGACCTGCTCCCTCAGGTGGTGCATATGCCCGCTGTACAGCTCGACGATATCGCGCCGCCGCCCCGCCGCACTGTAGACGCGCATGGCGCAGCGCACCATATCCTCACGCGCCGTTTCCTGTCGAAGCCCCGACTCCGCCAGCCAAATCGCCGACTGCAGATCGTTTTCTTCTAGAGCGGCATTTGCTCCCTTAATCATGCAATCGATGTACTTTGACTGCATAATGCGCCGCATGCGCAAAAAGTAGGTGGGATTACAGCCATTGGGAACATACAGCGGTCCGGCATAAAGCTGCTCAATCTTAAGGCACAGCTCAACTAAATGGGGCCCGCGCGCACCCGTGCGATTTCCCAAAACCTCGCGGCTTATCTGGTCAAACAGCCGTACATCGGTCTTGACGTAGTCGCCGTTGAGCCCAATGCATTCATTTTGGATGAGCACGCACGACTTGCCATCCGGCGTCGGTCCCAAAGCCGACCGCAAGCGCGATATCGTCGAGTACAGGTTGTTGCGGGCGCTATTGAACTCGGCATGGGGCCACAGCTCCATGGCCAGCGTCTCACGATCGACGAGCGCATCCATGCCCAGCGCAAGCCGCTCGGCAAGCGTCGCCGCCTTCTTGCGGCGCCACATTTTGTCCGTGATGGGAAACCCGTCGCGCTCGGCGCGAAACGCACCAAACATGCGAATCTCGATATGGTCGATGGTATCAACGGCTTCAACCTCGCCGGCCTGGAATAGGCGCTCGCCCTCCCCTTCCAAATCGTCGCGCAGCGAGTACCGCGACAGCTCGCGCACGGGAAGCTTCTTGCGTATCCTGGCCGCCGGCTCGCCCAGACAATGCATGGCAAGGCGCGCAAAGAGCCGATACGATGGCTCTAGAATCCCCGCACGATTCATGGACATCCAGGCCGCAAGATCGCTGTCTCGGCCCGCACAGGCCAAATGCAGCGCCACCATCCAGGCTTCTGCGCCACCAACCTGCGTCTGGCTTATATCGAGTAGCTCCGCTTCCTCGCGTACCGAAACCATCGAGGTGTTACGCAGATATGCCGCGCGCTCCAGCAGCAATGCGTTATCGCGCATGTACCCAATCGACTCCTCGGCAAGTTTGAGCACTTGGACCGCACGGAACTTTGCATTAACCGGCCGTCCCTCTGCCAGCGACTGCCAGCCTTCTAGCAACAGGCCAAACAGCTGAATCTGGTTGTCGCGCATGCGCACGGCAAAACGATCGAGCTCGTTGAACGCCGCGTCGTCGGTTACCGGCAAGCCGGAAAGGAGCCGCCGTGCCGCCAACACCATGCGCACCCAGATAGCCATCGCCTTAAGCCCACGTACGTCGAGCGCCTCCCGCACCACCGTCATCTCGTCGTCGCGCTCGTCGGTTCCCGCAAACGACCCGTCAAAGAGCTCCACCAGCATACTATCGGCCCGTATAACAATCCCCGCGATGTCGAGCTCGCAGTCGTAGGCCTTGCTCGTTTTGAGCTGCTGTAGAACGCCGCCGTCATCTCCCCGTTCGGTCAGGCATCGCTTGACCTCGATATGCGCGGACAGCATGTCGAGTGCGGTGTGGGACGTCTCTATTTCTGGCACGGCCAGGTTCGTAGGAAGCCCAAGCCCGTTGTCCCCATAGCAAACAGCCGTCAGTGTCTGGGCCACCCTCCATGAAACAGGGTCTATTTCGCAGGCCGCCCGTTCGCCCCCGCGCTCGATGACCGATGCCATATAGCGAGCGAGCTTTGTATTGGACACGCTGACCGCTGCCAGATATACGCCAAGCGCCTCGGCAGGCGTTGGCTCTGGAGCCGGATCGTCGGCATCGATCGTGCCCAGCACTGCTCGGCAGATATCGGCCCCGTGCCCCGTCAGAGCAAGATCGACCCCATACTGACCAGCAAGTTCAAGGACCGCTTCACGGTCCAAAAAGGCGTCCGCCAGGCCCATCGCCGCATCGCATCGGCCCGCCTTAAGCAAAATCCGGGCCGCCCTCGGAACAAGTTCGGGGCGAACCTCGGCCACCAACTTACGCAAGCGCAAGCGTCCGTTATCCTCCGTGCCCAGACACGTAAAACTCCGCTCGGCGGGATCCAAACCAAAGATCGGGTAGTCGCGTACAAAGTAGGACTGGTCGACCATCGACAGCCTCACCCCGCAAGCCTCGAGTTCTGCGATATTGCCCTCGCCCATCAAAACCATGAGACATGCCACGCAAAACAGCGCATTATTGTCGAGCGAAGCCAGATCGACAAGTGCCGCGCCATATACGTTGACAATCTCGTTTTCGAGCAGACCGGCTACGTCACCTTGGCCATACAGACCCGTCTGCAATGCCGAGACGAGCTCGGGCACGCCCTGCGTGAGCTGATAGAAGTCGAGCGATGTGCTGATCGAAAACGCCGATGCCCACGCCGAATACTCATAGGCATGCACCTTGAGCATCTGCGCATTGATCTTAACCGAATCGCCCAGCCCATGAATCAGCTGACGATTTGAAGGACGGCAGGAGATAAAGACCCCAACCCCCATAGCGCGCAGGCCGCGAATCCTGTCGATGAGGTCTTCGGTATCGTGCTGATCGAGGTTTGGCACATTATCAATCGCGATAAGGGAGTGCGGTTTGTCTTTGAGTTCTTCGGTAACCACCTCGAGCTGCATAAACACCTCGCGCCCAATGGCGCGATCGGCCTCGATAATCCGCACGGGGCCTCGCGTTGGGTCGCATTTAACCTCATGGGTGTACTGCAGCAGCACCGAGGTCTTCCCAAACCCGTCGGGCGCATAAAGAACCACGATGCCGGCCTTTCGGCCCTTGGCGATAAGCTCATTCATCAAGCGTTCGCGTCGCACCATATAGCCTCCGCCCAGCGGCATCAGCTCGAGGTCGTCTATACCGCTCAAATCGTTTACCATGCCCGCTCCTCAACTCGACCGTATGGACACTGTAGCCGCAAGACCATACAAGCCGCGCTATGAATAGAGCGACCTTGTGTTTTAGGTTGTCTTTTGGTACGCAAGCGGCAAGTTTTTGTACAGCGAGGGCCGATTGTTATTAATCCCCCGACTAATCGGTCTTTAAGCAGGTAAATGAGCTTGTCAGCTTGTCCCATCTAAGCGGCAGTGTAACGCAGATGAACAAGGTTCAGCCATGTCATTCAACTCGCCTAGCACCCGCTACCGTCTACGACCTTCTAGTGGCATTTTTGCATAGAATCTGGTATAGAATGAATCAAGCTGTTGGACATCCGGCATTCGTCAAGCTTGCGGCAAGTTTTTGGTCAAGTGGGCAAAAAGGGATAGCAAAAAGGCCCCCGCAAAGCGGAGGCCTTAGGCAAGGCTATGTCGAGCTGCAGGATTCGCGCTACTCGCAGAGCGAAAGGGCGGCCTCGTCGGCAACGACAACGCAGTTGGTGTGCAGCTGCAGGATCGAAGCCGGGCACTCGGGCGTAACCGGGCCATAGCACATGTCATGCACGGCCTGAGCCTTGGCCTCGCCGTTGGCGACGACCAGGATCATGCGGGCATACATAATGGTCTGGGTACCCATGGTGTAGGCCTGACGGGGAACATCGTCGATGCTGTCGAACAGGCGGCTGTTGGCCTGAATGGTGCTCTCGGTGAGGTCGACGCAGTGCGTGCCCTTGGAGAAGTGGTCATCGGGCTCGTTGAAGCCGATGTGGCCGTTGTTGCCAATGCCGAGCAGCTGCAGATCCGGGTAACCGGCGTCGGCGACAATCTTGTCGTACTCAGAGCAGGCAGCGGCGGCGTCGGGGTTGGAACCGTCGGGCACATGCGTGTTGTTCAGGTCGATGTTGATGTGATCGAAGAAGTTCTCACGCATGAAGTAGTGATAGCTCTGGGGATCGTCGTGCGAAAGGCCGCGATACTCGTCCAGGTTGTAGGTGCTGACCTCGGCAAAGTCGACGTCGCCCTTCTCGTACCAAGCAGCGAGCTGCTTGTAGGCACCGATCGGGGTGGAGCCGGTGGCAAGGCCCAGCACACAGTCGGGCTTGAGGATAACCTGCGCCGAGATGATATTGGCGGCCTTGCGGCTCATATCCTCGTAGTCTTTAGCTTTAATGATCTTCATTACGCGTCCTTTCTCGTACAAGAGAGGCAAGGCTCCCTTACAAGCACTTGCCCGCGGCCCGCGTCGGCCGCAACCAACGTGTGCGGCCACCAGGGCGAGGTCGCGTAATGTATGTGTCTCGTGTCTAGCCGCGTCGAGGCCCCTGCCCGTCCACGGTGACCCGAAGCTGTTTAGCTTCGGACAAAACCCATCTTGCCACGGAGGGCGTCCTCTTTCAAGGGCGCCCTCCGTAAACGTGTTTGAATTGTAGGCTAATGGCCACGCGCACTTGCTAGCGCTCGCGAGCAACGATGAGCTGGTCCATCTCTTCGACATGCACGCCAACGGAGCCCTTGATGCTCGAGAACTCAACGGAGTTGCACACCAAGATGGGAACCGTCACATCGTAGCCCTCGGCAGCAATTGCCTCGCGATCGAACTCAATGAGTACATCGCCCTTATGGACGATGTCACCCACTTGCGCATGTACGGTAAAGTGCTTGCCCTCGAGCTGAACAGTGTCCAAACCAACGTGGATGAGCACGTCCAAGCCATCGACCGTGTTAAGCGCAACAGCGTGTCCCGTGGGAAAAATGGCCTCGACCTTGGCATCAGCCGGCGCAATCACACGCGTTCCGGTGGGCTGAATCGCCACGCCTTGGCCCAAAAGGCCGGTGGCAAACGTCTGGTCGTTTACCTCGGAAAGCGGAATGACGTCGCCCGAGATGGGAGCATCCAGCGTAAGGACTCGACCACGCATACCAAAAGACCTTAGGACTTTAGTGAACATGCTCCCCCTCGGACATACCGATCAACCAAAATAACCTTAACAGTTTACCACTTGGCACCCGTTTTTGACCATTAGGGAAGTTCGCGCTTGACAACCTCAACGATGTCGTCGACAACGCGCTGGGTCAGCTCGTGCGTCTCGGCCTCGGCCATCACGCGGACCAGCGGCTCGGTGCCGCTCGGGCGCACGATAAGCTTGCCGCCGCCCGCAAGCGCGAACTCCACCACATCGGCCGCAGGAAGCGTCCTTCCTTCGCCTTTCCTCCCGCCGACGACCGG
>ENA-ORLM01000898-ORLM01000898.1-human-gut-metagenome-genome-assembly--contig:-NODE-898-length-22457-cov-3.881412_pt1 | contig 22457 bp, 20 predicted proteins | sample MGYA00243063_ERZ508815 | MGnify/ENA primary metagenome ERZ508815 (study PRJEB26277, sample SAMN04329768) | human gut metagenome | biome: human-associated habitat | host: Homo sapiens | place: USA...
ATCAGGAGGAGCGCGAGCGCGAGGAGGCCCGCAGGGCCCTCATCGAAGGGTTCCGCAACGACCCCTTCGTGAAGCAGGTGCAGGCGCTGTTTCATGGTACGATTGACGACACTACCGTCAAGGCGAACACCGACTGACGGCTTGAATGATTTTTTGAATAAAGGAACACAATATGCGTTGATTCGGCGGCGGCATGGGCGGTCTCATGGCTCAGGCTCAGAAGATGCAGGCCAAGATTGCCAAGGTGCAGGAGGAAATCGCTGCGATGGAAGTCGCGGGTGAGTAAGGCGGCGGTGCCGTCAAGGTCGTCATCACCGGCAAGCACGAGTGCAAGAGCGTCGTGATCGATCCCTCGGTCGTGGATCCCGAGGACGTCGAAATGCTTCAGGACCTGATCCAACTCGCCTTCAACAGCGCGCAGACCCGTCTCTCCGAAATCTCCGAGGAGCGCATGCGCAAGGAAGTTCCGCTTCCTCCGGGTATGAAGCTGCCGTTCTGATCAGCCTGACACGATCCGAACGCTGACAAGCCAACAGCCGTCGATGCCGAAAGGATCGGCGGCTTTTTTCTTCAGGAGCTGCAAGATGCTGCGAATTCCACAGTCCTACATTGACGAGCTGCTTGAGGGCGACTGGGCCCTTCATGACGTCACGACCGAAGGCATGGGCCTCAAGGGCGAGTACGTCGTCACCGCCTGGCCCAAGGAGACCGGCATCGTCGCCGGCATCGAGATCGCCGAGCGCGTCTTCAAGACCGTCGGCCTCAGGACCGAGATGCTCTACGGAGACGGGGACCACGCCTTCATGCACTCTCCGATCCTCCGCGCCTGGGGCACGCCCGAGCAGCTTCACGCCACCTACAAGGTCGCCCAGTGCGTAATGGAGTACTCCACGGGCATCGCCCGCCGCACCCACGAAATGGTGAGCATCGCGCGCGACCGCTGGGGCCGCATCCAAGTGGCGGGTACCCGCAAGCACTTCCCCGGCGGCAAGATCCTCTCGATCGCCGCGCTCAGGGCGGGCGGCGGCATCATCCACCGCGCGGGTATCTCCGACTCCATCCTCGTCTTCGACCAGCACAGAACCCTCACGCGCAATCCCGTCCATGCGGTCCGCCGCCTCATGGCGATGGAGCCCGAGCGCAAGGTCTGCGTCGAGGTCGACACGCCCGAGGACGGCATGTTCTGGGCCGACAAGGGCGTGCACATCATCCAGTGCGAACGCTTCACGCCCGAGGTCCTCGCGGCCTTCGTGCGCGGGGTGAAGGCGAAGCACCCGCACGTCGTTGTCAACGCCGCAGGCGGCATCAATGGCGACAACGTGGGTGACTACGCGGACACCCGCTGCGACGTGCTGGTCACGAGCTGGCCCTATTTCGGCAGGCCCGCTGACATCAAGATGAGCTTCTCGCCCGCGAATCCCAAGCCATGAGCATCCGTCTTTCCCCAGCCGTCGAGAGTCTGGTCAAGGCCCTCGGAAAACTTCCAGGCTACGGCCCCCGGTCGGCCCAGCGCGCCGCCTTCCATCTGCTTCAGAACAGGGATGAGTCCCTCGACGAACTCGCCGCCGCCGTCGAGCGCGTGCGCCGAGGCGTCGGCCGCTGCCGCCTCTGCAACACCTTCACCGAAGGGGATATCTGCCCCGTGTGCCTTGACGAGGAGAGGGACCCTGGACTTCTCTGCGTCGTGGAGAGCACGGCGGACCAGATGGCTCTTGATGCGTCGCTCGCCTGGCCCGGCTACTACTTCGTCCTTTCGGGGCGCCTGAGCCCCGTCAACGGCATCGGACCCGCCGACATCGGCATGCCGCTCCTGCTCAAACGCGTGGGGGCGGGCGTCGAGGAAGGCGTGCTGCGCGAGGTCGTCGTCGCCATGAGCTACACGCCCGAGGGCGACGCAACCGCCTACTATCTGATCGACGCCCTCAAGAAGCGGTGGCCGCAGCTGCGCGTCACCCGCCTTGCAAGAGGCCTGCCCGCAGGCATCGAAATCGAGTACACGGACCTGAGCACGATCGCCAACGCGGTCTACGCCAGAAGGGATGCCTGAGAGGTCGTGCGAGGCCCCTCGGGCCTCCGCCCGACGGCGGCAAAACCGAGTGCATTTGTCGCCAAAAACGACCATTGTTGAACTGTTTTCGGATGAAAAGGAATTACTTTTCCTTCGTCCGATTTCGGACAATGCGACTAGGGTTTTCTGCTCAGACAAGGAGCGGAAAAGGGCTCTCCCGCCTACATAGAATGACAGGGTTCCCAAGCCCGTTTGTCGCTAACGGCTCAGCTAGACAATAGGGCAAAAAAAATAAGAGCCTCGAGACATCCAGATGCACTCTCTCTTCAAAGACCCGCGCCCCGAAGCCGCACTCATTCTTTCGGACGGCACGGTACTCCTCGGACGCAGCTTCGGTGCGAGCGTCTCCAATGTTGCCGAAGTCGTCTTCAATACGGCGATGACCGGCTATCAGGAGGTCCTCACGGATCCGTCCTATACGGGCCAGATCGTCACGCTCACGGGCGCCCACGTCGGCAACGTCGGCGTCAACGCCCAGGACCGCGAGGGCGGCGCAGCCGTTCATGCCGCAGGCCTCGTCGTCAGGGACGTTCCCGCCGTCCACTCCAACTTCCGCTCTGAAAAGTCCCTGCCCGACTACCTCGTCGAGCAGGGCGTTCCCGCGATTGCAGGCGTGGACACGCGCCGCCTGACGCGCATCCTCCGCACGAAGGGCGCCCAGGCCGGCGTGATCGTCGTCGCCCGCAACGGTGCGCTCACCGAGGACGAGATCGACGCAGGCCGCAAGGCCGTTGCCGCCTGGAAGGGCATGGCGGGCCAGGACCTTGCCAAGGTCGTCACCTGCAAGGCTCCCTATGAGTGGACCGAAGGCGCCTTCAGCATGAAGGCCGCGGACGGCAGGCCCGGCTTTGTGACGCCCGCAGAGCTCCCCGTTCACGTCGTCGCCTACGACTTCGGCGTGAAGACCAACATTCTTCGCATGCTCGTCGAACGCGGCATGCGCGTGACCGTGGTGCCCGCGCAGACGCCCGTGGAGGACGTGCTTGCCATGAACCCCGACGGCGTCTTCCTCTCCAACGGCCCCGGCGACCCCGCCCCCTGCACGTATGCCATCGAGGCCGCCCGCGAGATCATCGCGAGGAAGATTCCGCTTTTCGGCATCTGCCTCGGCCACCAGATCATGGGACTCGCCGTCGGCGCCAAGACGCTCAAGATGAAGTTCGGCCATCACGGCGCGAACCATCCCGTGGTGGATTTGCGCTCGCGACACGTGTACATTACGAGCCAGAACCATGGTTTTGCCGTGGATGCAAAAACGCTTCCCGCCAACGCCGTGCCGACACACGAATCGCTCTTCGACGGTTCGCTGCAGGGCTTTGAGCTCACCGACGCGCCGGCCTTCTGCTTCCAGGGTCACCCTGAAGCCAGTCCCGGTCCGCATGACATCGCCCCGCTTTTCGACTACTTCCGCGAACTGATCGAGAGGCACAGAGCAGCCTGACCGTCCCCTGAGCTCCGCACAGACTCAAAGAGGACCAACATGGAAAAAGCAAACGTTCTGGCCGCACTCAACGACGCACGCGATGCGCTCGACGCCCTGATCTCCAACGAGAAGACGATTGAAGCCGTCGTGGCGGCGGCAGGCCTCATGGCGGACGCCGTCGAGGGCGACGGCAAGGTGATGAGCTGCGGCAACGGCGGCAGTCTCTGCGACGCCATGCATTTTGCGGAGGAGATGACGGGCCGCTACCGCAGCAACCGTCGTCCCTACGCAGCGCTTGCGATTTCCGACGCCTCGCACATGGCCTGCGTCGGCAACGACTACGGCTACGAGGAGGTCTTCTCTCGTTATGTCGAGGCGCACGGCCGCAAGGGCGACGTGCTTCTTGCCATCACGACGTCCGGCACGAGCCGCAACATCGTCAAGGCGGCCGAGGTCGCCCGCAGGAAGGGCGTCAAGGTCGTTGCGCTCACGGGGCGCGACGAGACGCCCATCACCGAGCTTGCCGACGTGTCCATCGTGACCCCGGCGGGCCGCTGGGCCGACCGCGTGCAGGAGCTCCACATCAAGTGCATCCATATTCTCATCGAGCTCATTGAAAGGCGGCTCGACAAGCAAAACTACGAGTAAAACATGCCCAAGCGTACAGACATCAAGTCCGTTCTCATCATCGGTGCAGGCCCGATCATCATCGGTCAGGCCTGCGAATTCGACTACTCCGGCGCACAGGCCTGCAAGGCCCTTCGCGAGGAAGGCTACCGAGTCATCCTTGTGAACTCCAATCCGGCCACGATCATGACCGACCCGCAGACCGCGGACGTCACCTACATCGAGCCGATCACCTGGGAGGTCGTCGAACGAATCATCGCCAAGGAACGTCCCGATGCGATCCTGCCGACGATGGGCGGCCAGACGGCCCTCAACTGCGCGATGGACCTCGCGCGTCACGGCGTGCTCGACAAGTACGACATCGAGCTCATCGGCGCCAAGCCCGATGCCATCGACAAGGCCGAGGACCGCGAGCGCTTCAAGGAAGCCATGGACCGCATCGGACTTGAGTCCGCACGCTCAGGCGTCGCCTATTCCCTTCGCGAGGCCAAGGAGCTTCAGGCGAAGTTCGGCTTCCCGACCGTGATCCGTCCGTCTTTCACGCTCGGCGGCTCCGGCGGCGGCATCGCCCACGACATGGAGAGCTTCATCGAGATCTGCGAACGCGGCCTCGAGCTCTCTCCCACGCACGAGCTCCTCATCGAGGAGTCGCTCCTCGGTTGGAAGGAGTACGAAATGGAAGTCGTCCGCGACACTGCGGACAACTGCATCATCGTCTGCTCCATCGAGAACTTCGACCCGATGGGCGTGCATACGGGCGACTCCATCACGGTTGCGCCCGCCCAGACGCTCACCGACCGCGAGTACCAGCGCATGCGCGACGCCTCGATCGCCATTCTGCGCGAGATCGGCGTCGACACGGGCGGCTCCAACGTCCAGTTCGCCGTCAATCCCGAGACGGGCCGCATGATCGTCATCGAGATGAATCCGCGCGTCTCCCGCTCCTCCGCACTCGCCTCCAAGGCCACGGGCTTCCCGATCGCCCGCATCGCCGCCAAGCTCGCCGTGGGTTACACGCTCGACGAGCTGCGCAACGAAATCACCGGCGGCCTCACGCCCGCCTCCTTCGAGCCGACGATCGACTACGTCGTCACGAAGGTGCCGCGCTTCGCGTTCGAGAAGTTCCCTGCCGCCAACGACCGCCTCACGACGCGGATGAGGTCCGTGGGCGAGGTGATGGCCATCGGCCGCACCTTCCAGGAATCCCTGCAGAAGGCCCTGCGCGGTCTGGAGACCGGCCACAACGGCCTCAACGAAACGGGCGTCGGCATCGAGCAGCTTCGCCACGAAATCGCCGTGCCCGGCCCCGAACGCATCTTCTTCCTTGCCGATGGCATCCGCGCCGGCATGACGGACGAAGAGCTCCACGAACTCTCCGCCATCGATCCGTGGTTCCTCAATCAGGTCCGCGAGATCGTCGAGACCGAGGACAAGCTCCGCGGCAATCCGCTCTCCGCGTTCACGAAGTCCGACATGCTCTTCCTCAAGCGCAAGGGCTTCTCCGACGGCCGCCTTGCCCAGCTGACAGGCGCGAAGGAGGCCGAGGTCCGCGCCGCCCGCCTAGCGATGGGCATCCGTCCCGTCTACAAGCGCGTCGACACCTGCGCCGCCGAATTCGCGACCAACACCGCCTACCTCTACTCCACCTACGAGGAGGAGTGCGAGGCCGAACCCACCGACCGCAGGAAGGTCATGGTGCTCGGCGGCGGTCCGAACCGCATCGGCCAGGGCATCGAGTTCGACTACTGCTGCGTCCACGCCTCGAAGGCCCTGCGTGCCGACGGCTGGGAGACGATCATGGTCAACTGCAATCCGGAAACGGTGTCGACCGACTTTGATACGTCCGACCGCCTCTACTTCGAGCCCGTGACGCTCGAAGACGTGCTCGCCATCTGCGAAGTCGAGAAGCCCGCAGGCGTCATCGTCCAGTATGGCGGCCAGACGCCGCTCAAGCTTTGCCGCGCCCTCGAGGCCGCAGGCGTGCCCATCATCGGCACGACGCCCGACGCCATCGACTGCGCCGAGGATCGCGAGCGCTTCCAGCACCTGCTTCAGAAGCTCAACCTTCGCCAGCCGCCCAACCGCACGGCCCGGACCGAGGAGGACGCCATCAGGCTCGCCGCTGAAATCGGCTATCCGCTCGTCGTGCGTCCGTCCTACGTGCTCGGCGGCCGCGCCATGGACATCGTGCACACGCCCGAAGCCCTGCAGCGCTACATGAAGGAGGCCGTGTCGGTCTCCAACGAAAGCCCCGTACTTCTCGACCGCTTCCTTGACGACGCTGTTGAAATGGACGTCGACGCCGTGGCCGACGGTCATGAGGTCCAGGTCGCCGGCGTGATGGAACACATCGAACAGGCCGGCGTGCACTCGGGCGACTCCGCCTGCTCGCTGCCGCCCTACAGCCTTCCCGCCGTCGTGGTCGAGGAGATCAAGCGCCAGACGAAACTCATGGCCGAGGCGCTCAACGTGGTGGGCCTCATGAACGTGCAGTTCGCCGTCCAGCACGCGCACTCCGAAAACCCCGTCATCTACGTCCTTGAAGTGAATCCGCGCGCCTCCCGCACGGTGCCGTTCGTCTCCAAGGCCACGGGCAACCCCGTCGCCGCCATCGCCGCACGCGTAATGGCGGGCCAGACGCTCGCCGAACAGGGCGTGAACCTCGAGGTGACGCCGCGCTACGTGAGCGTCAAGGAGGCCGTTTTCCCGTTCTCCAAGTTCCTCGGCGTCGACCCGGTCCTCGGGCCGGAAATGCGCTCGACGGGCGAAGTGATGGGCGTGGGCCGTGACTTCGGCGAGGCGCTCTTCAAGAGCCAGCTCGCCGCAGGCTCCAGGCTCCCCGAACGCGGCTCCGTGTTCATCTCGGTGCGCGAGTGCGACAAGCCCAAGGCCGTCGTCTGCGCCCACCAGCTCCACCAGGCGGGCTTCCCGCTCGTGGCGACCGCGGGTACTGCTCACGTCATCCAGCAGGCCGGCATCCCGTGCCGCACCGTGGGCCGCATCGGCGACGCTGCGGGCGACGTGATCGGCATGATGGAGGCGGGCGACATCACGCTCGTCATCATGTCGGTGGCCGAGCACGAGGGCGAGCTCAACGATGCGCGCGCCATCCGCAAGCTTGCGCTGGCCAAGCAGATCACGTACTACACGACGATGGCGGGCGGTCTTGCCGCCTCCGAGGGCATCCGCCACATGCGCTCCGTGCAGGTCTACGACCTTCAGGGCCTGCATGCGGGCACGCTGCCCTGACGGATTTGCTAAACTAACGTAGCACAGACTGGGCCGCAGCGCGGTCCGGTCGTCCGGATTTTCGATGACGTCCGGCGAGCTTCGTCTCGTCGGACGTTTCCATTCATTCAGAGTTTCCTTTTTCGAGAATTAGCAACATGGTCTCGACCCGCATTCCCATCACGACCCGAGGCGCCGAAAAGCTGAAGGCCGAACTCGACTACCTCAAGAAGGTCGCCCGCCCGAACGTGGTGGCCGCCATCGCCGAAGCCCGTGAAAAGGGCGACCTTTCCGAAAACGCGGAGTACGATGCCGCCCGTGAAGAGCAGGGTCACATTGAAGGCCGCATCGCCGAGCTCGAAGGCAAGATTCCCGCCCTGCAGATCATCGATCCGAAGAGCGTCGACGCCGGCGAGCGCATCGTCTTCGGCGCCACGGTCGGCCTCTACGACGAGGATGACGACGTGAGCGTCACCTACCAGATCGTCGGCGACGACGAGGCGGACATCAAGGAAAACCGCATTTCAGTCTCCTCTCCGATCGCCCGCGCCCTGATCGGCAAGTACGAGGGCGACAGCGTCCAGTTCATGGCCCCGAAGGGACTCGTCTCCTACGAAATCGAATCCGTCGAGTACATCTGATCCGGATTCACGAAGCCCTGAATCAAAAAAAGAGCGCAGCCGTCAAGACTGCGCTCTTTTGTTCGGTGCCCTTAAGTCAGGGAGATCAGGAGCGGGAGCCCGCACCCTTCTTCGTCACACGGTTCTTCTTGGAACGGGAGCGGACGGGAATCGGGGAGGTGGCCTTCTTCTTTTCGCCCGGCTTCTTGGAGGCGACCTTCTTGGCGGGCTTCGCGACGGCCTTGAGCGGCGTGCGCTTGGCAGGGGCCGACGGAGCCTCCTTCTTGCCGGCAACGGAGGCCGTCTTCATGGAGAGGATGGCGAGGCGGGCGGCTTCATCGGGATCCTGACGCTCGCTCTCGTCGGCGGGACGCCAGAAGATGAGAAGCTTGCCGATCATCTGGACGCGGGCGGCGCCGAGCTTTTCGGCGACTTCGGCGTAGATGGACTCAAGTTCCTCGCGGTCGTCGGACGGAACGCGGACCTTGATGAGCTCGTGGTCGTTGAGGGCGCGGTCGATTTCGTGAAGAACGGCGTTGGTGAGGCCGTTGGCGCCGAGAAGGACGACCGGGTCAAGATGGTGGGCCTGGGAACGAAGGGCCAGACGCGCATCGCGCGCGAGAATGATTTCTTTCATAATAAACGGATGTGTCCCCGCGGCGCTTCAAAGGGAAGCGCTTGAAGCGGGGGGCTGATAAACAAAGTTGGCTGGGGAAAATATGCCTGTAGCAACCAAAAAACTGCGCTCCAACCGCGCCTGGATCGAACGTCACATCAATGATCCGTTCGTGAAGCGTTCCAAGGCCGAAGGATACCGAGCCCGCTCGGTCTACAAACTGACCGAGCTCGACGATCGTGAACATCTGCTTCGCCGCGGCATGACCGTGGTTGAACTCGGCGCGGCGCCGGGAAGCTGGACGCAGATCGTCCGCGAGCGTTTGTCGGACAAGGACGGCCGTGTCCAGGGCCGCATCATAGCCATGGATATCCTGCCGATGGATCCGATCGACGGCGTGACATTCCTGCAGGGAGATTTCCGTGAGCAGGAAATCGCGGACAAATTAGCAGAAATTCTTGACGGCGACAAGGTCGACGTCGTTTTAAGTGACATGGCCCCGAATCTTTCGGGCATCGCCGCTGCGGACGCCGCCCGTTCGCTGCTTCTCAACGAGCTCGCGCACGAGTTCTGTCTCGAGCATCTCAAGCCCAACGGCGTCTTCGTGACAAAGTCGTTCCAGGGGTCGGGCTTCTCGCAGTTCGTCGAGGCGCTCAAGAAGACCTTCAAGAAGGTTTACACGCGCAAGCCCGCCGCCTCTCGCGACACGTCGGCCGAAGTCTACCTCGTCGCCCGCGAGCTCAAGCCCGGCAAGTAGTCCCTGCGGCCGAAATAATCGGTCACGATTTTTCGGCTCCCCGCACAAATAGGTGCGAGCAAATGCGCGTAAGGGGGCGACATTCGCGCAGAACGAGCGGCTAAAATATGCCCATTACGCCTTTGCCGATGCCGAAAGGCTTTCGAGGCGAAGGCCTTCTTACAAGACTAAGGAAGATGACGGCGCAGGGCCCGACTGCGGCTCCGCCGTCAGGAGACATACATTGGACAACAAAATCTTCAGCCGCATCGCCGTCTGGGCGCTGGTCGGTCTGGTGCTCTTCACGGTGTTCCGCCAGTATGAAGACGCCTACGCCCCGCCGCGCGACACGATCAGCTACACGCAGTTCATGGAGGACGCCAAGGCGGGCAAGGTCCGTCGCGTCGACATCCAGGGCCGTACGCTCATCGTCACGCCCCAGACCGGCGAGGAATTCAAGCTCACCAATCCGGGCGACATCTGGATGGTGGACGAGCTCAGGAAGAGCAACGTTCAGATCTACGGCAAGGCCGAGGAGGAGCCGTCTCTTCTGACGACCATCTTCATCTCCTGGTTCCCGATGATCCTTCTCATCGGCGTGTGGATCTTCTTCATGCGCCGCATGCAGGGCGGTGCGGGCGGCGGTGGCGGAGCGTTCAGCTTCGGCAAGTCGAAGGCCCGCAAGCTTGACGAGGAAAGCAACAAGGTGCGCTTCCGCGACGTCGCGGGCTGCAACGAGGCCAAGGAAGACGTTCAGGAAATCGTGGACTTCCTTCGCGAACCCAAGCGCTTCCAGCGTCTCGGCGGCCGCATTCCGCGCGGCCTGCTGCTCGTCGGACCTCCGGGCACCGGCAAGACGCTCCTCGCCAAGGCGATCGCCGGCGAGGCGGGCGTGCCGTTCTTCACGATCTCCGGTTCTGACTTCGTTGAAATGTTCGTCGGCGTGGGCGCAGCCCGCGTGCGCGACATGTTCGAGACCGCCAAGAAGAACGAGCCCTGCATCATCTTCATTGACGAAATCGATGCGGTCGGCCGCCAACGCGGCGCAGGCCTCGGCGGCGGCAATGACGAACGCGAGCAGACCCTCAACCAGATGCTCGTCGAGATGGACGGCTTCGACTCCGGCGCCAACGTGATCGTGATCGCCGCGACGAACCGTCCCGACGTTCTCGACCCCGCTCTGCTGCGTCCGGGCCGCTTCGACCGCCAGGTGGTGGTGCCGCTGCCCGACATCCGCGGCCGCGACCAGATCCTCAACGTGCACATGCGCAAGATCCCCGTCGGCAAGGACGTCGACAGCATGGTGATCGCGCGCGGTACGCCGGGCTTCTCGGGCGCCGATCTTGCGAACCTCGTCAACGAGGCCGCGCTCTTCGCCGCCCGCCGCAACGGCCGCGTCGTGAAGATGTGCGACTTTGAAAACGCCAAGGACAAGATCATGATGGGCGCCGAACGCCGCGCCATGGTCATGAGCGAGGACGAGCGCCGCAACACGGCCTACCACGAGTCCGGCCATGCCGTCGTGGCACGCCTGATGCCCAAGTCCGATCCAGTCCACAAGGTCACGATCGTTCCGCGCGGTCGTGCGCTCGGTCTGACGATGCAGCTTCCGAAGGAAGACCGCTACGCCTACGATCGCCAGTATCTGCTCACGCGCATCGCGATTCTCTTCGGCGGCCGCATCGCCGAGGAGGTCTTCATGAACCAGATGACGACCGGCGCTTCGAACGACTTCGAGCGCGCCACGCAGATGGCCCGCGACATGGTGATGCGCTACGGCATGAGCGACAGGCTCGGGCCCATGGTCTACTCTGAAAACGAGGGCGAGGTGTTCCTCGGCCGCTCCGTGACGAAGACGACCAACATCTCCGAGAAGACGATGCAGGAAGTCGACGCCGAAGTCCGCCGCATCATCGACGAGCAGTACGCCATCGCGCGCAGGCTCATCGAGGAAAACCGCGACAAGATGGAAGTCATGGCCAAGGCGCTTCTCGACTGGGAGACGATCGACGCCGACCAGATCGACGACATCATGGAAGGCCGCGCGCCGCGTCCGCCCAAGACCTCCAAGGAGGCCGTGAAGCCTGAAGCGGCGCAGGCCGCCGCGCCCGAGGGCGAGGCAGGCGCCGCAGAAGAGCCCAAGGCCGAAGATGCCGAGGCTCCCGCGGCTCCCGAAGCCGCCGGCGCGAAGGAGGCTTCCTCCTCCGACAATGCCGGTGCCCCGAAGGGCGATGATGACCGCCGCTCCGAATAACCTCGGAACAGGCTAAGATAGGCTGCAGGGCTGAAGAGAGGCCCTGCAGCCTTTTTCAATTGATAAAAACAAAAGCGATAAAAGCAAGATGACAGAACTTCACGAGCGCGCCAGCGTCTGGCGCTGTGGCGCCAAGGTCTTCGAGATCGACCGCCTCCACCCGCTCATCATGGGCATTCTGAACGTGACGCCGGACTCCTTTTCCGACGGCGGCACCCACAACGGCCTTGAGGACGCCGTCGCCTGGGCGCACCGCATGCGCGACGAAGGCGCGCACATCATCGACGTGGGCGGCGAGTCCACGCGTCCGGGCTTCAACGAAACCGGCGTCACGCTTGAAGAGGAGCGCCGCCGCGTCATTCCCGTGGTCGAGCGACTCGTGAAGGAAGGATTCATCGTGAGCGTCGACACCTCCAAGCCGGAGATCATGACCGAGGTGGCTTCGCTCGGCGCGCACATCCTCAACGACATCCGCGGCTTCGAGATGCCCGGCGCGCTTGAAGCCGCCGCGGCGACGGACTGCGGCCTCGTCGTCATGCACCGCTCGGCCACCACGGACTACAAGGATGTCGTGGCGGAGGTCGAGGCCTACCTTCAGGAAAGGCAGCGCCTCCTCGAGGGGCTCGGCGTTTCGGCGGACCGCATCTGCTGGGATCCGGGCTTCGGCTTCGGCAAGACCGTCGAGCAGAACTTCGCGCTGCTCGGCTCCACGGAAAGATTCGTTGCATCCGGTCAGCCCTATCTGATGGGGCTCTCTCGCAAGTCGTCCATCGGGGCGGCCACGGGCCACAAGGCGCCCATGGACCGCATTGCGGGCAGCATCGCCGGCGCGCTTATCGCCGTCGAGCAGGGCGCCCAGGTCGTCCGCGTGCATGACTGCCGCCAGACCGTCGACGCCGTCGCCGTCTGGCGCGCGTCCGAGGAGGCCTGCGGACGCAGGTAAGAAACAACCTAAGGAGAACAATCATGACTCGTCGTTATTTTGGTACGGACGGTGTTCGAGGCCGTGTCGGCAAGGCGCCGATCACGCCCGACTTCGTGCTGCGCCTCGGTCAGGCCGCAGGCCGCGTTCTTCGCCGCCAGAGCCTGACGGGACACGCGACCGTGCTCATCGGCAAGGACACGCGCGTTTCGGGCTACATGCTCGAGGCTGCGCTTCAGGCAGGCTTCTCGAGCGCCGGCGTGGACATCGTGCTCTGCGGTCCGATTCCGACGCCCGCCGTCGCCTATCTCACCCGCGCCCTTCGCCTCGACGCGGGCGTGGTGATCTCCGCGAGCCACAATCCGTACGACGACAACGGCATCAAGTTCTTCTCAGGCGAAGGTACGAAGCTGCCCGACGCCGTCGAGCTCGGCATCGAGGACGAGCTCGACGCGGGCTGCACCTGCGTGCCTTCGGCCGAACTCGGCAAGGCCCGCCGCCTTGACGATGCGGCCGGCCGCTACATCGAGTTCTGCAAGTCGACGATCGATTTCAGCACGGACCTCAAGGGCCTGCGCATTCTCGTCGACTGCGCCAACGGCGCCGCCTATCACATTGCGCCCGACGTCTTCCACGAACTCGGCGCCGAAGTGGTCGCCGTGGGCAACACTCCAGACGGCCTCAACATCAACGACGGCGTGGGCGCGACCCACACCGAGAACCTCTCGCGCCTTGCCGCCGAGCACGGCTGCGACGTCGCGGTGAGCCTCGACGGCGACGCGGACCGCCTGATCATGGCGGACGCCGAGGGCCACGTCTACAACGGTGACGAACTCCTCTACGTGATCGTGCGCGACCGCATGTTGCAGGGCCCAGTCGCGGGCGTTGTCGGCACGCTGATGACCAACTACGCCCTCGAGCGCCGCTTCGGCGAACTCGGCGTCTCCTTCGTGCGCGCCAAGGTCGGCGACCGCTACGTGCTCGAGGAGCTCAAGCGCAACGGCTGGCTTTTCGGCGGCGAATCGTCGGGCCACATTCTTGCGCTCGACCGCCAGACGACGGGCGACGGCATCGTGAGCGCCCTTCAGGTGCTCTCCGCCATGCGCCGCAGCGGCAGGAGCCTTGCCGAACTGACGGCCGACCTGCAGCTTCTGCCTCAGGTACTCGTCAACAAGCGCATTCCTGCCGGCTACGACTGGCAGAACGACCGTGACTTCTCGCGCACGGTCGAGGCCTGCCGCACCGAGGTGGAGGGCCGCGGCCGCGTGCTCATCCGTCCGTCGGGCACGGAGCCCCTGCTGCGAATCATGGTCGAGGCCGACGATGCGTATCTTGCCGCCGAACTGACTTCCCGCATGGCCGAGAGCCTTTCCGTCGAGCATCAGGCTTGATCTACGACGAAACATTGGTAAATTCACGGTGACACGACAGAGTCAAACTTGCTAAACTGCAGGATACGATTCCATCCCGAGGATGGTGTTCAAGAGTTTTTAGATTGATAAGGAAGAGATAAATGGCCGAAGAAGTCAAGTCTGCCGATGCTCCCGTTCAGCAGCCCGCCAAGGGTCCGTTCGTGCATTCCCTGCGCGTCTACCTCGTTGGCGGCCAGCAGTTCACCCTCAATGAAGTGACGGATTCCCCCGAAGTTCCGAGGAACGTCGTCGCCTTTATCAACGCCTGGCGCGCCAAGAAGGACGTCTGGCACAGCCCCAACAACGACGTGCATTTCGGCGTCCGCGTGAAGGATGTGTCCATGTACGAATACCGCGTCGGCCAACCGGCTGCTCCGAAGGCTGAAGAGGAAAAGGTTGAAGCCGAGGTCGCTGCCGAGGCTCAGGCCAAGGCTGAAGCCTGATATCGGGTCATCCGCTGAAGAAAGCCGGACTGTTTTCGGGCAGTTCGGCTTTTTTGTCTTCAAAAAAACGGTTCGGGCGCTCGCAAGCGGGTCTGCATTTGATAGACTTCCGAGCATCTGTCTTTTTATTCCCGGCCCTTGTGCCGGTGCATGTGTCATGAAGCTGATTGTTGCCATCATCAAGCCGTTCAAGCTCGATGAAGTTCGTGAGGCACTCGCCGACGTCGGCGTGAACGGCCTTACCGTCACGGAAGTGAAGGGCTTTGGCCGCCAGAAGGGTCACACCGAGCTCTACCGCGGTGCCGAATACGTCGTGGACTTCCTGCCCAAGCTCAAGATCGAGGCCGTCGTCGCCGACGACATTCTCGAGCAGGCCATCGAGGCCATTCGCAAGGCCGCCTACACCGGCAAGATCGGCGACGGCAAGATCTTCGTCTACGAGGTCGAGCAGGCGATCCGCATCCGTACGGGCGAAATGGGCGAGGACGCCGTCTGACAGGCATCCCGCGTGCGCGCCTTCGAGGCCTGCAGGATGAAATTGAAAGGCAGAGGGGACAGGCATGAGCCTGTCCCCTCTGCTTTTATTGCCAGAAGATCCCGAGTCCATCCTCAGTCGCGCTTCTGCTGCGTGACGAGCACCCGCACGGCGCCTTCGTCGCCGTCGTTGGGCGGACACTGGACGAAGGCCATCACCTCGGGACGCTGCTTGAGCCAGCGGCGGACCATGTCGCGCAGAACGCCCTGGCCCTTGCTGCCGTAGCCCACGCCGTGAACGATGCGCAGGCAGCGGCGCCCGCTCATGTGGTTCTCGAGGATGAAGCGGGCGACCGCTTCGCGAGCCTCGTCGACGCGCATGCCGTGGAGGTCGATCGCCGCCTCGACCGGCCATTCGCCGCGATAGAGCTTGCGGGGAATGTCGGGCGAGACGCCCTTGCGGTGCATCATGCGGCCGTCTTCGGTTTCAAGAAAGACGGAGGCGTCGAGAAGGTCCGACATCTGCGACTCGGGTTCCTTGTCCTCGCCCGTACCGAGATTGAGGGCGACGGGACGGGGCTTCGGAGCCTTGGTGTCGGCAAGCTTCTTCTGGGACATCTTGCGGACGCCGAACTCCGCCATGGCGGCGGCGAACTGGTTCGCTTCGGCATGCCTGCGGGCTTCCTCGGCACGACGCTTCTTTTCGGCCTCCTCGCGGGCCTTGGCCTCTTCCTTGAGGGCCTTGCTGACCTGCTTGAGGTCGGCGAAGTTGTTGATGACTGGCATTTGTGATGAATCCGAAGGGATTTACCTTGATTGAAGTTACTGTTGGTTTTCCAGGAAGCGTTGGGCGTCGAGCGCCGCCATGCAGCCCGTGGCGGCGGAGGTGACGGCCTGACGGTAGGTCTGGTCCTGCACGTCGCCTGCGGCGAAGACGCCGGGAACGCTGGTGGCGGTAGCGGCGGGGTTGCGCGTGCCGGCCGTGACGATGTAGCCGCGGTCGAGCTCGAGCTTGCCCTCGAAGAGGGACGTGTTCGGACGGTGGCCGATGGCGATGAAGACGCCTTCAACGTCGACTGTCTTGTCGGCTTCGCCCTTCGTGGAGGCGAGCTCAAGACCCGTGACGCCCTTGCCGTCGCCGAGCACTTCCTTGACCGTGCGGTCGAGCTCGAGCGTGATGCGGCTTTCCCTGACGGCCTCCATCAGGTGGTCGACCATGATGGGTTCGGCGCGGAAGGTGTCGCGGCGGTGCACGAGCGTGACGTGGCTGGCGATGTTGGAGAGGTAGAGGGCCTCCTCGACGGCTGCATTGCCGCCGCCCACAACCGCGACGGGCTTGCCGCGGTAGAAGAAGCCGTCGCACGTGGCGCAGCCCGAGACGCCCTTGCCCTTGTACTGCTCCTCGCTTTCAAGACCGAGGTACATGGCGGAGGCGCCCGTCGCGATGATGAGCGCGTCGCAGGTGTATTCGCCGCCCATGTCGCCCTTGAGCGTGAAGGGACGCTTGGAAAGATCGACGGAGGTGATCATGTCGAAGGCGACCTCGGTGCCGAAGCGCTCGGCCTGCTTCTGAAGGCGTTCCATGAGCTCGGGGCCCTGGATGCCGTCGACGGCGGAGGGCCAGTTGTCGACTTCGGAGGTCGTCATGAGCTGACCGCCGTGGTCCATGCCCGTGATGAGCATGGGCTTGAGGTTGGCGCGGGCGGCGTAGATGGCGGCGGTGAAGCCGGCGGGGCCGGACCCGAGGACGATGAGCTTGCTGTGTTTGGCTTCCATGGGAAAAATCTCCGGTGGACCTGCGCCTTTGGAGCGCAGGCGGCATGAGGGGCGCACTCTTCGGGGCGCCCTCATGCAAAATGATAGATGAATTTGATTTTAGACCTAAAATTAATAGTGATGTCTTAAGACGTCCCGGCCTTCGCGGGCGGGGCAATACGCTGTAACGATTTCCATGCATGGCCGGCTGCCTGCCGCGGCGGCAAAGGGACCGACGACGGCGGCCGAACTTTTTAGAATTAGGTGGATCAGGAGGAGGCGCAGACAGGCCTCCCTACACGTCAAGCGCAAAAATGGCAAGAGAAACGAAAAAAGGCACTCGCAAGCAGAAGACGAAGAAAGACGTCCGGGATCAGGCGACCGAGCCTGTCGTTCAGGCGGCGGCCGTTCCTGGCCGCGACCTCAAGGGACTGCTGTGCGCATGGTTCATGAACACGATCAGGACCCTCTGGGCATGGAGCTGGCTGCTGTCGGTCTTCTTTGCCATCGTGATCGCGCTTACGCTCGGGAGCTATTCGCTCAACGATCCGTCCTTCTCGGTTTCGACGGGTCGCACGCCCGAGAACTTCTGCGGCGCGCTCGGCGCCTGGACGGCCGATCTCATGCTCTCGGCCTTCGGCTTTTCCGCCTGGTGGTTTGTGCTCGGCAGCGCGATGATCGGCTTCTTCGCGATCCGCACGGCCTGGCGCCGCATGAAGGGCGAGACGGATCCTCTTCGCATCAATCCTCCCAAGATCACGGCCGCCGTCGGCTTTCTGGCGGTGCTCGTGGGCTCGACCTGCCTCGAGGCCCTGCGTCTTCGCCGCTTCCAGATGATCCTTCCGGGCGAGCCGGGCGGCATCCTCGGCGACAGCCTCGCCTGGGGCATCCGCCACTACATCGGCGTCGGACTCTCCACGGTGCTTTTCGTCTCGCTCATTGCAGTCGGCCTTTCGCTTCTGATGGACTTCCAGTGGGGAGACGTCGCGGAGCGCATCGGCCGCTTCATCTGCTGCTGGTTCATCGATCCCGTGGCCCGTCTCCTCAAGACCAAGCGCCGCGAGGAGGTGCTCGCACCCCAGGATGAGCCCGAGACCGTGGACACGGATGCGAGCATCGTGCCGATCGTGCGCGTGGTCGATGATGACACTCCGCCCGCCGCATTTGTCGAGACGCTCGCCAGGGCGGATGCGTTCTCTGCATCCGTTCCGGCCTCCGCAGGTCCTGCAGTGCAGGCCGCCCCGAGGGCTTCCAAGCATGCGGACTGCCCCCTCAGCATGTCGCTTCTCGACGAGCCGCCCGCTCATCGCGAGGCCAACAGCGCCGACGACCTGCAGATGACGGGCAGGCTCATCGTCTCCAAGCTCAAGAGCTACGGCATCGAGGCCTCGATCGGAGGCATCCAGCCCGGTCCCGTGATCACCCAGTACTGGCTCGAGCCCGGTCCCGGTGTCAAGGGTTCGCAGATCGACAACGTGAGGGACGACTTGCGCCGCACGCTCGGCGTTCAGGCCGTGCGCGTCGTGCCGAGCATTCCGAACACGAGCTTCATTGGTCTTGAAGTTCCGAACCCCGTGCGGGAGACGGTCCGCCTCAAGGAGATCCTCGAGAGCAAGGCCTTCCGAGAAAGCACGGCGCCGCTCACGCTCGCGCTCGGCAAGGACATCGGCGGCAAGGCCTTCGTGATCGACCTCGCCAAGATGCCGCATCTGCTCGTGGCTGGTACGACGGGGTCGGGCAAGTCGGTTGGCATCAATGCCATGATTCTCTCGATGCTTTACCGCAATTCGCCCGCGGACCTCAGGCTCGTGCTGATCGACCCGAAGATGCTCGAGTTCTCGCTCTACAACGGCATTCCGCATCTTCTCTGCCCCGTCGTCACCGACATGAACAAGGCGGCCTCGGCCCTCAAGTGGCTCACCCGCGAGATGGACCGCCGCTATGCCGTGATGAGCCGCATGGGTGTGCGTCACTTCAATAACTACAACGAGAAGATCCGCAGGGCCGCGGAAAACGGCGAGACGATTCCCGATCCGCTGCAGTCTCCCGAGGATCCCGTTCAGAAACCGCTCGAGGTCTGGCCCTTCATCGTCTGCATCGTCGACGAACTCGCGGACCTCATGCTCACGAACCGCAAGGAGGTCGAGGGCGAGATCACCAGACTCACGCAGAAGGCCCGTGCAGCAGGCATTCATCTGATCATCGCGACCCAGCGTCCGTCGGTCGATGTGGTGACAAGCCTCATCAAGGCAAACGTGCCCACGCGCATCTCCTTCCAGGTGGCTTCGGGCATCGACAGCCGCGTGATTCTGGGCGAGTCCGGCGCCGAGTCCCTGCTCGGCTGGGGCGACATGCTCCTGCGCCGTCCCGGCGTGCCGCAGTCGACCCGCATCCAGGGGTGCTTCGTGGCTGACGATGAAGTGCTTCGCGTCGTCACCGAACTGCAGAAGCTCGGCGAGCCCGACTACATCGACAGCGTCACCGAGGAGCCTGACGATGAGGGCGGCGACGGCGATGCGGGTGCGGGCGGCGGCCGCAGGTCGGGCGAGTCCGATCCGCTTTACGACAAGGCGGTCGATCTCGTGCTTCGCGAGCGCCGCGCGACGATCTCGTTCGTGCAGCGCCATCTCGGCGTCGGCTACAACCGAGCCGCCAATCTTCTCGAAGCCATGGAGGAGGCCCGCATCGTGAGCAAGGCTAACAGCATGGGCCGACGTGAAATTCTTGTACCGGAGAACTAAATGACTGAACTGACGCGCCGAACCTTCATCATCGGACTCTGCCTTGCGTCCGCCGCGGCCCTTGCCGCAGGGAAGACGGAGGCCACCGGCTCGCTCGCCAGGCTCAAGGCCTTTCTGAAGTCGACCACGAGCGCCCGCGGCACCTTCAGGCAGACGGTGATCGACCGTTCGGGCCGCGAGGTCTCGAAGCCGTCCTCGGGGTACTTCCGCTTCATGCGTCCGGGCCGCTTCGAATGGACGTATGAAAAGCCGTACGTCCAGCGCATCATGAGCGACGGCAAGACGCTCTGGATTCATGATCCCGAACTCTTTCAGGTGACGGAGAAGGCCCTTGAGGGGGCGCTCCCGTCCACGCCCGCCGCTATTCTCTTCGGCGAGCGCGACTTCGAGGAGGACTGGAATGTGACGGAGATTTCGGACACCGTGCTCGGGGCGCGTCCGAAGAACCCCGACGGCTCGTTCGAGTCGGTCGTCATCGAGTTCGACGCAAGGGGCGAGCTTGCGGGCATGGAGCTCGTCGACACGTTCGCCCAGCGTACCACGCTCGTCTTCGGGGAGATCGTCCGCGAGCGCATGGATCCCGCCTCCTTCAGGCTCGAGATTCCCGAGGGCACGGACGTCGTCAAGTCCGCCTTCTGAGCACGGTCGGACGGGCGGGCAAAAAGAGGCTTTCCCTCTCTATCGGTACGGGAAAGCCTCACCGAGGATCGTCCGTTGAGCTGATACAATGAATCCCATAGCAGGGGAGGCGAATCACGGCTTCACCCGGCACAGTTTTTTTCAAGAAGTATCAGCAAGGTCTGCTCAGGCGGACCGTTTTGGGTGGCCAGCATATGCAGGACAGCATGCGCAGAGTTCTGATTGACCGACTGCTTTCCGACAAGAGCGTCGTCACGCTTCAGGAACTGCAGGATGTCCTGAAGGTCAGCATTCCCACGATCAAGCGCGACCTGCGTTACATGCGCAAGGAGCTGAAGGCGCCGATCGTCTATTCACGAACCCGCGGCGGCTATCTTTACGATCTTCCAGCGGGCAAGTCCGGCGCGAGCCCCGAGTTCCAGAGGTTCTGGTTTTCCGCTCAGGAGCTCTATGTCGTCGTGAAGATGGTCGACATGCTCAAGGCACTCTCGAAGGACAAGTCTTCGGTCATTCTTCAGGATCTCGAACCGCTGCGCTCGCGCGTGGCGGGCCTGCTCAATCTCGGCGGCAAGAGTCCGCGCGAGATTCTCGGCAGGGTGAAGGTCATCGACCCGTCGGTGATTCATGGAGAGCCCGAGACCTTCCTGACGATCGGGAGCGCCCTGTTCGAGCACAAGCGCGTGCAGATTTCCTATTACAGCCGCACTCGCAGGGCGGAGTCCTTTCGTGAGATCTCGGCCCAGCGTCTGGTTCATTACCGAAACTACTGGTACGTCGACGCCTTCTGCCACGCCACGAACGCCCTGAGGACGTTCGCCATCGACAACATCCGCCGCGTCATCGTCCTGGGGACGACGGCCAAGCGCGTGCCGCTTCATACGATCGAGTACAACCTCGATCAGAGCTACGGTCTCTTCATGAGCGGCGATCCCAAGCTTGCCGTGCTCAGGTTCGACGCCGAGGCGTCGCCCTATCTCAAGCGCGAGACGTGGCATCCGAGGCAGACACTCGAGGAGCATGGAGACGAGGTGGTCCTGACGGTTCCCTACACGAACCCGACGGAACTCATCGGCGACATCTTCCGCTGGCGAGAGCACGTCGTCGTCGAGGCTCCTGAAGAACTGCGCCGCGAAGTCCGTGAATGTCTCCTGAAGACATTGAGTCAATACTGAGGCTGACGCCGCCTTGAGGGCGGCTCGCTTCCGGATTGACGGTAGACAGGAACTTCAATCATGACGGAAGAGCAGGTCAGGGCGAGGAGACTTCGCGGCAGGCGCCATCGCCGCCCGAGTGTCCGGGACTTGCCCGAGATCTTTTTCTGCGGCGATCCGCACGGCACGTTTGATCAGATCAACGAGGCCGCCCGCCTTTATTCGCCCGATGCCATGGTCATTCTCGGCGACCTTCAGCCGCCGGCGCCGCTGCACGTGGTGCTGGAGGAGGCGCTCGCCTATACGGACATCTGGTGGATTCCGGGTAATCACGACACGGATTCGGACGAGTTCTACGACAGGCTGTGGCGAAGCGAGCTTGCGGGCCACAACCTGCACGGGCGCGTCGCCTGCGTGGCGGGCATGCGCATCGGCGGTCTGGGCGGCGTCTTTCGTGGTCAGATCTGGATGCCTGACGGCAATCCGAACTACTACAGTCCCGCGACCTTCATGCGTCGCGTGGGCCAGGGCAACATCTGGCGGGGCGGCGTGCCGCGCAGGCACCGCTCGACGATCTTCCCGTCCGTCTACGGCAACCTTCAGAGGCAGAAGGCCGACATTCTCGTGACGCACGAGGCCCCCTCGTGTCACAAGAAGGGCTTTTGCGCACTCGACAGGCTTGCCAAGACGATGGGCGTGAAGTGGCTTTTCCACGGGCACCAGCACGAGGACCGCGCCTACGGCATGCAGGGCTTGATTCTCACCCGTGCAGTCGGCTACAACGGCATCGTGAACCTCAAGGGCGAGGTCGTCGTTGAGGCGAAGCTCGATCCGAGAGAGGAAGCCGCGCTGCAAGCGACCGACGAGTGGCGCTACATGTCGGACAAGAACCCGATCATCGTCCGAGACGAGGACGGGCACATCTCGCTCGTACCCGAAGGACGTGAGTGCACGCCCGCGATTCTGCCCGTGTCCGAAAAGGTGCTCGCCAAGCTCAAGGCGGCTCAGGAGGAAGGGGGAAAGACTCCCGCGCTCGAAGAAAAGGGCAGGAAGGCCCAGAAGTCCGAGCAGGGCGGCGCTCCGCAGGGAGTGAGAAAGCAGGGCGATGAGGAGAAAAGGGGGCGTTCGCACCGTTCCTCTCGCTCGCGCAGCGGCCGGGACCGCTGGCGGCGTGCGAAAAAGCCGTCGCAACAGCAGCAGGGATGATCTATGACGAAAAAGGCGCCGTCTCCAGTGGGACGGCGCCTTTTCTGGTGTGCCAGACATGGGCCCAATCTACACGGGAGCGCCTCTGAATGAGAACTCTGCAGAACAGAGCGGTCTACTGAGGTAGGTAAAGGGAACAGGG
>ENA-ORLM01000899-ORLM01000899.1-human-gut-metagenome-genome-assembly--contig:-NODE-899-length-22456-cov-5.068144_pt1 | contig 22456 bp, 20 predicted proteins | sample MGYA00243063_ERZ508815 | MGnify/ENA primary metagenome ERZ508815 (study PRJEB26277, sample SAMN04329768) | human gut metagenome | biome: human-associated habitat | host: Homo sapiens | place: USA...
TTGATTATCAGCAGTTTCGGAGACGAAAAACATCGAAAAAAGGCTGATTTTTCTTTGGAGCGTTAAAGTTGGGTTAGCTTTGATGGCTTTATTGTATGCGCTACGGAGAGTACGAAAGAGCAGGCTGATTGTAGTTTCCCTATTACCTTTGGAGCGTAGCCACTTCTCATATTTATTAAGCCAAGCAATATCTATTTCACTAAATGGAATATCCAATTTTCCATTAGTGAAAACTTTGAGTGAATTGAATGAGCCTTTATAGATAAGACGGTTTCCACATTTATCCTCCCGTGTGTATTGCTCTATAAGTTCCTTGTAGAACATACTGACTGTTTTTAGCTCAAACTTTGTATTCTCATTATTGAGTAAAGTGGTGGTAGTGTATTCTTTTTGTTCGCTATTCAGTTCCAACATTCGCTGTTGTAGTTCCCTTTGTTTATCCAAGATAATCTTTTGGATATATTCTTTATTAGGGCAGTTAGGCTTAGGTTTGTTTCGTGTGAAGTCCCAATATTTAGAATTGATGGATATGCCTAAACTTTGGTATTTACGCTTTCCTCCTTTAGATACTTGGAGCATCAATGGATTTTCACGATTGGATAATGTCTTAGATTTGTAGCAAACTACTGAAACACAGGCATTCATAATAAATTTTCGGTTTACATCTTGGTTTACATGCACCCTCTGAAACCACCCGAAAATAGACTTTCCGTAACCTGCTAAAAGCAGAAAACCTCGATAGCTAATCTATTAACTATCAAGGCTTTCATTATGAGCGGAAGACGGGGCTCAAACCCGCGACCCTCAGCTTGGAAGGCTAATGCTCTATCAACTGAGCTACTTCCGCAATTTTTTGTGGGCAAAGATGGATTCGAACCACCGAAGGCGTAAGCCAGCAGATTTACAGTCTGCCCCATTTGGCCACTCTGGTATTTGCCCATTCGCAATCTTAAGTGTTAGTGTTTCTCTCAATTGCGATGCAAAGGTACAACTATTTTTTTAATTTGCAAACAAAATCGATCATTTTTATTGCAGTAATTGCACATTCATCTCCCTTATTGCCTAATTTTCCACCTGCACGGTCTTCTGCTTGCTCCATATTATTGGTTGTAATCAGTCCGTAAATCACTGGGACATCGGTTGTTGCATTCAGATGTGCAATGCCTTGGGTAGTTCCTGCACATACATAATCAAAATGTGGAGTATCTCCGCGAACTACGCAGCCGATAGCGATTACTGCATCCACTTTTCCGCTTTTTATCATTTGTGCCGAACCATATGTCAGTTCGAAACTTCCCGGAACTGTTTGAACAAGGATGTTTTCTTCTTTTGCTCCATGCTTTTTCAAGGTGTTTACTGCTCCATTGAGCAAAGCTCCGGTGATGTTGCTGTTCCATTCGGATACAACAATGCCAAAACGCATGTTTGAAGCATCAGGCACAGAGTTGAAATCGTAATCTGATAGGTTGTGATAAGCTGTTGCCATATATAAAAGATATTTGGAAAAATAAAATGAGAAATTGAGAATGGAAAAGCAGAAGGAAAACCTTCTCTTTTTCCGATTCTCAATTTCTCATTCTCAGTTTATAATATTTTATTTAATAGAAGCTCGTTCGATATATTTATCAATATCCATTGCCTGATAAGAGTTGGCATATTTAGTTTTGATTTGCTTGTAAGCTTCTACTGCTTCTGCGTTCTTACCCTGTTTTTCCAGGATCTGTCCAGCCTGCAGCAAATATATAGGACTCAGTGATACGCTGTTTGCCTTGTCGGCTGCTTTTAATAAAGTAGCAGCAGCTTTGTCTAACTGACCAACCTGAGCATAGCAGTTACCCAAAGTTCCGATGATAGCCGGAGCTACAAAATAGTCGTCTGCACTGAATTTATCCAAGAATTTGATGGCATCTTCGTATTTGCCCAACTGAGCATAGCAGATTCCGGCATATGCATTAGCCAAGTTTCCTGCGTCAGTTCCGCTGAATTCGTCTGCTAATTTCACGAAACCTGCATAACCAGTGCTGTCGCCATTCAAGGCAATTTCATAGTTATCAGCTCCAAAATATTGTTCACCCTTGAAAATAGCTTCTGCAGCTTTCAGCTCTTTCGGTGCGGAAATAAAGTGTTTGTAACCCAATACACCGGCAACTACTACTACAATTGCTGCAACGATGCCCAACAATAGATTTTTGTTCTTAAGAAGGAATGCTTCAGAAGTGCTCAATGCTTCATCTACATTCAAAGGATCTTGAGTGTGTTTTTTTTCAGTCATTTTTATATTCGTTTTATTATTTTTCTGTTATAGACCTATTTTGGTCAGCAAAAGTAATTTATTTCTATATATAAATGAAATTTGAAGACATGTTTTTTTTCAATCTTCCTTTTATTCGTATTTTTGTCTTTCGAAATAGATTGAATTTATGTGGTTGAAACGCATCTCGATATTAAGTTATAAAAATTTAGAAGAAGTTGAACTGTCTTTTTCCCGTAAACTGAACTGTATCATTGGTAAGAATGGCATGGGAAAGACAAACCTGATGGATGCAGTATATTATCTGTCGTTCAGTAAGAGTGCAACGAATCCTATCGATTCCCAAAACATACAACACGGACATGAGTTTTTTGTGATACAGGGTTTTTATGAGACAGATCATGGAGAGCCCGAAGAGGTGTATTGTGGATTGAAGCGTAAACAGAAAAAACAGTTCAAGAGAAATAAGAAAGAATACTCCCGTCTGTCCGATCATATCGGTTTGATTCCTCTGGTAATGGTTTCTCCTGCCGACTCTATATTAATAGGTGGAGGAAGTGAAGAACGTCGCCGGTTTATGGATGTGGTGATTTCTCAGTTCGACCGTGAGTATCTGGATGCACTGATTCGTTACAACAAGGCTTTGCAGCAGCGGAATGCACTGCTGAAGGCGGATATGGAGCCGGATGATGAGCTGATGCTGGTTTGGGAAGAAATGATGGCTGCTGCAGGTGCTGTGGTGTATCGTAAGCGGAAAGAATTCATAGATGAATTTATTCCGGTCTTTCAATCGTACTATTCTTATATTTCTCAAGACCGTGAGCAGGTCAGTCTTTCTTATGAATCGCATTTGGAGCAGGCCGATCTTCTGACTTTGTTGAAGGAGAACCGTCAGCGCGACCGTATCATGGGGTATTCTTTAAAGGGGGTACATAAAGATGATCTGATTATGAAATTGGGTGAATTCCCGATTAAAAGAGAAGGTTCGCAAGGTCAGAACAAAACATACTTGATTGCGTTAAAACTGGCTCAGTTCGATTTCCTGAAGCGTACGGGAAGCCAGACCACTCCTTTAGTATTGCTGGATGATATATTTGACAAACTGGATGCTTTGAGAGTAGAGCAGATTGTGAAACTTGTTTCAGGAGATAATTTCGGTCAGATTTTCATTACCGATACGAATAGGGAACATTTGGATAAAATATTGCACAAGTTAGACGGTGATTATGCCGTGTTTGAGGTAGAAAGCGGAACGGTAGTGGAACGTAGCAAAGAAGAAAACTAATGAAGCGGAATAATACAGAGCAGATAGGTGATGTGATACGGAGGCTCTTGCGTCAGCAGGGATTGGAAACACCTTTGAACGAGTATCGGTTGGTCGATGCATGGAAAGATGTAGTGGGGGAAACAATTACCCGCTACACCATGAATCTGTATATAAAGAATCAGACGCTTTATGTGCAACTTTCTTCTTCTGTGCTTCGCCAGGAACTGATGATGGGAAGAGAACTTCTGGTACGTAGCTTAAACGAGAAGGTCGGTTCCCAGGTTATTGTGAATATTGTGTTTTGCTGATACATCCGTTTTCGGTCCACACTTCATCCATTAAAATGTCAAAAGGTTCTGTAGGGAGTAGGGAAGCTACCTGAAACTGAAAGCAGATACCGATTTTGTAAGCCGACAGTTGGGGTAAAAGCCGGTCGTAATATCCTTTCCCACGTCCCAGCCGGTTTCCTTCCCTGTCGAAAGACACTCCGGGGATGATTGCCAGTTCTATGTCATTATAATTGGTCAGTCTTCTGCCGTTGGGTTCTTCTATTCCATAAGCCCCCTTTTTCAGACTGTCCTTTCCTTCATAAAAGCGCAACTCCAGATCATTCCCTTGTACTACCGGAAGGATAATATTCTTTGATTTACTCCATCGTTCTACAAATGCCTGGGTCTGTACTTCATCGGGAAGAGCATAGTACATGAGTACGGTTTTCGCCTGGCAAAAAACCGGATGGTCTTCCAGTTTCGAAAGCAAACTGGAAGACCATTGGGTTAATTGTGCAGAAGTATATGTCTTTTTCTTTTGCGCAATCAGTGTGCGCCATTCACGCTTTGTTGTCGTCATTTTTTTCCTGAGCTACGTTTTCTGTATTTTCTTCCGGAGCTTTAGGGAAAGATTCTCCTTTTTCAAGCACTTCTATTGCTTTAAGCACTGTATTGTCACTTAAGTTCATATATTCAGTATAGGCTTCTATACCCAACATGTTGTATATGATGTTTCCGTAAAGACTCAGCTCAAAAAGATTTTTGGCCTTATACAGAAGGATATTGCGTCGTTTTAATCCTTTCTTTTCTGCAAAAGATGCGAACTTATCCAACAGTCCTTGAGTTTTCAAGAATTTTTCCATCTCTGCGGCTGTGGTATATTGCTGCAGTTTAGTGCGGTTCTGGTCTGTATATTCGAATGAGTAACGGATAATAAGTCCGCGGGTTGCAGCAGTTCTGAAGTAAGAATTCATACCAATGGTATCTTGTGGAACAAAGATATCCGGCATGATACCTCCTCCTCCGTATACAGGTCTTCCCAGACTGGTATGATAGATTTCCTTTTCATTCTGTTTGATGCTGTCGGCAGAGAAGAACTCACCGTGCTCGTATCGGGTAAGAATATCCAGTTCGTATTCTGCTTCTTTTCCTTTTTCATAAGGTTTCTGTATGCAGCGTCCCGAAGGAGTATAATAACGTGCAATAGTTAGGCGGATGGCCGATTTATCGCTGAACTCAATAGGCTGCTGTACTAGTCCCTTTCCAAACGAACGGCGGCCGATGATGGTTCCTCTGTCATTGTCCTGAATGGCTCCGGCAAAGATTTCGCTTGCAGAAGCAGAACCTTCGTCCATCAGTACAATAAGCGGCATATCCTGACTGCTTCCGGTTCCGTTGGAACTGTAGTTTTCACGTGGCGATTTTCTTCCTTCTGTATACACTATCAGTCGGTTGTTTGGAAGGAATTCGTTGACCATCTGTATGGCTGCAGCCATATATCCTCCTGTATTTCCGCGTAAATCGATAATTAATCCCTTGCAGTTTTCCTGATTCAGCTTGGCCAGTGCAATCAATAATTCCGGATAAGTTGTTTCTCCGAATTTATTTACTTTTACATAACCGAATTTATCGTTTACCATATAGGCTGCATCGATACTTTTTACAGGAATGTCTCCGCGTACTACAGTGAAATGTAACAGTTCTTTTTCTCCCGGACGGTATATTCCCAGTTTTACTTTACTGCCTTTTTCACCTTTCAAGCGTCTCATCGACTCACTGTTGGTTACAATTTTACCCACAAAAGCCGAGTCATCTATCTCTACGATACGGTCGCCTGCCATCAGTCCTATTTTTTCAGATGGACCTCCTTTTATCACACTGTTGATGTGAATAGTATCGTCCTGAATGGTAAACTGCACTCCAATTCCACTGAAGTGGCCTTTCAAGTCGGCATTGACAGCCTCCAGATCTTTTGCCGGAATATAAGATGAGTGTGGGTCCAGTTCAGATAAAATCTGTGGCATGGCTTCTTCTACCAGATTGGCCATGTCTACAGTGTCTACATACTGGTCTTCGATGATACGCAATAATGCATTCAGTTTGTTAGACGAAGTATTGATGATACCTAATTTATTACCGGAAAAATGGTCGGCATAAAAGGTACCGATACCTATACCGGCAATCAGACATACTGCCAATAGCAGGGGTACAAAACGGTTTTTACTATTGTTTGTCATAACTTCAATTTATTCATTTTCATTCAGATTGAGATAAACCAACTCTATGTTTGCGCGTCGGAGTAAATCCAAGCCTTCTTCCAAACGGTATTTTTCTGCATATACTACTCGTTTGATGCCTGCTTGTATAATCAGTTTGGCGCATTCTATGCAAGGCGAAGCCGTTACATAGAGTGTTGCTCCCTCACTGCTGTTTCCAGAACGTGCGATTTTGGTAATAGCATTGGCTTCTGCGTGAAGTACATAAGGCTTTGTCACTCCATTGTCGTCTTCGCATATGTTTTCGAATCCGGCTGGGGTACCGTTATACCCATCAGAGATAATCATCTTGTTTTTGACTATCAATGCTCCGACTTTCCGGCGGGCACAATACGAGTTCTCCGACCAGATGGTGGCCATACGCATGTAGCGTTTGTCAAGTATTTCCTGTTTGTTTTCAGTTGTTCCCATTTTGCTTAATGTGTGTAAATTGAATGCAAGTAGTACGTTCTTGTGGAGCCAGTCTCAGCATTCCGCTGTCTCCCTGATAGAAACGGGCTCTTTCCAAAGTTTCTATAAATTCTTTATTTCGTCCTTCTACTTTGTTGGTAGAGGCTTTAAGACGTGTAATGGAAACAGAACGGTCTTCTCCGTTGGCCTGCCAGTATCCGGTGAAAGTTGCGTTCTGCATATTCCCTTCCAGTGTTCCGTCGTCCTTGAATGTGATATTGAACTGCTGAATAACTTGAAGTTCCTGCACGTTGGTTATAACCGGACGTGCATCTCTGTCGTTGTTAGAGTCCCAGTTTACACCGGTATAATAGTTTACTACATACCATGTTCCCCGGCTGACAAAAATCTCATTGACATCGTCTTCGTTGTTGCAACTGCTTAACAGGATAGGCAATGTCAGCAAAAGATAAATACTATATTTTAGGAATGTCTTTCTCATATATTTATTGTATACCGTTTCGTTTTAATAAAGCCTGTATGGTGGGTTCTTGTCCCCGGAAACGTTTGTATAGTGTCATCGGATGTTCTGTTCCTCCTTTCGACAAAATATTGTCACGGAATGATTGTGCTACTTCTTTATTGAAGATTCCTTTTTCCTTGAATACCGAAAAAGCATCAGCATCCAATACTTCTGCCCATTTGTAGCTGTAATATCCGGCAGAATATCCGCCAGACATGATGTGTCCGAACTGTACACTCATACAAGTTTCTTCGCACTGAGGCAATACCTGAGCACGTTTCCATGCTTCTTTTTCATACTGCCTTACATCTCCGTCGAAGGCTGTGCGGCGTGTATACCAGGCCATATCCAGCAGACCGAAGCTGACTTGACGCAGGCAGGCATATGCCACATTGAAATTGGATGCATCAATGATACGCTGCAGCAGTGCTTCCGGCATAGGCTCCAGTGTCTGATAATGGCAGGCAAAGGTGTTCAGGAAATCTTTCTCGATAGCAAAGTTCTCCATAATCTGCGAAGGCAACTCTACGAAATCCCAATACACATTGGTTCCACTCATACTCTGGAAACGGGTATTGGCAAACATACCGTGCAGGGCATGTCCGAATTCATGCAAGAAAGTATTCACTTCCGAGAATGTCAGCAGTGCCGGCTTGTCGGGTGTCGGTTTGGTAAAGTTCATGGTTACTGCTACATGAGGGCGACTGTTGGTCCCGTCTTCCTCTATCCACTGCTCTTTATAGTTGGTCATCCATGCTCCGGAGCGTTTGCCTGCACGCGGGTGGAAGTCGGTATAAAGAACTGCCAGAAAACTGCCGTCTTTATCGAATACTTCGTATGCCTGTACATCCGGATGATAGACCGGTATATTCTTGTTTTCTTTGAAAGAGATACCATATAGGCGGGTAGCCAGTCCGAATACCCCTGCTTTTACACGGCTCAGTTCGAAGTAAGGACGAAGCTCTTCTTCGTCTAAGTTGTATTTTTTATTTTTCAGCTTTTCGGCATAGAAAGAAAAATCCCATGGCATGAGAGTGAAATCGTTTCCTTCCATATCTCGGGCCAATTCTTCGATTTCTTTTACTTCTTTCTTCGCCTGTGGTGTATAGGCCTCAAGTAATTGGTCCAGCAGGCGATACACATGTTCACTGTCTTGTGCCATTCGTTTGCGCAATACATAGTCGGCATAATCTGTATATCCCAACAGCTGTGCCAGTTCCATGCGGAGGTTGACCAATTGTTTTACAATCTCCAGATTGTTCTGATCGTTGTGATGAGTACACTGCGTATTGTATGCCATATACAGCTCTTTACGCAAATCTCTGCACTCGCTGTACTTCATAAACGGTACATAGCTGGGAGCCTGTAGCGTAATCACCCATCCTTCCTTACCCTTTTCCTGGGCGGTAAGTGCTGCCGATTCAATCAGACTCTCTGGCAGTCCTTTCAGCTGCTCTTGAGTCGTCAGATGAAGTTCGTAGTTGTTGGTCTCTTTTAAATGATTTTGCGAGAACCGTAGAGTCAGTGTACTGAGCTCTGTGCTGATTTTACGGTATTTAATCTTTTCTTCATCATTCAGGTTGGCGCCGTTCCGGATGAAACCGTCGTATGTTTTCTCCAGCAGACGGGCTTCTTCTGCAGTCAGAGAAAGTGTATCTTTCTGCTCGTAGACCTGTTTGATACGTGAGAATAAATTTTCGTTCAGACTGATATTGTTGCTATGCTCAGACAGTTCCGGCATGATTCTTTCGCCGATGGCATCCAGTTCGTCGCATGTTTCCGCACTCATCAGATTAAACAATACGGTCGTCACACGGTCGAGCAGTTGTCCGCTGTTGGCCAATGCCAATATCGTGTTTTCGAATGTCGGTTTTTCCGGATTCTCAACAATCTCTTTAATCTGTCTGTCTTCCTCCTCAATTCCCTGTTTGATAGCAGGTTCATAGTCTTCCAGTCTGATTTCATTGAAAGGAATCGTTTGATGAGGAGTTGTATAATGATGTAGAAAAGGATTCTGCATATTGTATTAAGTATATTGTTCAATTAATTTTTCCAATGCCGGAATGTGTATTTCCTTACGTTTCAGTTGTATAAGTCCTTCTTCCTGAAATTTGTTCAGTACTTTTGATACGTTGATTCGTGTGTCATCAATCAACGTAGCAAGGTCTTCCATTTTGATTTGCAATGTCTTTTCTCCTGCAGGCTTGGTACAGCGTAATTGCAGGAAGTTGGTTATTTTTTCAGCCGTATTTCCAATGTGAGTATCCCACAGTTTACGATATACGTTTTGAGCCCGGTTGCTTATTACATTGAGGTAGTTCAACTGGAAGATTTCATATTTGTTCAGTTCTGACAAAACATACGATTTGTTGAACGAGACGGTACTGATATCTGTCTGGGCATGATAAGAAGCTGTATATTGAGGAAACATACCGAACAGGGAATAAGGCTCTATAACCTGCGGACTGTCGAAGGTTTCATATAAAACATACCCGTGTTCGTTGTCTATGGACTTTGCATAAACGGTTCCCTGAAGTATAAAAATGAGCTGCTTGCAGGCTTTTCCCTGTTGAGCTATGCAACTTCCGGCCGGATATTTGTTAAACTCGAATCTGACTTTTTCCAATATAGAGGTAAAGTCTTCTTGACATAACCCTTGGAACAGAGGGAGCTGCAAGAGTTTGTCATACATGGTTATTTCCATAAAACGTTAACTTTATTAAGTTATCTTTTAACACACAAAATTAGACATTCTTTTTATTATAGGTGACGTTTTTTATTTTTTTATTGTTTCTTACCGTCTGATAATATTGTTTCTTTGTTTTGGAAGATTAAAATTTTGAATAACTTTGTGTGATTCATTTTTAAGGATAAAAAATTATGGCTGGATTTGATTTTCAGGAATTGATAAGTGCATTTATTGTGCTGTTTGCCGTACTGGATATTATAGGTGCAATTCCTATTATTTTGGACTTAAAGCAAAAGGGGCGTTCGGTCAATGCGTTGAAGGCTACATTAATTGCCTTGGCTTTATTGCTTGGATTCTTTTTTGCAGGTGATATGATGCTGAAACTGTTTCAGGTAGATATTGCTTCGTTTGCCATAGCCGGCTCTGTAGTGTTGTTTCTGATGGCACTTGAAATGATTCTGGATATTGAGATTTTCAAGAATACGGGACCTATCCAGGAAGCCACATTGGTGCCTCTGGTCTTCCCGTTGCTGGCGGGTGCCGGTTCGTTTACTACTTTGTTGTCGTTGCGTGCAGAGTATGCATCCATTAATATCATTTTAGCTTTGCTTCTGAATATGGGTTGGGTATATATAGTATTGAAAATGACAGACCGTATTGAGCGTATTCTGGGAAAAGGAGGAATTTATGTGGTACGTAAGTTTTTCGGTATCATCCTGCTGGCAATTGCAGCCCGCTTGTTTACGGCAAATGCCACTTCGCTGATAGAACAGTTTCAGATGATAAAATAAAGGATTGGTCTTTCGTCTGATCCGGAAAGAATAAAACAGGCTATGGTTGTATATGATTCCGATACGGGAAATAGCCTTCATTCAACGCCGTCGGCTTTATAGCCGGCACCGTCGTCTTCACAATCAGCGGTGTCGGTTATAAAGCCGGTGGCGTTGATTGTCTGTGGATATTTATGACATAATCCATGCTTCTTGATGGATGAAATTTGTCGGTCATGAATTATTTTATGTATACGGATGCGTAGTAGGGGAGTTATAGTTGTTAAATAGATAGTGCTGCCAATACAGGCGGTATATGTAAATAGAAATTTTTAATAGATATTATGAAAAAACGAGACATCTTTAGAGGGGTATTGTGTGCTGCGGGATGCCTGCTTACATTAAGTTGTGTTTCCGAAAAGGAAAAGCCATCTTATATAGAAATTCCCAAGGCTTTGTCTATGAATGTAAAAGGGGGAAATCCGTTTGTGTTGACCGAAGAAACTGAAATTGTAATACCGTCTGAACTAAAAGACTGGCAGGCAGGAATTTCTGTATTCAACAGCAGTCTGAGGAAACTGACAGGAGATACTTTGGCTGTGGTCGGCAGTTCTTCATCGGCTTCTGCAGTTCTTTTAAAGCATAATCCTGAATTGCCTTCCGAGGGATTCCGGTTGCATGTAAATGCCGATGAGGTGCGTATTGAAGCTGCCGATGCTGCAGGTGCTTTTTATGCGCTTCAGGTGTTAAACCAATCTTTGCTACTGCAAAAGCAAGCACCTTTTACATTGCCTGCGGTTGATATACAGGATGGTCCGGAAATGAAGTACAGAGGAGCAATGCTGGATGTAAGCCGTCATTTCTTTACCGTAGAGCAAGTGAAACGTTTCATTGATTTGCTGGCTGTTCATCACTTGAATTATTTCCATTGGCATCTTACCGACGATCAGGGATGGCGTATGGAAGTAAAGAAGTATCCCAAGCTGACAGAAGTGAGTAAAGAATTCTATACACAGGAAGAGATAAAGGATGTGATTTCGTATGCCAAGCAGCGTTTTATTACAGTCGTTCCCGAGATCGATTTGCCGGGACATACTACAGCTGCACTGGTTGCATACCCTCAGTTAGGTTGTACTGGAGGTCCTTATACAATGACAACAGATAAAGGGGGAGTGCACAAGGATGTACTATGTATGGGAAAAGATTTTTCTTATCAGTTTGCCAAGGATGTACTGGCTGAGGTGGCAACTTTGTTTCCTTCTCCTTATATACATATCGGAGGAGATGAAGTTCCTAGAGACCGCTGGAAACAATGCCCGGATTGCCAGGCTGCCATAAAAAAATATCATTTAAAAGCGACCCAAGAACAGTCGGCCGAAGATTTGCTGCAAGGGGAATTTAATGTGCAGATGGCTGCTTATCTTAAAACTTTAGGAAAACAGATGGTAGGTTGGGACGAAGTTCTGTCGGACAATATAGATCCTTCTACTATTATTATGTCGTGGAGAGGATTAAATCAGGGATTTAAAGCTTTGGAAAAAGGGCATCCGGTAATATTCTCGTCGACTGGTCATTTTTATTTCAACAATTATCAGACAAAAGATGTCGCTAACGAGCCTTTGTCTACCGGAGGATTATTACCTATGCAGACCGTTTATGAAGCTCCACTTGTTTTGCCGGAAAGTGTTGCCGGTCGGGATACGCTGGTCTTGGGCGCCGAAGCTTGCCTATGGACTTCGCATGTGGACAATGATCAGCTGCTGGATTATATGATGTTGCCGCGTTTGGCAGCCTTTTCTGAGGTTGCTTGGACCGGAAGTCGCAGGGGAGGATATGCAGACTTTTTGAATCGTCTTCCACATATGCTTGAGATTTATGAAAAGATGGGATTTGGATATGCTCCTCATTTCTTTGGAATAAAGGCCTCTTATGCTCCCGATGCAGAAAAGAATCAGCTTTCTGTCACGCTGAACAGTGTGGAAGGAAGTACTATTTATTATACGCTCGATGGTACTGTTCCCGATAAAAATTCACAAGTGTATCAGTCGCCTATTGGTATAGAAGAAAGTTGTACGTTGAAGGCTGTAGCCTATACTCCTTCTGGATTGTGTAGTGATTTGCTTCGGAAAGAGGTAAAGGTAAACAAGGCTACTTTTAAGAAAATTACTTTGCAAACCATTCCTGAAACACGTTATGCCGGAGAAAACGGAAAGGTATTGGTTGATGGAGTGTGTAGTGATCTTTTTCCTACTACAGGATTATGGGTTGGATATTTAGATGAACCGATGGAAGCAGTGGTTGATATGGGAGAGAAGCAGAAGGTAACACAAGTCGTTTTATCTTCGCTCACAGATATGGGAGCATATATCATGGGTATCAGCAAGATTGAGATTTATGCATCGGATAATGGGGAAGACTTCGTCTTATTGGCTGAAAATTCTTATAAAGCTCCGGAGGCTAAGATGCAGGGAAAGAAAATAGAAAAGCTGACTTTGGATTTCTCTGAAACGCAAGCACGTTTTATCAAAGTTGTTGCTCGTGGTTTTGAGGCTTTGCCCGAAGGACATTCGGGAGCCGGACAACCGCCTTTCCTTTTTGTAGACGAAATAGAAATCAATTAATATATATACTTATGAAAATGAAATCTTTGCTGTCTGTGTCTTTGGCATTGACAGCCTTAACTTCCTGCCAGGAACAGAAATCGGATAAACCTAATATTTTGTTTATTCTGGTAGATGATATGCAGAGCGATGCCATTGCTGCATTGGGAAATAAAGATGTGTATACTCCTAATATTGATAAGTTGGTTCATGAGGGGGTAAATTTTACGCGTACTTATACGAATGGAGCTTTATGTGGAGCATTGTCTATGCCTAGTCGGGCTATGCTGATGACGGGGCGTGGAGTATTCGAGGTACAAAGTGACGGTATGAAAATACCGGAAAATCAGATTACTTTGCCCGAACAGTTGCAAAAGAATGGATACCGTACATTTGCTACGGGAAAATGGCATGCGGACAAGGCTTCTTTCGGACGGTCGTTTTCCGAAGGTGAAAATATATTCTTTGGTGGAATGCATCCTTATGAGATGAATGGGCATTGTGAGCCGCGTTTGCACCATTATGATCCGGAAGGAAAATTTGATGAAGAACCGTTTGTGGGAAAGGAGTTTTCTTCCAAAATGTTTGCAGATGCTGCAGTAGACTTTCTGAACAGTACTTCTGATAACAAGCAACCTTTTATGGCTTATGTGGCATTTACTTCTCCGCACGATCCTCGTATCTCTTTACCTGATTATGGAAAGAAGTATTTGGATGGTGACGTATCTGTTCCGGATAATTTCTTGCCTGAGCATCCGTTTGATAATGGGGAATTACAGATTCGTGATGAAATGGTGTTGCCTGCTCCTCGTACTCCTGAACAGTTGAAACACGAGTTGGCTTTGTATTACGGTATGGTGAGCGAAGTGGATGTACAGATTGGCAGGGTATTGGAGGCTTTGGATGAAAGCGGAAACCGTGAAAATACAATTATTGTATTTGCTTCGGACAATGGATTGGCTATGGGACAGAACGGGTTGATAGGTAAACAGAGTCTGTACGATCATAGTGTAGGAGTACCCATGCTGATTATCGATCCGCGTAAGCCACAGCAAGGAAGAAAAACAGATGCTTTATGTTATTTGTATGATTTATATCCTACTTTATGCGAACTGGTAGGGGTAGAAATTCCTTCATCTGTGACAGGGCGTTCTTTGAAACCTGTTTTGGATGATAGTACTGCACAGCATAGAGAGGATCTGTTCTTTATCTATTCAAATCAGCAGCGTGCGCTTCTTAAGGAGAATTACAAATACATTATTTATAATGTAGAAGGTAAGATTACAGAGCAACTTTTTGATTTGAAGAATGATCCGGGAGAATTGGTCAATCTGGCAGAGACGGAAAAAGAAAAAGCTCAAGCTTATAAAGCATTGCTTAATCAGAGAATGCAGGAGAACCATGATTTCTGTAATCTGGATAATCCATTATGGTGGAAAGATGCTCATAAGCTGACATGGGAAGAATGTCAGACTCTTTATTTGTTTGATAAATAACAATAAGGAAGTACCGACAGACTGATATGGATATAAACTAAATAAGTTAGGGAAGCATTTTGCTCACCCTAACTTATTTAGTTTTTTATTATTTCTGTATTGCGGCTAATGCTGCATCGTAATTAGGCTCTTGTGTGATTTCTGGAACCAGTTCGGTGTAGATTACCTTACCTTCCGGATTGATGATGACTACTGCACGAGCCAATAATCCGCAAAGCGGACCATCTGTCATTAAAACACCATATTCTTTGCCAAAGTCTGATGTATAACGGAAGTCGGACAGTGAAATTACATTTTCTATGCCTTCAGCCGTGCAAAAACGACTTTGTGCAAAAGGCAGGTCTTTCGAAATAGCTAATACTACTGTATTGGGCATTTGCGTAGCCAGTTCATTGAACTTGCGTACAGATGCAGCACATACTCCGGTATCCATACTTGGGAATATGTTAAGTACTATGTTCTTGCCTTTAACGTCGTGTAATGATAAACTGCTTAAATCCCCTTTTACTAATGAGAAATCTGGAGCAGTGGCTCCTACTTCAATAAATTTTCCTGCTAAATTTACGTGAGTTCCTTTGAATGTTGTTTCCATATTGGTATTATTTTCTATTTGTGATATTTGTTTCTTTATAGTTATTGGGTTGTGCTTTTAAATAAAATGTAGCGCATAAAATGGCAACTATGCCTGTAATAAATCTTCTTTTCATACTTGTTGCTATTTAGAATATGTATAGATAACAACGGCAAATTCGAAAATGTTCATTTAAAAAGGTCAGATAAAGTGCTTTTTTTTCATTTTATATTTATTGGCCGAATTTTTTTATTTTACTTTGTAGCCACAGATTATTAATAGGTTAAGAAAATAAAAATGGAACGAGGTTTAAAAGACTATGCATTTCTTGTTCTGAAAGGAATGGGGATGGGAGCTGCCGATGTAGTTCCCGGAGTTTCGGGAGGAACTATTGCCTTTATTGTAGGTATTTATGATGAATTGATCAATTCGATTAAAAGTATCAATGGAAAGAGTCTGAAATTGTTTTTTACAGGAAAGTTTGCTGCTTTCTGGAAGATGATAAACGGCAGTTTCCTTTTCTCTATACTGCTGGGTATCGGCATCAGCGTCTTTTCGTTGGCAAAAATTATAACCTGGCTGCTTGTTGAACATCCTATTTTGGTGTGGTCATTCTTCTTTGGCCTGGTGCTGGCTTCTACATGGTTTGTAGCAAAAGATATTAAAGGATGGAACTGGAAGACTATCTTAGGTTTTGTTGTGGGAGTAGTAGTAGCTTTCTATATTACAGTAGCAACTCCGGCAGAAACTCCGTCGTATTTATGGTTTATCTTTTTGTGTGGTGCTATTGCTATCTGTGCCATGATTTTACCAGGAATATCGGGAAGTTTTATCTTGGTGCTGCTAGGTAAATATTTCTTTATAATGGACGCCGTGAAGACATTGGATCTTGTGATTATTGCAGTATTTGGTGCTGGTGCTGTGGTAGGTATTACCTCTTTCTCACGTGTTTTGTCGTATGCATTGAAACATGTCCGTAATATTACTTTGGCTGTATTATCTGGTTTTATGTTGGGTTCACTCAATAAAGTATGGCCTTGGAAAGAACAAATTACTACAGTAGTAGATGGTCATGATTTGATGATTGAAAATAATATACTTCCTAATCAGTATATTGTAGAAGCAGTTGTATTAATGTTGGTGGGTTTCTTTATGGTGTATTTCCTTGAGAAATTATCAATGAAAGTGTCTAAATAAGAAGGATTTTAATATTCATAAAAAAAGAATCTGCTTTCGGCGTATACGAAAGCAGATTCTTTTTTATAGTGACTCTTTGCTCCGATTAACGGATAATTGTCATTTCATCAATCAGGTGTTTGGCTCCTGCAAATTTGTCGATGATAAACAATGTGTAGCGAATATCTACACATGCGGCACGCTGTAACTGCGGGTTGTAGGCGATATCTCCTGTCAAACCTTCGTAATTGCGGTCGAAACCTGTACCGATAAGTTCTCCTTTTGAGTTGAATACCGGTGAGCCGGAATTACCGCCAGTGTTGTCGGTACCGGTTGCAAAGCAGATAGGCATTCTTCCATCTGGCATGGCATATTCTCCAAAGTCTTTCTTTTCGTATAGTTCTTTCAGTTTGGCCGGTACTACGAATTCCGGATTGTTCGGATCTTCTTTTTCCATTACTCCTTTCAAGGTAGTATAGTAAAGGTATTCTTTACCATCAGCTGGTTCATAAGAACCTATTTTACCATAAGTCAGACGTAGCGTAGAGTTGGCATCAGGATATACCGGAGTTCCTTCGTGTTTTTTCAATTTCAACATACCGGCTACCCATGTTTTATGAGCTCGGTTGTAAGCGTTGGTTTCTGCTTTCATTTCTTCAGAAGTTGCTTTATAGCCTTCCGATACCGAACGGGCATATTGAATCATCAAATCGTTTTTCAGAGTTTCGATGTCTGGGTTTGCAAGATACTTTTCCCATGCTTCTGCACTTCTGAAAATAGACTGGTCGAAGCAGGCATCTACAAATGCATCTGTATTTCCTCCAAACTGTTTGTTGATTGTCTGGAAGATGCTGATATGCTGTTCTGCCGGAACCAGACGAGCGTAGAGAGCTATCAGTTGCTTGGATACTTTGCGGTCTACTGCAGCGCTATAATCTTTATTGAAGAATTTCTTTCCAGCTTCCTGCAACCCTTCCACAGCTTTACGTATATCTTTCTTATTACCTTTTTCCAGAGCATCTTGCAATGCTTGCGTATCAGGAATCTTTGAGAATTCTGTACCTAGTATCAGAGCTTCATAGATAGCCTGTTGATGGTATACGGCGTTATGTCGTTTGGCAACAATGTCTTTGATGCTTTGATAAGCCTGTTCGTAGCTGTTGTCTCCTGTTTCCCGTCCGAAAGCCAATAATTTTTCTTGCTGCTCCTTCTTTTTATCGAGCACTTTCAGCTTAATCAAGCCTTCGTTCATACCGATTGCATTCTTCCAGTAGTTTGCCGATGAAGCATATTTGGCTGCATACTGAATACGTGTTTTTGCATCTTTCTGCATTTCTTCACCCAAAGCACGCAGGCGTACACCACGTACGGTATCGCGCATAAAGTTGGTAGTCTGCATGCGCTCTTCCACTTCGTCGCTAATCATGTATCTCCAGTTGCGTCCGGGGAATCCCATTACAAAAGTAAAGTCACCTTCTTTTACACCTTTCAGATTAATGGCAATGTGTTTCTTTACCTTTAAAGGTACGTTTTTCGCATTGTAAGTAGCCGGTTTACCGTCTTTTGATGCATAGATACGGAAAATAGAGAAGTCGCCGCAATGACGTGGCCACATCCAGTTGTCTGTATCTGCACCAAACTTTCCGATAGAAGAAGGAGGTGCACCTACCATACGGATGTCTTTGTATACTGTTTTTACAAACAGATAATATTTGTTTGCTCCGTAGAAAGGTTTCAGCTCCAACACTGTAAAATCGTCTGTTTTGATTTTTTCTTTCTTCGCAAAACGCTTGGCTACGGTTCCCAGATAAGAGGGTGAAAGATAGTTCAATCCTTCAGGATCCTTGTCTTTCTTCAGGCAATCCTGTACGTATTCGGTTACATCCAAGATACGGTCGATGAAGGTAACGGTCAGCCCTTCGCAAGGAAGTTCCTGTTCGCGAGTCATTGCCCAAAAACCGTCAGTCAGGTAATCGTGTTCTACTGAACTGTGCTGCTGGATGTATCCATATCCGCAATGATGATTGGTCAGTACCAGACCTTCGGCAGAAATGATTTCTCCGGTACATCCTCCTCCGAAATGTACCACAGCATCTTTCAGGCTGATACCATCCGGACTGTACACTTGGTCAATGCTTAAATCCAACCCCAAATCCTGCATTACAGCCGCATTCTGCTGTTTCAAGTCCGTAAGCATCCACATACCTTCGTCTGCATGTGCATGAAATCCTGCGAATGCGCTGATTAAAGATAAAATAAGTGCCTTTCTCATATAATGTTGTTATTAAATAAAAAGCGCAAAGATGCGTACTTTAGAGTAGTGCAACCTTGCGCTTTTGAATATAATTGATATTATTCTACAATTGTCATTTCATCGATAAGATTCTTGCAACCTCCCAGCTTTTCTACAATAAACAATACATAACGGATGTCTACTGCAATACAACGCTGCAAGTTATTATCGAAGTTGATGTCGCCACTCAATGATTCCCAGTTTCCGTCGAATGCGCATCCGATGAGTTCACCGTTACCATTCATTACCGGAGAGCCTGAGTTACCGCCTGTGATATCGTTAGTAGTCAAGAAACAAGCAGGCATTTCTCCGTTAGGCAATGCATAACGTCCGAAGTTCTTGGTTGCATACAACTCTTTCAACTTGGCAGGAACAACGAATTCCGGATTGTTCGGATCTTCTTTTTCCATTACACCTTTCAATGTAGTGTAATATTTGTAGTGGATACCGTCTTTCGGATCGTATGATTTTACATTACCATAAGTCAGACGGATGGTGAAGTTTGCATCCGGAGCTTTTGGAGTAGGAGCATACATTTCGCACAAACCGCGTACATAAGTCTTATGCAACAGATTGATGTTTTCACTGGCAGCCGAAATCTTGTCCATCAGTGATTGATACATCTTGCTCTTACTTGTAGAATAAGCCACAGCAAGGTCTTTATCAATTGCTTCTACTGTAGGATTTTCAAGGAATGCATTCAAATTCTTTTCATTGGCAAAGATACTGTTGTTATAGAATGCATCGATATAAGCATTATAGTCGCCATTGAACTGAGTCTTGATTGTTTCGTAGAATGCAGGCAAGGCTTCAGCTGACACTTTTTCTGCATACAGCGGAATCAGTACTTTTGCAACTTTACGGTCTACTTCATGATCGTAGTCTTTATTGTGTACTTCTGCGAATTCCTCTTTCAGATCAGCAACCGCTTTCTCTATATCTTTTTTCTTGTTTTTCTCCAATGCAGTCTTCAGATTAGCGAAGGTACGGTAAGTAGCTCCAAATTCAATACCGCTCATGAATGTTTCAGAGAAGTAAGTAGCTTCTTTGCGCAAAGGAGCAATATTAGCTACATATTCGTCAATCTGTCCAACTACTTTTGCATATTCTTCGTTGTTCTGAGCCTTGGCAAATTCAGCAAACTTAGCTTCCTGTGCTGCTTTTGTTTCCAAAACTTTATTTTCAACGATAGCCTTGTTCATACCGATAGAGTTCTTCCAATAGTTGCTTGAACCGGCAAACTTGCTGGCATACTGGATACGTACTTTATCGCTGGCAGCCATTTCTGCGCGTAATACATTCTGACGAGCTTCGCGTACAGTGATACGTGGTACGTTAGTACTTTCCATACGAAGTTTTACTTCGCTCTCTGTCAGATAGCGGCTGGTGCTTCCGGGGAATCCCATAATCATGGCATAATCGCCTTCCTGCAGCCCTTTCAATGAAATAGTCAGATGCTTTTTTACTTTCAAAGGAACGTTGTCTTTGCTATATTCAGCCGGATTTCCGTTTTTGTCTGCATATACACGGAACATGGAGAAGTCGCAAGTATGGCGTGGCCACATCCAGTTGTCTGTTTCTCCACCAAACTTACCGATAGATGAAGGAGGAGCAGCTACCATACGTATATCGCTGTAAGTTTTGATGTAGAACAGATAAAACTTATTTCCTTCGTAGAAAGGAAGTGCCAGGGTAGAGATACCCGGTGCTTTCTTCAAGTTGCTTTTTTTCAGTTCGTCAGCGGCTAATTCGTTAAGGTATTTCTTTCCAAAAGATTCGGCTTCTGTAACTTTACCCTTTTTGATATCACTGTTTACTTTGTCAGTAATGTCAACAATACGTTCTACAAACTTGAAAGTCAATCCCGGAGTAGGAAGTTCTTCAGAACGGTTTTTAGCCCAAAAACCATCTGTCAGGTAATCATGTTCTACCGAACTATGTTGTTGAATGGCATCGTATCCACAATGATGATTGGTCAGAATCAATCCGTCGGGTGAAATGATTTCTCCGGTACATCCTCTGCCGAAAATACCAACAGCATCCTTCAGTGTAATCTGACTGGGATTGTAAATATTGGCCACATCCATCTTTAATCCTTGTGCCTTCATTCTGTCTGCCAGGTTTTGTTCCTGCATCAGCTGGAGAAGCCACATCCCCTCGTCTGCTTTAGCCGGTGAAAAGGCTGCGCAGATAAGTGCGAGTGCTAATACTTTAAGTTTTTTCATTTGTTATGTGTATAATTTTGGGTTAAAATTTTCTTTTCTTAATTCGCAAAGATAGTAAAAAAAAGTATTTATCTCGATGCAGGTATGCTAAAAGGGTAATATTCCTCTATTTATGTTTAATTTTTAATAATTTATTTTTTAGCCTAACTGAAAGATTTTACCTTTGCCGTACAAATTTAAATGGCATGATTTAATGGGTAGACTATATCTTTTTCTGTTTTGTGCTGTATTTTTTGCTTCTTGCAGTAAAAAATATAAAATCGAGGGGAATACTTCTCTTTCTCGGTTAGACGGGAAAATGCTTTATATTAAGGTGCCTTCCAATGGGGAATGGGTAAAAATTGATTCGGCAGAAGTCGTACACGGTCTGTTCGAAATGGAGGGGAATGTGGATTCGGTAGTTCTTGCTTCATTGTATATGGATGATGACTGTATTATGCCGTTGGTTATTGAAAAAGGAAATATTAATGTCAAGATAGATAATGCCGGAGTGACGGTGAAAGGTTCTCCCTTGAATAATCGTTTCAATGATTTTATTATCCAGAAGAATGCCTTGGACGATCGTGCTTATGAAGTAGAGCATATGGAAAGCCAGATGATTATGAATGGAGATGATCCGGCTTTGATTCATAGTGAAATAGAAAAACGCCGCGCCGAACTGTCGGAAGAAATGAATAAGTTGGCTAAAGAATTTATTCAGGAAAATTATGAAAATGTGTTGGGTGCCGGTGTGTTTGTAATGATTGGCAATGGATTGCCTTATCCTATTCTGATGCCTGTGATGGAGGAAATTGTAAACGAAGCTCCAGAGTCTTTTAAGAATAATGAACTGATTAAAGAATATCTGTCTGTAGCGCGCAGCAATATGGATAAAATGCGTTCTGCACGATATTAATAGCTTGTCTTTTTCTGATTGTAATATAATGGGGAATTTATGATTGGGGATGAGTGTGCCGGAAAGTTTTAGATATCTGTTTAGGCTTTCTTTTATTTAGCATTGGAATTACGGTCTTGATTTTGTAGAATGTGCATTGTTATTTAATTAAAATAATATGCCGGGAAGTCAATTCTTTTAAATAGCTTTGTAGACTGTTTAAAATCCTATAATTATGAAAAACAAAATTTTGCTGTGTGTACTCTTGTTCTTTTCGGCTTTATCTGCAAAGTCAAAGAATGTAGAGTTGTATTCTCCCGACAAAGAGATTAAACTTGTCTTCACTTTGTCTGATAAAATTAAGTATGACTTATTTAGTAAAGACCAGTTGCTGTTGAAGGATAATTCAATGCAGTTGATGCTGGAAAGTAAGGTACTGGGAGAGAATCCCCGTTTGCGTAAAATGAAACGGAGAAGTGTAGACGAAGAGATAAAACCAGTGGTTCCGTTTAAGTATGCAGTCGTACAAAACCATTATAATGAATTGGAACTGAATTTCAAGGATTTCTCCGTTATAGTCCGTGCTTTTAATGATGGCTTTGCTTATCGGTTTATTACTTCAGAAAAAGATTCAGTCAATGTAGTAGGAGAAAAGTTTGAAGTCAATTTCCCGGACGATTACCTTCTTCACATGCAACAGCCGGATAGTTTTAACCCAACTTCAACATTTCCTCCCCAAAACTTCCCTGTAATTCAACATCTTCAGTTTTTGCACATTTATTGTGG
>ENA-ORLM01000907-ORLM01000907.1-human-gut-metagenome-genome-assembly--contig:-NODE-907-length-22244-cov-5.643163_pt1 | contig 22244 bp, 17 predicted proteins | sample MGYA00243063_ERZ508815 | MGnify/ENA primary metagenome ERZ508815 (study PRJEB26277, sample SAMN04329768) | human gut metagenome | biome: human-associated habitat | host: Homo sapiens | place: USA...
TATTGTCAAAGAACGATTCAGATGCCATAAATTCGGTTTCGAAGATATGGTGATTCTTATTGCTTGTGGATTACACAACTTCAGAATCAGCCACAAAATGAGTCATATAACAAATTAATCTATATAATGTCTATTATTAAACCTCAGATCAACATTTTTCTTTTTTAATATCTCTTCAAACCTTATGCTGTCGGAAGTAACAATAATATGACTTTGTATGATGCTGTCACAGTTATCGGCTTTCCAGTCAAGCCCTTCTATGTTGAAAGATTTGTCAATCAGATAATAGCGGGGGTAGTTGCCTTTGAGGGTTGTAGCTTTTACGATAACCCATAGGTCATTTGCATTTACTTCATGCATACATATCCAAGGAGAGTCAGGGAATGGTGGTATAATGTATCTTCCTCCATAGCCATTACTTTCTGTTTCCCCTGAATAAACAATTTTTTGGGTGTTCCAATCCCATTCAATCAGAAACAACCCTTTTCCTAATTTATACGATCCATTCTATTCTGGCATGAACGAGTCTGCATAAAATAAGAATCCAATCAGTACAATAAAGAATGACACGATGAAAATCAGCGTATATTTCAGGAATGTCAGTATGTATTTTAGAACATTCATCATTTTTTTAGTCTTCCTATTCCGTAATAAAATGTTTTAAATCCGTGTGTATCATTTATCCCTGTGCGAAGTCTTTCTGCCTTGATAAATAAATTTCTCGTAAATCCTCCTCCGGTATTCCAATCATAAACGGTAGCCTCGTCATTCACGATGCGTACTGTTCTTGCCTCTTAGTTTATTAAAACATGTTTACACGTCCCAATGCATAGATGGTGCATCCATTTGTCTTCGATGTATTATTGTTCAACTAAGAAAATACTCGGTAATTTGAAAAAATATTTTTCATCAATTTGTATTCTTAAATATTGTTCTACTTCTCTTTTTTCCATAAGAACAATTCTTTCTTGATAAAATTTTGACTTCCTATCTGTTTGGGCTATGAAATATGAGAACGTTTTACCGGGTGCAATTTTTTTAATAAATGAGTATCCTACATTCATTAAATGTTCGTCTGATAAATCTTCAAACATCATTTCAATAAAACTGAAATCACCTTTTTTCTTTTTAAAAAAATCGTGCACCAATTCAGAGTTTGATTTTTTGTTTATTGAAAGCAATGATATCCAGGTTAAATAGTCCTCGTTTGATTTATTTGTTATTTGGTATTTGCTGATAGTTTGAGTTTGTCCGGTAATTCCATTGAAAGAGCAAAATGATAAGGTATCAATCTGTATTTGACGCTGAGCATTCAAGTTCGTTGCACAAAACAGAAAGAATGGAAAAAATATGTAAATTACTGTTCTCATTTCTCTTTTATATATTTAGTAGTTACCTTTTAAAATTAGTAATCATCCCATTAAAACTATATTTCCATTAGGTGAGTTATTATACTCTTTTTCTTTCTGTGTATCATATGCCCGACGGATAGTCAAGAAGTTTGGAATATTTGTTCTTATTTATCTGATATGTTTCTTTTGATTTTTTCCAAATGCTCAGAATAAGTTGATTCCAAAAAGAAATCTCCACATTCATCATCCCAGCCAAAGAGTATATCATGTAAAGATGCAAGATAGACAATGTAGGCTCTTGTTGGATTTTCATGGGGCAGTATTCTGTTGTGTACATATTTTAATAATACTTTGTCTATTCCTCCTTCCTCGTATAATTTGCGGATTTCCGGAACTTCTACGACCTTATCCTCTGAGAATTCTTCATACATGGAAGTGTTGATTGTGATATATTCTTTATTTACCAGTTTTTTATATAAACGTTTTTGGAATTCCTGATAGGAATCTATTCTTATATTTAAATAATTATACAAGCTCCATGCATCACTGTAACATAAAAAAGTATCTTCCCGCATAGTATCGAATTGTCTGATGCTGTCAAATGAAGCATATTCGTGTATCATTGGAACAATGATAGGATACGAGGTGAAATAACCACTCATCATTACTGATTCTTTTAATGCTGAGTGTTTATTGTCTGTACAGGCTGTAAGACATAGCCCTATGAGCAATGTATAAATAAGGCTCATTCTCTTTTTTAGAATATGCATATTCCTATCTTAACTATTTCGTTATTAATGCTTTAAATTTAATGAAAACTTTCGATATAAAAGAAGAAAAGAGAATGTTATGCAGCAGAAAAGAAGGACGAAAAAACGTGACTTGTATCGTAGGCTTACGATACAAGTCACGTGAGCGATCGATACAAGTATCGCAAGCCTGCGATACAAGTCACGTTTTTTGAAGGAAGATATACCGGTGAAGCGTATGTTACACTGCCGGCAGACTGTTGCCGTTTATTTTCCGGTAAAGGTCGAGCGCATATACGTCGGTCATGCCCGAAATGTAGTCCAGCACGGCTTGAATCTTGCCGTACAAGGTAGGAGCTTCCACATCGTATTGTTTTGAAATGCGGTTTATCAACAGCTGTGAATAAGCTTTGTCGGGATGTCGCACAGCTTCCACCATCAGGTCGATCAGAGTGCTGATAACCTGGAAACCGGCCAGCTCGATGTCCACCACATCTTTCGAATGATATATCTTGGCGAAGGCGGTACGTGAACAGTTTTCGTAGGCTTCTCTGATTTGCGGTTCCATGTGCTTGATAAGTACTCCTTCGAACGTTCCGGCAAGAATATCTTCTTCGTGTTCTGTAAATACATGGGTACATTCTTTTATCAGTACACCGATGGCCGAGGAGCGTAAGTAGGCTATTTGTTCGTTGGCATCGGTTACCATCCGGCAGATTTCCTCGATGTGTGCCAGGCGTTTGGGGGAGAAGAAACGGCAGTACAGGTCTTTCGTCTCCTGTAGAGTGAGTATTTTCAGCTTGTAGGCATCTTCTATATCCATCATCTGATAACAGATATCATCGGCGGCTTCTACCAGATAGACCAACGGGTGACGGGCATAGCGTGCCGGTTCTCCTTCCCGGCTCAGGCGTACAATGCCTAATTCTTCGGCAATACGGCGGTAGTCGTCTTCCTCGCTCAGGAAGAAGCCGAACTTCTGTTTCTTTCCGGCAAGCTGCGAAGAAAAGGGGTATTTCACGATGGAAGCCAATGTAGAGTAGGTCATCACGAAACCTCCCGGCCGGCGTCCCCGGAACTGATGCGTCAGCAGGCGGAAAGCGTTGGCATTCCCTTCAAAGTGGGTAAGGTCTTCCCATTCGGCGGCAGAGAGGAGCGGTTTCAGGGTAAGTCCCTTGCCTTCGGAAAAATAGGTACCGATAGCTTTTTCTCCCGAATGGCCAAAAGGTGGATTGCCCAAGTCGTGTGCAAGGCAGGCAGCCGATACGATGGAACCGATTTCGGACAGATGCGAATCGTGCAGTTCCGGGTGCTTTTGCAGGAGGATTGTGGCTACTTCATTTCCTAAAGAGCGACCTACACACGAAACTTCCAGGCTGTGCGTCAGTCGGTTGTGTACAAAGATGCTTCCCGGAAGGGGAAATACCTGGGTCTTGTTTTGCAGACGTCGGAAAGGAGCGGAGAAAATCAGCCGGTCGTAGTCGCGTTGGAATTCGGTACGGTCTTCTTTCCGTGCTTCGTGGAGAAACTCCAGTCCGAAGCGTTTGTTCGATATCAGTTGTTTCCAGTTCATGCAGAAATAGGTTGTTTTTGCAAACTTAATGAAATTCGGTGGAAATAGCTCGGAAAAACAAGGATTAGTATTGTGAAAGCAGAATTTGAGACTTCGTGGAACGGATATATATAAGATGAGAAATATTTTTGTTTTTGTGAATAAGGGTTGTGATAGTTTGTACTTAAAATAGGGGTCGTCTGTTTTAATTTGTTATTTGGGCGGCCTGTATAGAGCGTTTTTCTTATATCTTGAAACTTGATAAAATTATTTTTCAATCTTTTTATTATTTGATTAAATAAAAAATGAAGCTAATTTTCTACTTTTACAATCAAAATGATATGGATGTTGAGGTAAAAGTATACAAAAAGAAAATGAAAGCTGATGAAAACTGGTATTAATATCAAAGATGACGGAAGTTTTCCTCTTTCAAGGGGACTTTATAATCCGGAAAACGAGCATGATGCTTGTGGAGTAGGTATGATAGTGAATATTCGGGGTAATAAATCGCACAAACTAGTAGATGATGCACTGAAAGTGCTTGAAAATATGAAGCATCGTGGGGCGGAAGGTGCGGATAATAAAACGGGAGATGGTGCCGGGATTATGGTACAGATTCCTCATGAATTTATATTGCTTCAGGGTATTCCTGTTCCGGAAAAGGGAAGATATGGTACCGGCTTGGTGTTTCTTCCTAAAGATGAAGGTGCACAGGCATCTATCCTGCAGATTATGATAGAAGAAATTGAGCGGGAAGGTCTTTCACTGATGCACCTGCGCTCGGTACCGGTGAATACGGCTATCCTTGGAAAGAGTGCACAGGAAACAGAACCGGATATCAAACAGGTATTCATTACAGGAGGAAAAGAGGATGCCGACCTGGAGCGTATGTTGTATCTGGTTCGTAAGAGAATAGAAAAGCGTATTTCTCATAAGGATTTCTATATCGTTTCTCTTTCGAGCAGAAACCTTATTTATAAAGGTATGCTTTCTTCTACACAGGTACGCGAATATTTTTGCGATTTGACACAGCCTTATTTTACCAGTGGAATTGCAATTGTACACTCTCGCTTCAGTACAAATACATTTCCTACATGGAGCCTGGCTCAGCCTTTCCGTCTCTTGGCCCATAACGGGGAAATCAATACGATTCGTGGAAACCGGAGTTGGCTGGAAGCAAGGGAGAGTGTTTTGTCAACTCCTTTGCTGGGTGATGTGAAATCGATATCTCCTATCTTGCAATCGGATATGAGTGACAGTGCTTCGCTGGATAATGTGCTGGAGTTTTTGGTCATGTCGGGCTTGAGCTTGCCACACGCGATGGCGATGCTGGTACCGGAGTCGTTCAACGATAAGAATCCGATTAGTGAAGAGTTGAAGGCTTTTTATGAATATCATTCTATTTTGATGGAACCTTGGGATGGCCCTGCGGCATTGTTGTTCAGCGACGGACGTTATGCCGGAGGTATGCTGGACAGAAACGGATTGCGCCCGGCGCGTTATCTGATTACCAAGAATGATACGATGGTAGTAGCAAGTGAAGCGGGCGTGATTGACTTTGAACCGGAAACCGTACGTGAGAAGGGACGCTTGCAACCGGGTAAGATTTTGCTGGTGGATACACAGGAGGGCCGTATTTATTATGATGGGGAGTTGAAAGAGAGTTTGGCTGCTGCCTTTCCTTATCGTCAGTGGTTGTCTGCCAACCGGATTGAACTGGATACGTTGAAGAGTGGACGAAAAGTAGAAAATACAGTTCCGGACTATACTCGCAAATTGCGTGCTTTCGGATTTACACGCGAAGATGTGGAACGGACTTTAACTCCGATGTGTACAGGAGGTTCCGAACCGACAGCTTCGATGGGAAATGATACTCCTTTGGCTGTCTTGTCGGATAAACCGCAGTTGTTGTTTAATTATTTCAGACAGCAGTTTGCACAGGTTACCAATCCGCCTATTGACCCTATTCGTGAGGAATTGGTAATGTCCTTGACAGAATATGTGGGAGCGGTAGGAAATAATATATTATCGCCAGACGAAAGTCACTGCAAGATGGTGCGTTTGCCTCATCCTATTTTAACGAATACCCAACTGGATATTTTGTGTAATATCCGTTATAAAGGATTCAAGACTGTCAAGTTGCCTATGCTGTTTGATGCGGCAAAGGGTAAGACTGGATTGCAGGAAGCGCTTTCTGCTTTGTGCCGTAAGGCTGAAGAAGCTGTAGCCGAAGGGGTGAATTATCTGGTTTTATCCGACCGTGATATGGATGCTGGGCATGCAGCGATTCCTTCTTTACTGGCTGTAAGTGCGGTTCATCATCATCTGATAGCTGTACAGAAGCGGGTGCAGACTGCGCTGGTAGTAGAAAGTGGAGAGCTCCGGGAAGTGATGCATGCGGCTTTGCTGTTGGGCTATGGGGCAAGTGCAATTGTGCCTTATATGGCTTTTGCGGTATTGGATGATCTTGTAAAAAAGGGAGAAATTCAGCTGAATTATGAAACGGCAGAGAAAAATTATATCAAAGCTCTCTGTAAGGGATTGTATAAAATTATGAGTAAGATGGGTATCAGTACTATACGTTCGTATAGAGGGGCAAAGATTTTCGAAGCGGTTGGCTTGGGAGAGCCTCTGTTGAGAGAGTATTTCGGTACTTCATCTTCATCGATAGGAGGAATTGGGCTGGAAGAGATTGCTCACGATTATCTTGCTTTTCATGAGGCGGGATACCAGCCTGCAGAACCGGGTGATTTGTTACCTCATGTAGGGCAGTTCTCATACCGGAAAGATGGAGAGCGTCATGCCTGGAATCCGGATACAATCCGATTGCTTCAGTTGGCTACCCGGGTAGGCAGTTATACTAAATTTAAGGAGTTTACTGCTTTGGCAAATTCGGCAGAGCACCCTCTTTTCTTACGTGACTTTTTCCGTTTTAAAAAGAATCCGATTCCTATAGAGCAGGTGGAGCCGGTGGAAGAAATTGTCAAGCATTTCGTGACAGGAGCTATTTCGTTTGGAGCCATCAGTAAAGAGGCTCACGAGGCATTGGCTCTGGCAATGAATAAATTGGGAACTCGTAGTAATACCGGAGAAGGTGGAGAAGATGCAACACGTTTTCATGAGACGGTCGACGGGGTGTCTTTGTGCAGCAAGACCAAGCAGGTGGCTTCCGGACGTTTTGGTGTGACAACAGAATATTTGGTGAATGCCGAAGAAATACAGATTAAGGTAGCGCAAGGGGCTAAGCCTGGAGAAGGAGGACAGTTGCCGGGATTTAAGGTGGATGAAGTAATTGCCCGTACCAGACATTCTATTCCGGGTATTTCGTTGATTTCTCCTCCCCCTCATCATGATATTTATTCAATCGAGGATTTGGCGCAACTGATTTTCGACTTGAAGAATGTGAATCCGAAAGCTGCGGTAAGTGTGAAACTGGTAGCCGAAAGTGGAGTGGGTACAATTGCGGCAGGTGTGGCCAAAGCGAAAGCGGACTTGATTGTGATTTCCGGTGCAGAAGGAGGTACAGGAGCTTCACCGGCTTCTTCCATGCGTTATGCTGGTATCCCTCCTGAAATCGGTTTGAGTGAGGCTCAGCAGACATTGGTGCTGAATGGACTGCGTGGACAGGTGCGTCTGCAGACCGACGGACAGCTGAAAACAGGACATGATATTATCAGTATGGCTCTTTTAGGAGCCGAAGAATTTGCCTTTGGTACTACAGCGCTGATTGTGCTGGGCTGTGTAATGATGCGTAAGTGTCATGCCAATACTTGTCCAGTTGGAGTTGCTACACAGGATCCGGTCTTGCGAGCTCATTTCCGTGGCCATCATGAGTATGTAGTGAATTATTTCCGCTTCCTGGCTCAGGAAGTACGTGAATACCTGGCAGAAATGGGTTTCACTAAGTTGGAGGACATTGTGGGACGAACTGATTTGATTGAACTGTCACCGTCCCGACCGGGTACAAAAGAGGCTTGTTTGGATTTTACTCGTTTGTTGCATAAAGACAGTAAGGCAGGTATCTTGCATAATGTCAGCGCACAGCGTCACGAAATAGAACAGGTGCTGGATCGGTCTATCCTTGCTTCAGCTCAAAATGCATTGGAGAATAAAAAAGAGGTTTCGTTGGAGTATGCCATTGCTAATACCGACCGTTCGGTAGGAAGTATGTTGTCCGGTGAGATTGCAGCCCGATATGGACATGAAGGCTTACCTGACCGGACTATACAGATTCGCTTCAAGGGTTCTGCCGGACAGAGTTTCGGGGCTTTTCTGGTAAAGGGAGTGAGCTTCCGCTTGGAAGGTGAAGCGAACGATTATCTTGGCAAGGGACTGAGTGGAGGACGGATTGCCGTATATCCTCCTGTACGTAGTGATTTTGTGGCAGAAGATAATACGATTGCGGGAAATACGCTGCTGTATGGTGCTACAAGTGGTGAGGTGTATATCAACGGATGTGTAGGTGAGCGTTTTGCTGTACGCAACTCGGGTGCTATTGCTGTAGTAGAAGGTGTAGGAGATCACTGTTGTGAGTATATGACCGGAGGTCGTGTAGTAGTATTAGGTGAAACCGGACGCAACTTTGCAGCTGGTATGAGTGGCGGAGTGGCCTATGTGTGGGATAGAAAACAGAACTTTGATTATTTCTGTAACATGGATATGGTGGAATTGTCTTTACTGGAAGATACGGCTGCACGAAAAGAAGTACACGAACTGATTCGCCGTCATTATCTCTATACAGGGTCTGAACGGGCACGACTCTTGTTGGATAACTGGAATCATTACGCAGATGAGTTTATCCAGGTGACTCCTATTGAATATAAAAAGGTGTTGGCAGAAGAGCAGATGCGTAAACTGCAGGAGAAAATAGCGGAAGTACAGCGTGATTATTAAAAAACTATCAAGAAATGAACTGTGAGTTCGAAAAGATGAATATAGAGATATGGGAAATCCGAAAGCGTTTTTGACAATTCCCCGTCAGGAGGCGGGATATCGACCGATACACGACCGAATTGCAGATTTTGGTGAGGTAGAACAGACTCTGAATACAGGAGAACGCAAGCTTCAGGCTTCGCGTTGTATGGATTGTGGGGTTCCTTTCTGCCATTGGGCTTGCCCCTTGGGAAATCGTTCACCCGAATTTCAGGATGCATTGTTTCGGGGAAAATGGAAAGAGGCTTATGAGATATTGACTTTGACTAATGACTTTCCTGAATTTACCGGACGAATCTGTCCGGCATTGTGTGAGAAAAGCTGTGTTTTGAAGCTTAGTTTGAATGCTCCTGTGACCATTCGGGAGAATGAAGCTGCTATTATAGAATCGGCTTTCCGTGAAGGATATGTACAGCCTCAGTCTTATCCCCGCAATGGCATGAAGGTGGCGGTCGTTGGCTCAGGACCGGCTGGATTGGCTGCGGCCAATCAATTGAACCGTAAGGGATATGAAGTAACAGTGTTTGAAAAGCAGGAATATATTGGTGGATTACTTCGTTTTGGTATTCCGAATTTTAAACTTCATAAACCGATTATAGACCGGCGCCTGCAAATTATGGAAGCTGAAGGTGTTGTGTTTAAAACTAATGTAGATATTGATTTGAATCACCTTCCGGATGGTTTTGATGCCTATTGTGTATGTATAGGTACTCCTCAGGCACGTGATTTGGCTGTGCCGGGAAGAGATTTGAAAGGTATTCATTTTGCAATGGAGTTTCTTGCACAGCAGAATAGGGTTCTTGCTGGACAGACTTTTGCAGAAAAGGATCGTATCTCGGCACGGGGAAAGCATGTGCTGGTAATTGGAGGGGGAGATACAGGTAGTGACTGTATTGGAACAAGCCACAGACAGGGGGCTATAGATGTAATACAGATTGAAATTATGCCTAAACCGCCAGTTGGTGATAATCCGAATACGCCTTGGCCTCAATGGCCGGTGGTTTTGAGAACCAGCAGTAGTCATGAAGAGGGATGTGTGCGACGTTGGAATTTGTCATCAACCCGTTTTCTTGGAAAAAACGGTCGTGTGTGTGGAGTAGAGGTTGAAGAAGTAGAATGGTTGCCGGCAAAGCCGGGGGAACGACCTCAGATGCATCTTACTGGAAGGAAAGAAATTATTAAAGCCGATTTGGTATTGTTGGCTATGGGCTTCCTGAAACCGGAATTACCAACCTTCCCGGAACATGTTTTTGTAGCAGGAGATGCGGTTACGGGGTCAAGTCTGGTTGTGCGGTGTATTGATAGTGGTAGAAAGGTAGCGCAAAAAATAGATGACTATCTTCGTGGAAAACAGTAATTCAACTCTGTTTCCAGACTTATTCGCGAATCTGATAAGAATGAAGTATTATGTGTGGAATAGCTTGCATTTTTAATATCCGTAAACAAACACCGGAATTGAGAGATAAGGCATTGGTTATGGCAAAAAGAATACGCCATCGTGGGCCGGACTGGAGTGGTATTTATTGTGGAGAATCGGCAATATTGGCACATGAGCGCTTATCTATTGTCGATCCACAGAGTGGAGGACAGCCTTTGGTATCGCCGGATGGAAATCTTGTACTTGCTGTAAATGGAGAAATCTACAATCATCGTGAGATTCGACAGAAGTATGGGAATCGTTATGCCTTTAAAACAGGAAGCGATTGTGAGGTTATTCTGGCGCTGTATCAGGAAAAGGGACTTGACTTTCTGGAAGACTTGAATGGTATTTTTGCTTTTGCACTTTATGATAAGGAGCACGATGAGTTTCTTATTGCGAGGGATGCAATTGGTGTTATTCCTTTGTATATAGGTTACGATGAAGAGGAAAGAGTGTATTGTGCCAGTGAACTGAAGGCACTGGAAGGTTTCTGTGTACGTTATGAGACTTTCTTGCCAGGGCATTATTATTCCAGTAAGGAAGGGAAAATGGTTCGCTGGTATCATCGGAAATGGCAAACAGCTCTTCCTGGTCCGACACAAGGAGATGCACATGTTTTGTTGAGAGCAAGTCTTGAGGCTGCGGTAAAGCGGCAGTTGATGAGTGATGTACCGTATGGTGTACTTCTTTCCGGCGGACTGGATAGTTCTATCATTTCAGCTGTGGCGAAGAAGTATGCTTCCCGGCGGGTGGAGAATGAAGGAAAGACGGAGGCATGGTATCCTCAGCTTCATTCTTTTGCCATAGGCTTGGAAGGAGCTCCCGATTTATTGAAGGCGCGTGAAGTGGCTCAACATATCGGTACTGTGCATCATGAAATCCATTACACACTACAGGAAGGATTGGATGCGCTGAAAGATGTGATTTATTATATCGAAACTTATGATGTGACTACTGTACGTGCATCTACTCCTATGTATTTGCTGGCACGTGTCATTAAAAGTATGGGTATCAAGATGGTGCTGAGCGGAGAAGGAGCTGATGAAGTCTTTGGTGGGTATCTTTATTTTCATAAGGCTCCGTCTGCTGAAGAATTTCATAAAGAAACAGTACGTAAATTGTCTAAACTGTATCTGTATGATTGTTTGAGAGCAAATAAGGCTCTTTCTGCCTGGGGGGTAGAAGGTCGTGTTCCTTTCCTCGATAAAGAATTTCTTGATGTGGCAATGAGTCTTGATCCATCCGAAAAGATGTGTCCGGGAAGCACGATAGAAAAGCGTATTTTGAGAGAAACTTTTGCCGATTTACTGCCTGAAAGTGTAGCTTGGAGACAAAAAGAGCAGTTTAGTGATGGGGTAGGATATAGCTGGATTGATAAACTGAAGGAGTTTACATCGCAGGCTGTGAGTGATGAACAGATGGCTCATGCTGCCGAACGTTTTCCGGTAAATCCTCCAAGAAATAAAGAAGAATATTATTATCGCTCTGTATTCGAAGAGCATTTTCCTGGTAGGAATGCAGCTCTTACTGTACCGAGTGTTCCAAGTGTAGCGTGTTCTACGGCTGAGGCTTTAGCTTGGGATGCTTCTTTTAAGAATATGAACGAGCCGAGTGGACGCGCGGTGAAGGGTGTCCACGAGGAGGCTTATCAATGATAGATAAAAATAGATGATATGGCACTTGTAAACGAACATTTTTTGAAGTTATCTAATAGTTATTTATTTTCTGATATTGCAAAGAAAGTACATGCTTTTAATGTGGTCTATCCTAAAGCCAAACTTATCCGGCTTGGAATTGGTGATGTAACACGTCCATTGCCTCCGGCTTGTATTGAAGCGATGCATCGGGCAGTAGATGAATTGGCTGATGCTTCTACTTTTCACGGATATGGCCCAGAGCAAGGGTATGGCTTTTTGATTGATGCAATAATCAAACACGATTTTACAAAACGAGGCATTAGTATCAGTCCTTCGGAAGTATTTATAAGTGATGGTGCGAAAAGTGATACGGGTAATATCGGGGAGCTTCTTCGTTGGGATAACAGCATGGCTATTACCGATCCGGTTTATCCGGTGTATGTTGACAGTAATACAATGTGTGGTCGTACCGGCTCTTTGGATGAAAACGGACGTTGGAGTAATGTTACTTATTTGTCGTGTACGGAGGAAAATGGTTTTATACCGGCTTTGCCTAACCATCGGGTGGATCTTATTTATTTGTGTTATCCTAATAACCCGACAGGCACTACCCTTACACGCGATCAATTGAAACTTTGGGTGGATTATGCATTGGAAAATGATACGTTAATTGTTTTTGATGCTGCTTATGAAGCTTATATTACAGAGCCTGATGTGCCACATTCTATCTATGAAATACGTGGAGCGAAGAAAGTAGCTATTGAAATTCGTAGTTTCTCAAAAACAGCGGGTTTTACAGGAGTAAGATGTGGATATACTGTGGTTCCTAAAGAGGTGACAGCTAGTGATATTAAAGGGAATAGGATTCCGTTGAATTCCTTATGGAACCGCAGACAGTGTACAAAGTTTAATGGAGCAAGTTATATTACTCAACGTGGGGCTGAAGCTATTTATACACCTGAAGGGCAGCAGCAGGTAAAGCAAACAATTGATTACTATATGGAGAATGCCCGTATTATGCGGGAAGGTTTGACTGATGCTGGGTTCAAAGTTTATGGCGGAGTAAATGCTCCTTATATTTGGTTGAAGGCTCCAAAGGGCATGACTTCTTGGAACTTTTTCGAGAAGTTATTGTATGAAGTAAATGTGGTAGGTACACCTGGAGTAGGTTTTGGACCAAGTGGAGAAGGATACTTGCGCCTTACAGCTTTTGGTAAGAGAGAGGATTGTCAGGAAGCTATGCAGCGTATCCGCCGCTGGAAGTTTTAATATACCTGATGATTATTGATTATGGTTGAAACCGTCTGCTGCTTATTCAGTAAAAGCAGTAAGACGGTTTTTTATTAGGATTAAGTTTTATATTTAATATTTATCTTATGTGATAAAAAGGAATAAAAAACATTTTTAATATTATGAATTGTCATAATTATGTTTTTTTATATAACTGATTGTAATATTATTTGCTTGTAGTATCTTTTTGATATTATATTTTAAAAAGTGATTTCTAAATGTTATATATTTGCATTGTGACGATGTCATAAAGATGTGTAATTAGTTTATTTTGTATCATGTTTATTGTTGTATGAAAGTTCTTTATTACGTTTTATCAATAGGTATAAGGTATTAGTTGTTTAAGGAGAGAAAAAGAACAACAGGATAACATTTTTTTGATTGAGACAAATATAACTGGATAACTAAAACCTGTTTGCATATGAAAAAGATTGAAGCTATTATTCGTCGTACTCGCTTTGAAGATGTAAAAGAGGCCCTTTTAAAGGTAGATATTGAATGGTTCTCTTATTATGATGTAAGAGGAGTCGGAAAGACGAGAGAAGGACGTATTTATCGAGGAGTGATTTATGATACAAGTTCTATAGAAAGAATACTAGTATCAATAGTAGTACGCGATAAGAATGTGAAAAAAACGGTGCAGGCCATTATGGAGGCTGCTCGGACGGGAGAAATTGGTGATGGGCGTATATTCGTTATTCCTGTAGAAGATTCTATACGTATACGTACTGGAGAACGTGGGGATATAGCTCTTTATAATGCAGAACAGGAGAAATAAGAACAGTCAGAATACAAATACAATAAGACAAGATATGAAACAGATAGTAGATAGGTTATTAGTAAGGTATATGCATAGATGTATTTTGTGTATAATTGTAAGTACTCCGATGTCTTTGTGGGCACAGACAACAGGTGAAATGTCGACTACAGACAGACTGAATGAATTGAGTGTGGGGCTCAATACTGTTTGGATGTTGTTGGCTGCTATGTTAGTATTCTTTATGCAGCCGGGATTTGCTCTGGTTGAGGCCGGATTTACGCGAATGAAGAATACTGCTAATATCTTAATGAAAAACTTGGTTGATTTTATGTTTGGAGCTTTACTCTTTTGGAGTGTTGGTTTTGGGTTGATGTTTGGTCTGGGAGATTTTGTGGGTATGCCGCACTTTATGAATTTAGATGTTGTGGGCAATCATATAAATAATGGTCTTCCAATAGAAGGTTTCTTGATATTCCAAACTGTTTTTTGTGCAACTTCTGCTACTATTGTTTCTGGAGCCATGGCAGAACGTACCAAGTTTTCTATGTATTTGGTTTATACTTTGTTTATTAGTGTATTGATTTATCCTATTTCCGGGCATTGGACATGGGGAGGAGGCTGGCTTATGAATGGCTCTTCTGATTCGTGGATGATGAAAGTTTTTGGCAGTGCAAGTCATGATTTTGCAGGTTCTATGGTGGTACATTCTGTAGGTGGATGGATTGCATTGGTTGGTGCTGCGATTTTAGGTCCAAGAATAGGGAAATACGGTAAAGACGGAGTATCAAAAGCTATTCCGGGGCATAGCTTGACATTAGCTTGTTTGGGTGTGTTCATTTTGTGGTTTGGTTGGTTTGGATTTAATCCTGGTTCTCAATTGGCTGCTGCGACAGGAGCTGACCAAAAAATTATTTCTTTAGTTTTTCTCAATACTAATTTATCTGCTTGTGCAGGAGGTGTGATGGCATTGTTTATGAGTTGGATGAGGTATGGTAAACCCTCGCTTTCTCTGACTTTGAATGGTATCCTGGCTGGTTTGGTAGGAGTAACTGCTGGATGTGATGTCGTTTCTCCTTTGGGTGCCTTGTTAATAGGACTTATTTGCGGAGCGGCAATGATTTATGCGGTAGATTTTATAGACCGAAAGTTGAAGATTGACGATCCGGTAGGAGCAGCTTCTGTACATGGTGTTTGTGGTACATTGGGAACAGTTTTGGTAGGCTTATTTGCTGTAGATGGAGGAGTCTTGTATGGAGGCAGTTGGAATCTACTGACAGCTCAGGTCTTTGCTTCATTGGTAGTAGGTGGATGGGCTGCTTTGATGGGATATATTTTGTTTAAAGTTTTAGATAAGATTTTTGGACTTCGCGTAGCTGGACGTATTGAAGAGGAAGGCTTGGATATTTATGAGCACGGTGAGTCTGCATATAATCGTTAAAGTAGAAGTATAAATTTAATTGTTGATAAAAGAGAAGCTTTATGTCTGAATTGAGATTTAATGTAGTAGAAAAGGCTTTTCAAGCTAAGCCAAAGGAGGTTAAGGCTCCTTCTACGTGTGCGAGTGGCTATTTTGCCAAATATGTATTTAATCGAGAGAAAATGTTTAAGTATCTGCCTACAGAAGTATATCATAAGTTGGTAGATGCAATGGATCATGGGGCGGCTCTTGATCGGGAAGCAGCAGATCAGGTGGCGGAAGGTATGAAGCGATGGGCTAAAGAAATGGGAGCTACCCATTATACCCATTGGTTTCAACCTCTGACAGAAGGTACTGCAGAAAAACATGATGCGTTTGTAGAGTATGACGGTAAAGGAGGAATGGTAGAAGAGTTTTCCGGCAAGTTGTTGGTACAACAGGAACCTGATGCTTCTTCTTTTCCTAACGGAGGTATCCGTAATACGTTTGAAGCACGTGGATATTCGGCATGGGATCCTTCATCTCCTGTGTTTGTTGTGGATGATACGCTGTGTATTCCTACTGTTTTTATTGCATATACAGGTGAAGCGCTGGACTATAAGGCTCCCTTGCTGAAGGCTTTACGCGCAGTAGATAAGGCTGCGGTAGAAGTTTGTCACTATTTTGATCCGAATGTAAAAAAGGTATGTGCATACCTAGGCTGGGAACAGGAATATTTTCTTGTCGATGAAGGGCTTTATGCGGCTCGTCCGGATTTACTGCTCACTGGCCGTACTTTGATGGGGCATGAAGCTTCGAAAAATCAGCAGTTGGAAGACCATTATTTCGGGGCAATTCCAACTCGGGTTGCCGCCTTTATGAAAGATTTGGAAATACAGGCTTTGGAATTAGGTATACCGGTTAAGACAAGACATAATGAGGTTGCACCTAATCAGTTTGAGTTGGCTCCTATTTTTGAGGAGTGTAACTTGGCTGTAGACCATAATATGCTGATTATGTCGTTGATGCGTAAAGTGGCTCGAAATCATGGGTTCCGTGTTTTGCTGCACGAAAAACCGTTCAAGGGTGTAAATGGTTCGGGAAAGCATAATAACTGGTCTTTGGGAACAGATACAGGAGTCTTGTTGATGGCACCGGGTAAAACTTCTGAAGAGAATTTACGTTTCATTACTTTTGTGGTGAATACATTGATGGCGGTATATCGACATAATGGATTGCTTAAGGCTTCTATCATGAGTGCTACAAACGCGCATCGTTTGGGGGCCAATGAAGCTCCTCCTGCCATTATTTCATCGTTTTTAGGTTCTCAGCTGAGCAAGGTACTAGATCATATGGAGGAAAGTTCGACTGACGAACTGGTTACATTGGGTGGAAAGCATGGTATGAAGTTGGACATCCCTCAGATTCCGGAACTGTTGATTGATAATACAGACCGTAACCGTACTTCTCCTTTTGCTTTTACCGGAAACCGTTTTGAGTTTAGAGCTGTGGGTTCTGAAGCGAACTGTGCCAGTGCCATGATTGCCTTGAATACAGCAGTTGCTGAACAGTTGACTGTCTTTAAACAGGATGTGGATGCGCTGATAGAAGCTGGAGAAGCTAAAGTTTCAGCTATTATTCAGGTCATTCGTAAATATATTAAGGAATGTAAACCTATTCGTTTCGATGGCAATGGATATAGTGAAGAATGGAAACAGGAGGCGCAAAAACGTGGATTGGATTGTGAAACAAGTTGCCCGTTGATTTTCGATAATTATCTGGCTGCAGAAAGTATCCGGATGTTTGAGAATATGGGAGTTATGACTCGAAAGGAATTGGAGGCACGCAATGAAGTGAAGTGGGAAACTTATGCAAAGAAAATCCAGATTGAATCCCGGGTGCTGGGAGATTTGGTAATGAATCATATTGTTCCGGTTGCTATTGAATATCAGACTAAGTTACTTGATAATGTTTGCAAGATGAAAGCGTTATTGGGTGAAGAAGCAATGTCGCTTTCTGCCGAAAATATGGCTATTATCCGTAAAATCGCAGCGCATACCAGCTATATCAAGGAGCATGTAGATGCAATGGTGGAAGCACGTAAAGTGGCTAATAAATGTTTGAGCGAGCGTGATAAAGCTATTGCTTATCATGATACCATAGCCCCGATGTTGGAGCAGATACGTTATCATATTGATAAACTGGAATTAATTGTAGATGATCAGATGTGGACTCTTCCAAAATATAGAGAGCTGTTATTCATAAGATAAAAAAACTCTAATTTTTTTATTGAATACGTAGTAAAGCCGGACTGTTTGTGAAAATCGTCCGGCTTTGTGTTTGTTATATCATATGGAGTAGAATGGTCGTAGATAAAGTTTTTCTTTGATGCCAAACTTTATTAAAAAAGAAGATGCCTGTTTGTTGAGATTTAAAAAATGGTAAACTCCTTTATATATTCGGTGAAATATGTAAATTCGCAACTTATAATGAATTAGAACCTAAAAACACAATGAAAATACAGATTATCAATAAATCGAAACATAGTTTACCGCAGTATGCCACTCCTCTTTCTGCTGGAATGGATCTTCGTGCTAATTTGGAGGAACCTATCGTACTGAAACCGTTACAGCGTTGTTTGGTGCCTACCGGATTGTACATCGCATTGCCCGAAGGGTATGAAGCACAGATTCGTCCGCGAAGCGGTCTGGCATTGAAAAAGGGGGTTACTTTGCTTAATACACCGGGAACGATTGACGCAGATTATCGTGGAGAAATTGGAGTGATTATGGTCAATCTTTCAGAAGAGCCTTTTACTATCGAGGATGGAGAACGTATAGCTCAGATGGTTATTGCACGTTACGAGAAAATCGACTGGCAACCGGTAGAAGTGTTGGATGAAACAGAACGGGGGGCCGGAGGGTTCGGTCATACCGGAACTGTTTAATTAATAGGTAGAATGACATGATGAAAAATTGGCTCTATATTTTACTGGTCTGTGGAGCTGCATGGCTCACGGGATGTGGCTCGTTGGGTAAGCAGACTGGAAAATCAACATTGCAGACTACTGCGGAGCAAGACCCGCTTACTCCCGAACAGCGCCGTAAGTACGATTATTATTTCCTTGAAGCGGTACGCATGAAGCAGAAAGGAGAGTATGATGCGGCTTTCGAATTGTATAAGCATTGTTTGGACATCTATCCTCAGTCGGCTGCGGCATTGTACGAAATATCACAGTTTTATATGTTCCTGAATTTGCCGGAAAAAGGAGAGCAGGCTTTAAAGCAGGCGGTACACTCCGATGAATCTAATTTCTGGTATAAACAGACATTGGCTATGTATTATCAGCAGAAGAGAGAGTGGGCAAAGGCTATAGCGGTGTATGAAGATATGGCCAATTTGTTCCCGTCTCGTCTTGAACCGCTGATGTCTTTAGTTGATTTGTATACGCAGACGCAGAGTTATGGAGAGGTGGTGAAGACATTGAATCGTCTTGAAGAACTTGATGGCAAGTCAGAACAGATTAGTATGGAGAAGTTTCGTATGTATCTTCTTCTGGGACAAAAAGATCAGGCATTTAATGAGATTGTGAGCCTTTCGAAGGAGTATCCTTATGATATGCGTTATCAGACTATCTTGGGAGATGTGTATCTGGAGAATGATAAGCCACAGGAAGCTTACGATACGTATCAGCGTATTCTAAAAGAAGAACCGGGATATGCACCAGCTTTGCTTTCGATGGCTTCGTATTATAAAAAAATGGGGCAGGATAGCCTGTATCAGGTACAGCTTGATACGATTTTGCTGAATGGTGATGTGCAGTCGGATACCAAGATGGAAATTATGCGACAGCTTATTTTGCAGTCGGAGCAGACGACAAAAGATAGTACGCAGATTGTGAATCTGTTTCGTAATATATTGAAATGTCCACAGCAGAATGCTGATTTGGCTATGCTTTGTGCACAGTATATGATTACGAAACGGATGGAAAAAGAATCGGTGCCGGTATTGAATCAGGTACTGCAGCTCGATCCGGAGAATAAACCGGCACGCTTGCAGTTGCTAAGCTATGCGATTCGTGACAATAACCTGGATGAGGTTATTCATATTGCGACTCCTGCATTGGAGTATAATCCGGATGCATTGGAGTTTTATTATTACTTAGGACTGGCGCATTTCCAGAAGAAAGAAACCGATAAGGCTTTGGAAGTGTTTTCGAAGGGGGTGAAGCAGGTAAACGAAAAAAGCGATAAGAATATTGTATCCGACTTTTATGCGATTTTAGGAGATTTGTATCATACTAAAAAAATGCAGGCAGAAGCTTATGCTGCTTATGACTCTTCGTTGGTGTACAATCCGGATAACATCGGTTCATTAAATAACTATGCGTATTATTTATCATTGGAACGGAAGAATTTGGATAAGGCAGAGGAAATGAGTTATCGTACGGTAAAGGCAGAGCCGGAGAATGCAACTTATCTGGATACGTATGCATGGATTTTGTTCGAAAAGGGTAAATATACTGAAGCCCGCATCTATATTGACCAGGCAATGCGGAGTGAGGAAGGAAAGAAGAGTCCGCTCATTGTCGAGCATTGTGGGGATATTTATTATATGCTGGGTGAAAAAGAGAAAGCTTTGGAGTATTGGAAACAATCTGCTTCGATGGATGATAAGGAAGAAGATGGCTCTACTCCTCGTACAAAGGAGGAGTTGAATCGTTTGAAACGTAAAATTGCATTAAAGAAATATATTGCGGAATGAAACATATACTGAAACTTACTTTTGTAGTTGTTGTGACCTTACTGCTTGCTTCGTGTGGTTCAAACCGTTGGATGGAAAGATCGCCGAGAGTAGGTGGACTGTCTGGAAAAGCATATACAGAGAAGGTAATTGAACTTTCTCCCAACTGGGAGTGTGTGACGGGAAAGGTGGCGCTTGCGCTGGATATGGGCGCAAAAGGTACTACAAAGGTCAATGCCACACTTCGTATGAAGCGGGGGAAAGTGATTCAGTTTTCGGTAGCACCACTTTTAGGTATAGAAGTGGTACGTATGGAGATATCCCCACAAGGTATTTTGGTGCTTGACAGGTTGAATAAGCGCTATGTGCAGGCTTCGTTTGAACAGGTAAATAATTGGGCGCGTACGGATTTAAGTTTTCATGTGTTGCAGTCGTTGTTCTTTAACGAGTTGTTTTTACCGGATCGGACTCAACTGACGGCTGATGATGCTTCATTGTTCCGTATCTCGGTAGAAGGAGATAATGCTTTGTTGGAGGCTAAGTCTTCGAAAGTATTGACATACAGTTTCCGTACTTCTGCCGATAGTGGTTTGTTGCAGGAGAGTCGCATTGGTGTGAAAGGTACAGGGTATACGTTGAATTGGAAGTATGATGATTTTCAACGATTGGATGCACGTCCTTTCCCTCAGCATATGGGATTGACGATAGAAGGTGTGAAACCGGAAGTGGCATTGGATATGAAACTTTCTCGTTTATCGGTTGATAACGGCTGGGAATCGCATACGAATATTCCATCTAGATATAAGAAGATAGAAGTAGAAGAATTAGTGAAAATGTTACTCAAATGATGAAACGTATTCTGTGGCTAGGTATATTCTGTGTGTGCATGTGTCTTCCGTTGGTGGCACAGAGTACACGAAAGATTCGTGAACTGGAAAAAGAACGGAATGAGCTTCGTAAGCAGATTTCCGAATCGGAGACGTTGTTGCAGTCCACTAAGAAGGATGTAAATAGTCAGTTGAATAACTTGGCATTGTTGTCTGGACAAATAGATGAGCGTAAACGTTATCTTGCTACCATAGAAAAAGATGTAGAAACAATTCAAAGGGAAATAAATCGTTTGCAGGTAGAGTTGAAGCGCTTGCAAAAAGAATTGGCAGATAAACGTGAGAAGTATGAACAGTCTGTCAATTATATGTATCGGAATAAGTCGGTGCAGGAAAAACTGATGTTTGTTTTTTCGGCCGATAATCTGAGTCAGATGTATCGTCGACTTCGTTATGTACGGGAATATGCCGATTATCAGCGTGCGCAGGGAATACAACTGCAGAAGAAACAAGAGGAGGTTAATGCTAAGCATAAAACATTGGTGGATAGTCGGAAGGCAAAAGAGGAGTTGTTGAAACAGGGCGAGGAAGAAAAACTGAAGCTGGAAAAACAAGAAAAGGAGAGACAGCAGTTATTGAGTACGTTGAAAAAGAAGCAACGTAGTATTCAGTCGGAATTGTCTAAGAAGCGTCGCTCAGCCGATAAGTTGAATGCACAAATTGATTTCTTGATTGAACAGGAAATAGAGAAAGCGCGTAAGCGTGCTGAAGAAGAAGCACGTCGTAAGGCTGAGGCTGAAGCAAAACAGTCTGGTAAAGCTTCGAAAAAATCGGCAGAATCATCGGATAAAGACCAAAAAACGCTTGCGAAAGGTAAGATTGATGCTTATAAGATTGATTCAGAGGATCGACGTTTGTCGGGTACGTTCGAACAGAATAAGGGAAAACTGCCTGTTCCTATTACTGGTGCGTATGTAATAGTTGGTCATTATGGTCAGTATCAAGTGAGTGGTTTACGGAATGTACGTCTTGATAATAAAGGTATTGATATTAAGGGAAAGAAAGGGGCAATGGCACGTGCCGTATTCAATGGAGAGGTTTCTGCTATTTTCCAGTATAACGGATTGGCGAATGTGTTGGTGCGTCATGGTAATTATATTTCGGTATATTGTAATTTGTCTTCTGTCTTGATACGTAAGGGTAGCCAGCTGAAAACAGGTGATATGATTGGGGAAGTGCATACTGATAAAGATGGAAATACGGTACTTCATTTCCAGTTACGTAAAGAGGTCAATAAGTTGAATCCTGAACTTTGGTTGAGGCATTAGTATTAAAATTATAATTGATTGTTTTTTTTGAATCAAGTGGAGGTTTTCGATGGATCGAATAGATCTTTCGAAAACCTTTTCGTTTTAGATGATATGGCTTTTTAGAGGCTTGTAGAAGGTCTTTGTTGGCTTAAAAAACGCGACTTGTCGCGTTGGCTGATGCGACAAGTCACGTAAGGCAACGATACAAGTATCGATAGCTCACGCGACAAGTCACGTTTTTTGGGGGTATTATTGGGGTTAAATTTTACTCCGAAT